>Ga0068859_100000205_pt1 | contig 58285 bp, 46 predicted proteins | sample KBSSwiS22_FD_66585 | JGI IMG/M metagenome (GOLD analysis project Ga0068859, IMG submission 66585) | Switchgrass rhizosphere microbial communities from Kellogg Biological Station, Michigan, USA - KBS Switchgrass S2-2 | ecosystem: Host-associated > Plants > Roots > Rhizosphere > Soil ...
ATCCCCCGCCCATCGGCTCTGCACCAGCACCTCCTCGACATCCTCGGTGTCGACCCGACCCGGCCACCTTGATCGGAAACCCGGGCCAGTCAACGCATCGAAACCCCATATGCGGAAGACGGGTCTAGACGTGCATGCCGCAACCGAGCTGGCGATCAGTCATACAAGATGCGCCGAGGTACGCCCAGGTGCCCGGGTATGCCGCCGGAACCAACATCATCAGCCGCAGCACCGGGTGAGCGTGCCGGCGTAGCGCCCTGAAGTGCTGCTATAGGTAGGAGGCGAGCGCCGGCGCCGCCCACGCTGTCGTTGTCGGCGCACGCTTTCCATACGCCTTGCCGCTGCTGGCTTTCTTCGAACTCGGCAACGACCCGGAGATCAGCTATTCGCGAATGGATGATCCTCGCCGATCCTCACCGAGATTTCGGCCGAATCTCACCGCGAGAGAAGTCTTCGCGGTCGCACGCTGCACCACCAGTTGGCGCCGTATCATCACGCGCGGAATCGTTTTGCCGGACTCGCGCATGAGAGGGGTGCTCCGCACATGCCAGATCTTGGCGCGCCAGAACTGATCATCATTGCGGTCGTGGTACTGGTCCTGTTCGGCTCGAAGAAGCTGCCCGAGGCCGCGCGCTCGCTCGGCCGTTCGCTGCGCATCTTCAAGTCTGAGGTGAAGGCCATGGGTGACGACGCCAGCGCACCCGCCGCGGTGACCCCCACGACGCCAGCCAACCCCGCCAGCACGCAGGCCGCCGCAGCACCCGCCCTCACGGCTCCCGCCGCCACGGCTCCCGCCGTCACGGCGCCGGCCGCGTGGCCAGCCAGCGACCCGACTCCGGCCGACGCCACCGCCCGTCCCGTCGAGGGCGCCGCCGTGACCGACAAGGCGAGCGCCGCCAGCTGACGGTCCGCCGCCAGCTGACGGTCCGCCCTGAGCCTTCACGGTCCGCCCCGAACCTTCAGCACCAACTGCGAACGGCAGCGTGACGTACCGGCACCCGGCCCGCCAGATGACACGGTCTGCCAGGCGGCGCCGTCCGCCGAGTCCGGCGGTCGCCCTGCGTTCTGAGTTTTTGGCGGCCAGCGCCACTGGTCGGCACTCGCCCAGACGAGTAACTCCGAAGTGCTCGGGCCATCTCCACGTGGGCACGCTCGCCGCTGTCCTCGGCGACCGGGCGCGGGCCCGTCGCGAGCTCGACGCCGCGACGATCGTCGACGAGCGCCTGGGCATGCCCCGGTTCCCCGCCCGCGCCCGCGAGCGCGCCGCCATGCTCGGCGGCCCTTGACCACGTCCGGCCCCTTGACCACGTCGGCGCTGGCCGCGTCACTGAGCCGATCATTTGGGGCGGCCGAGGGCCAATCGGTTCGACCAGCGGCGGAAAGCGCGGGAGACTTGGGATGTGGAGTCTCCCGCGCTTCCCCGGTATGGCGAGCGTTCGTTGGCGGAGCTGGTGCCGGCGCTCCTGGGCGTGGTCGGGGCGGAGGGTTTCACCGAAGCGCCGCGGCTCGGCCTGGGTACGGCGCGTTCGGCCTGCCTGCTGCTGGTCGACGGGCTTGGGGACGAGCTGATCGCCGCGAACGCCGATGTCGCGCCGACCCTGGCTGCACATCGCGCCGCCGCGCTGACGACCTGTTATCCATCGACGACCGCGACCAGCATCACCTCGATCGGCACCGGCCTCGCGCCGGGCGAGCACGGGGTGGTGGGCTATCTCTGGGAGCCTTATCCGGGTGCCGAAGGGCTGCTGAACGCCCTGCGCTGGCAGTTCCAGGGCCGGGAGAGCTCGGCGCTGGACATCATCGTGCCCGAGCAGGCCCAACCCGAGCTGACCGCTTTCGAGCGTGCCGCCGCGTCCCGGCTCTCCGTCACCGTCGTCTCTGCGCCGTTCTACCGCGACTCGGGTCTGAGCCGGATGGCACTGCGTGGCGGCCGTTTCGCCGGAGCGCCGACCTGGGGCACTCTCGTCGACGGCGTCGTCGAGGCGCTGCGTGAGCCGGGCTTCGTCTACGCCTACGTCAGCGAACTTGATACCACCGGGCACACGCTCGGCCCGTCGTCACCCGGCTGGCGCGCGCAGCTGGCGCTGGTCGACCAGCTGGTCGCGACGCTGGCGGAGCAGCTCCCCGCCGGCTCCACGCTCGTCGTCACCGGCGACCACGGCATGGTCACCACCACCGAGGAAGATCACGTCAGCCTGGACAGGCGGCCGGACCTGCTCGCCGGCGTGCGCGCGATCGGCGGCGAGCCACGCGCCCGCTACGTCTACGCCCGCCCCGGGGCCGCCGGCGACGTCCTCGCCGCGTGGCGCGAGGCGCTCGGCGAGCACGCGTGGGTGATTTCGACGGAGCAGGCCGTCGCGGACGGCTGGTTCGGCCCGAAGGTCACCGAACAGGCGATCCCTCGTATGGGCGACGTAATCGCGGCGGCACGCGGCACGAGCGTCCTTGTCCGCCCCGACGTCGAGCCACGCCTCTCGATCATGCGTGGCCACCACGGCTCCCTCACCCCGGCCGAACAGCTCATCCCCCTGATCCAGATCAGCGCCTGATTCCACCTGGCTCCACCCACCCACACCGGGTCCGGCCGCACGACGCACGGCGACGGACGGGCGTGGCACGGACACGGACACGGCATGGGCGTGGGCATGGGCGCAGCGAGGCCGCGCCAGGCCGGCGATGTACTTGTCACACCGGGCAGGTGACGCCAGCGTGACGAGGCCTGCGGCGGTCTCGGTGGCACGCCGACGAGGCCGGCCACATCCATCGACATCCATCGACATCCGGCTGCATCCGGCAACATCCGTCGACGTCCGTCACATCGGCGGCGAGCCGGCCGGGGTGGCCGCTAGCGTGCCAGCCATGACCCTGGGAGTGCCACGGTGGCGGTCGCCGCTGTTCACGCCGGCGAACCGGCCCGACCTGATCGCCAAGCAGGCCCGGTTCGCCGCCGACATCGTGATCGTCGATCTCGAGGACGGGACGCCGCTGGACGCCAAGCCGGCCGGCCGTGACGGGGCGGTCACCGCGGTACCGAAGCTGCGGGCCGAGTTCGGCGGCGCAATCATGATGCGGGTGAACGGTGTCACCGACACCGAGAACTTCGACACCGACCTGGACTGCTACGCGTCGCTCGACCTCGACGGCATCGTCGTGCCGAAGATCGAGACGGTCGAGGACGTCGACCGGCTCGACGAGGCGCTGCGTACGCGCGGCGTCGCCGACCGCTCGGTGGTCTACGGGCTGGAGTCGGTCGCGGGCGTGCACCGGGCGGCCGAGCTGCTTACCCACGGCGCCGCGAACGCCCGCGTCGACGCCGCGTACTTCGGCGCCGAGGACTTCATCGCCGACCTCGGCGGCCGGCGCACCCGGTCCAACGCCGAGGTGCTCTACGCCCGCTCCCAGGTGGCGATCGCCTGCCGCCTCGCCGGGGTCGTTGCGCTCGATCTGGTCACCACCGCAATCAACGACCGGGACAGGTTCCTGGAGGAGGCCTCGTTCGCCCGGGACCTCGGCTACGGCGGAAAGCTGTGCATCCACCCGGGCCAGGTCGCGCTGGCCCACGAGGCCTTCACCCCGTCGCCCGAGGAGTACGACCGGGCCCGCCGGCTGCTCGACGCCTACGAGGAGGCCCGCCGCGAGGGCCGCGGCACGGTCAACTTCGAGGGCGGCATGGTCGACACCCCCCTCGTCCTCCAGGCCCAGCGCATCCTCGCCACCGGTGGCTGAGGCGGCGGCACGTACCTTGGCGACACGGCCGGTTTGGTACCAGCCGTTGGTGCGGTCGCGGGACTTGCCCAGCTGCCCAGCGATCATTCTCAGCTCTCTGTGCTCCGTGCCAGCCAGCCGTGGGCACCGTCGATCACTCGCCCGTGCCGTCGCCGGGTCGGACGAAGCCTCCCGCCCGTCGGCGGCCTCCCCGACGACGTCGCAGCCACGGGCCTCCAAGACCAGTCGCAGCCCGGAGCGGATGAGATCCTGATCGTCGGCGACGACGACGCTGGTCATCGTTCACCTCCGCGGTGGATCCTCATGTCTCGCCACCGGTGAGCGGCAAGGTGGCGGAGAGCAGGAACCGGCCGTCGTTGGTGAATCCGTGGTTCAGGCTGCCGCCGAACACGGAGACGCGTTCCGCCATGCCGATCAGGCCGAGGCCGCTGCCGCTCCCGGTTCCCGTGCCAGGCTCGGGTGATCCGCGGTTCTCCGTCTCGATGACCAGGGCCGTCGAGGCGCAGGCGATGCGCAGCGACGCGGCCTGGTCGGTGGCGTACTTCAGGGCGTTGGTCAGAGCCTCCTGCACGATCCGGTAGCCGGAGACGGCGACCCCTCCCGGCAGCGCAGCCAGGCTTCCCGCGACCGCCACGGTGACCTGAAGCCCACTGCGACGGAACTGCTCGACCAGGTCGTCCAGCCGGTCCAGGCCGAGGTCCGGAGAAAGGCCCAGCTCGTCCTTCTCACTCACGGATCAGATGCAGCAGCCGCCCGGTCTCCTGCAGAGCGCGCCGCCCGGCGGAGGTAACCGCGTCCAACGCGATCGCCGCCCGTCGCTCGTCGCCGCCTATCAGCTCGCGGGCGGCGGATGCCTGCACGATCATGGCGCTGATCGAGTGCGCGATGACGTCGTGCAGTTCACGGGCGATGCGGGTCCGTTCCGCTGCGACAGCCTCCCGCTTCACCGCTTCCTGCAGCCGGGACAGTAGTTCGGCTTGCTCGGCCAGTTTTCTGTTGCGGTCCGCCAGCGCCCGGGTGACCAGCCCGAATCCGTACGGGGGCAGCAGCACAGCCGCCACGAAGACGACGTTGGAGAGGTCGGAGTCGTCCGAGGTGAGAAGCACGTCACCGGACAGCAGCATGACGAAGGCACCGACGACGACCGTTCCCCGCAAGTCGGTGAGGTAGCGGGCGAGTGAGAACCCGGCCAGCGCGAGGATGAGAATCGGCGTTGCGGGCTCGTTCAGCTCGGGTCCGATGAAGGGAAGCAGCATCGGGAGCACCCCGGCTGCGGCGCAAACCGCTAAGGGCCACCGCCGGCGGAATACCAGCAGCAGGCAGGCACCCGACTCAAGCGCGACTGCGGCTGGCAGACCTGGCGGGTGCAATCCGACGAGTTCCACCGCGCCGAGCGCAGCGATTGCGGCCGGGATGACCGCGTCGCGAAGGCTGGACGACACAAAAGTGCCCACAGCCGCCCACCGTAACGGTGGGCGGATCTCGGTGGCGTCCATCCCAGGGTGGAAACGGAACCGACCCGGGTGTGGACGACCGCCGACGGCCCGGCGACCTACTGTCCAGCCGCACCAGCAACTCGCGGATCGTGGGAGGTCGCCGTGTATATCTCGGAAAGCTCGGCCCGAAGGGTTGGCCTGATTGCCTGGGTCGCGGCACTTGCAGGCACCGTGCTCGGGCCTCTGCACGCCCTGAGCCGCTTTGCCACTGTCGACGGCCAGGAGGACCTGGACAGCGCCGCGGTGCGGGCCTGGGCCGAACCGGCCGCCCGTCTGCTGCGCCCCCTACTGGACTTGGTCCGACCCGGGCACCGTCTACCGCGTCTACGGCATGGCCTGGTTCCTCATTTTCCTGGCCGCGACCGCGTGCGCATTCACCGTCCACGGCCGGCGGGCCCCAACCGGAGCAGAGAAGTGGGGATGGCGCGTCGCACTGACCGGCTACCTGCTGGCCACCGCCTCCACCTTCGGCGACTACTGGACGCCGTGGACCGACCAGTCGTTTCTCGTCCTCGGCATCCCGGGCACGCTGGTCAGCCTCGCCGGCTCGACGCTGCTCGGAATCACGCTGCTGCGTCGGCGATTCCGACCGCGGGTGACCGGATGGCTGCTGGCGACGTGGATCCCGCTGCTGTTCCTGCTCAGCAGCCTCGTCGCCATGGGCGCCGCCGCGCTTCCGATGATCTGGGCCTGGGCGCTCGCCGGCCGCGCGCTGGGCCGCTCCGTTCCCGGTGCAGGACGTGGAGATCGAGGCGTCCCAGACCTCGTCCCAGCCGAGACAGGGCGCCCGGGCCGATGACGATGGAACAACCCGCGCCCAGGTCTCCGTCGGCTGTTTCGACTCGGCGCCGGCGAACCCGGGTGGGCGCGGCGGGATCCCCGAAGCCGGACCACGGCCAGCTGAGGTTGTCTGGCGAGCAGCCGCATCGAGCGAGCCCCCGCCGACGGACGCCCACCGGGATACGTCGATGACCGCCAGCTCCGACGACGCAGCGACACTGCGCGCCTACGACCAGCTTTGCATCAGCTACCGCGCGATCGACGACTTCCGGGGCAAGCTGCTTGGATTTCTCCCGTTGGTAACCGGCGGCGGCCTGGCGTTCGTCACAGGAAAGAAGGAGGGGTTCGCCGACGAGCTCTTCCTCCCATTCGGCCTGTTCGGCCTGGCGGTGACCCTCGGCCTGTTCTCCTTCGAGATCTACGGAATCAGGAAATGCCACGCTCTGATCAAATCGGGCAAGGAGATGGAGTCGTCCCTGGGGCTTGTAGCGGGCCAGTTCACCAACCGGCCAAGAGCCGTGCTGGGCCACATCAACGAGCCCTTCGCCGCAGCGGTCATCTACCCGGCGGTCATCGCGGGATGGACCTATCTCGCCGCCTTCCACTTGGCCCGCGGTATCGGCGCCGCGCTCGCGGCGCTCGCCTTCACGCTCGGCTTCGCGGTCACCTTGGAGTACAGTCGCCGGCTCGGCAGAGACGCCCGGCAGGCTCACGCATAGACGCATAGACCGGTGAGCACGACGACCACAGGCCCGATCTGGAGGCGTTGGTCCGCCGGCATGACGGCGCCGCCAGGCTCGGCTGGGCTGGGACCGGTCAGTAGGAGCGGGGCAGGCCGAGGACGTGCTCGGAGATGTAGTTCATGACCATCTCCTGCGAGACCGGGGCGATCTTCATCAGTCGTGACTCGGCCCAGAAACGGCCCACCGGGTACTCCGTGGCGAAGGCGAAGCCGCCGTGGGTCTGCATCGCCCGGTCGGCGGCGAAGAACGCCGCGTCGGAGGCCAGGAACTTCGCCGAGTTCGCGTGCTCCCCGCGCGCCAGTACTCGGCGTCGAACCTCTTGCAGATGTCCCGCACGGCCTCGCGGATGGCGGTGTGCTCGGGCGGTTCGGCGAACTAAATGACGACTCGGCTCCCTCAGTCCGGCTGTCTCTCAGTCCGTCAGTCCGTCTCAGTCCATCTCAGTCCGTCTCGTCTGCCGGGCGGCAGTGCATCATCGCGGACCGGAAAGCACGGCAGACCAGCTCGTCGTGCTGGTTGTAGCCGTCGTGGCGGAACTCGACGATCCCGACGCCGGGGCGGGAGCTCGACAGCCGCGCCTTGGTCACCTCGGTGACGACGTGCAGCGTGTCGCCCGCGAACATCGGCGTGGGGAACTCGATCGAACCGAAACCCAGGTTCGCGACAGTGGTGCCGAGCGTCAGCTCCGGCACGGCGAGCCCGACGACGGTCGCCACCGTCATCATCGAGTTCAGCAGCGGCCGCCCGAACTCGGTCTTCGATGCGAACTCGTGGTCGAGGTGCAGCGGCTGCGGGTTCATCGACAGCGTCGTGAACAGCACGTTGTCGGCCTCGGTGAGCGTCCGGGTGATCGCGTGATGTACGACCGTCCCGACCGGAAGCTCCTCGAACCAGGAACCCATTCTGCGGCTCAGCGCACTCGCCTCCTCAAATCCGGCAGTCTCGGCGCCGGACCTTTCCAGCGCCCGGCATCAACCCTGGTCGTGCGAGCGGCCGACCATGGCCCGGCCCCGCGACGGCCCGGCGCCGTCACGGTGCTGACGGGCCGCATGGCACCACTACAGCACGGCCAGCTCGGGCGCCGGGCGCTCGGGCGCTCGGGCGCTCGGGCACCGGCCTCGGCGGCTAGCTCACCGGTTTCGTCAGGTCGTAGACGATCTGGCCGCCGACGGTGACGGAGGTGAAGTTCTCCTCCACCCAGCTGGCGATCTTGGCGTTGTCGCCGTCACCGCCACCGGGGCCACCGAAGCCACCAACGGGACCGGCCTGCGCAGCGTCACCGTTCGTAGCGTCACCGTTCGCAGCATCACCAGTCCCCGTGTCGCCGGTCGCGGTATCGCCGGTGCCGCCACCGGGGAAGCCGCCCATTCCGCCGCCGACATAGTAGTGGATCTTTCCGTCGGCGACGTACTGCTTGAACTCGTCAAGGGTGAGAACCTGGTCGCTTCCGGTGAAACCACCGATCGCCATCACCGGGAGGCCGCCGGTGGCGAGCTCCAGTGAAGAAGCGCTCTGTGCCGAGCTCACCGCGGCCACCCAGCGGTATCCGTCGGCCCCGTTGGTGAGCAGCTCCTTCATCGCGCTGTCGACCTGGCCACCCATACCGCCGCCTGGTCCGCCGCCATCGCCGAAGCCACGCTGCTGTTCGGTCGGAGAATTCTCCTGGCCGCTCGGCGCGCCCTCCTGCCCGTTCGGGGCGCCTTCCATCACGTTCGGCATGCCGCCCTGGCCACCCTGACCACCCGGGAAGCCGCCTTGGCCACCGGGGAGCAAGCCGCCCTCGCCGGTCGGGCCGCCTTCCCGACCGCTGGGAGCGCCTTCCTGACCACTAGCGGTGTTAGGCCCTGCCCCGTTGGGGATCATTGTTCGGAAACCACCGTCGCCTGGACCGGCGGCCGAGGACGGCCCGGCGAGCGGAATCGCACCTGTGTGCGGCACCGTGACCGTTTCCAGGGCGTAGGCGGTCGGCGCGGCCAGCGCCCCGAAGAGCACAGTGGCCAGGGCTACCACGACGGCCGAACGGCGAATGGGTGATGTCCGCAGGAACGGCCAGAGCACCAGCACGACGGCGCCGGCCAGGCCGAGGACGAGGACGGGCACCCGCAGCCAGCCCTGCCAGTCGGTGCGGCCCAGCAGGATGTAGCTCCAGACCGCGGTCGCGCCGACGGCCACCGCCAGCAGCACCCGGCTGATGATCTCGTCCCTGGTCCGCCACAGCGCGTGGGCGCCGACGGCGACCGTTCCGGCGATGCCAGGGGCGAGCGCGACCGTGTAGTACTCGTGGACTATGCCTTCCATGTAGCTGAAGACGAGGCCGGTGACGACGGTCCAGCCGCCCCAGAGGAGCAGGGCGGCCCGTGCCCGGTCGGTGCGCGGTGCGCGACGGGTCGCCCACAGGCCGCCGACCAGCAGGATGAGCGCGGCGGGCAGCAGCCAGGAGATCTGGCTGGCAAAGCTCCCGTTGAACAGGCGGTCGAGGCCGGTCGCCCCGCCGAAGCCGCCCCGGCCGCCGACGGGCCCGCCGCCCTCGGCGAACCCTGGAGCCTGCCGGCCCGCCGATTCGAGCTGCGACAACATCTCCGCGGGGATCTGGCTCGGACCGCCACTACGGCCGCCGCCGCCACCGTTGCCGTCGCCGCCGAAGATCCGGCCCAGCCCGTTATAGCCGAAGGCGAGGCCAAGGACGCTGTTGTTCTCCGAGCCACCGATGTACGGCCGAGAGCTTGCCGGCCACAGGATGGTCGCCAGCACCCACCATCCGGCACCGACGACCACGCCGACGCCACCCGCGAGCACATGCCCGATCCGGGCGCGCAGCTTCGTCGGCGCCGCCACCAGGTAGACCAGCGCGAACGCCGGCAGCATCAGGAACGCCTGCAGCATCTTCGTCAGGAACCCGAACCCGATCGCCAGGCCGGCCAGGGTGATCCAGCGCCAGGACGCCGTCTCCACCGCCCGCGTCAGGCAGTAGGCGCCGAAGACGAGAAGCAGCACGAGCAGCGCGTCCGGGTTGTTGAACCGGAACATCAGCACCGCGACCGGCGTGAACGCGAGCAACGCCCCGGCGACAAGCCCAGCGGCCGGACCGGCGACCCGGCGCACCGAACCGTAGAGGAGGCCGACGCTGGCGACGCCACACAGCGCGTTGGGCACGAGCATGCTCCAGCTCGAGAACCCGAAGATCCGCCCTGAGAGCGCCATCATCCACAGCGAGGCGGGCGGCTTGTCAACCGTGATGTAGTTCGACGAGTCCAGCGACCCGAAGAACATCGCCTTCCAGCTCAGTGTGCCGGCCTGCACGGCGGCCGCGTAGAAGTCGTTGGCGTAGCCGGAGGCGCCGAGGTCCCACAGGTAGAGCACCGCGGTCACGGCGAGCAGGGTGAGCAGTGCCGGCCGGGCCCACCGTGGGTCTTCCGGCCGCCCGCGGACGAGCCGGGCGAGTCGGCCCGGCCGCCCGGCAACCGGGCCAGCCGGGTCGGCGGGAGCAGACGATCCTCCGTCGGAAGGCGCCCCGTCCACCCACGGGTCCGCGGCCGGCGGATCGGCGGCGGGCGCGTTGCCGAGCCGGTGCCGGCCCGGCAGCGTGTCGACGACGGATGCCTGGCTCGGGTCCGTGGAGTACACGTCGGCGGCCGAGGCTCCATAGCTGCCCGAGGCTCCGTAACTGCCCGAGGCGCGGTGGCCGGCCGAATGGTCATAGCCAGCCGAGGGGCTGTGGCCGGCCGAGTAGGGAGGAACGCCCAGGGCGCCCTGGTCGGAGGTCATGATTCCTGCTCTGGATCGCGGGGACGGACAGGCTGGAAGAGGCTGCCTGGGGAGGGCTTGCTCGCCTGCTCCGGCAGGCCCGACTGCTGCGGCAGGTTCGGCTGCGCTGATTGGCCCGACTGCACCGGTGTGCGGCGCGGCGCGACCGGATGGCCCTCGCGCCGCGGGTGGAACACCCAGGCGCGGAAGGCGACGAAGCGCAGCAACGTGGCGGTGAGGTTCGCGCCGATCAGCACGACGAGCTCGAGGGCACGGCCGGCATCGGGAGCGAAGGCCCGCAACGCGCCGAGGGCGCCGCTGGTCAGCGCCAGGCCGAGGCCGAAGACGACGAGCCCTTCGAGCTGGCTGCGGGCGCCGACGCCGCGCCGGCCGAAGGTGAGCCGCCGGTTGGCGGCGGTGTTGGCGATCGCGGTGAGCAGCAGCGCGACCAGGTTCGCTCCCTGCGCGCCGAGCTCGCCGCGCAGCAGGACGAACAGGACCAGGTAGGCGGCGGTGCTCGCGATCCCGATGGCGCAGAACCGTGCGAGCTGCTGGATCAGCTGCCGCTGGCCGGGGGCCTCGGACGGCTCGTCCGTCGCCAGCGGTGCCCGGCCCAGCTGAGCGCGCAGCTCCCGCACGGGCAGCCGCCCGTTCGCCAGTGCCCGGCCGAGGCGCGCGATCCCGCGCAGGTCGGCGAGCGCGGTCGCGACGATGTCGACCCGGCTGTCCGGGTCGTCGACCCAGTCCACCGGCACCTCGTGGATCCGTAGCCCGCTGCGTTCCGCGAGCACGAGCAGTTCGGTGTCGAAGAACCACCCGGTGTCCTGCACCAGCGGCAGCAGTGCGCGGGCGACGTCACCGCGGATCGCCTTGAAGCCGCACTGGGCGTCGGAGAACCGGGCCGACAGCGCCCGGCGCAGCAACAGGTTGTAGCAGCGGGAGATCACTTCCCGTTTCGGGCCGCGCACCACGCGGGCGCCCGGAGCGAGCCGGGTGCCGATGGCCAGGTCCGAATGGCCGGAGATCAGCGGGGCGACCAGCGGCAACAGTGCGCCCAGGTCCGTCGACAGGTCGACGTCCATGTAGGCGAGCACGGGCGCCGATGACAGACCCCAGGCCGCGCGCAACGCCCGGCCCCGGCCCCTCGCATCCAGGTGCAGCACCGCGACCGCCGGAATCCGCGCCTCGAGCTCGGTCGCCACTTCCAGCGTCCGGTCGGTGCTGGCGTTGTCGGCAATCGTGATCTGAAAGGGGTAGGGAAATGTTTCGACGAGGTGACGGTGCAGCCGGGTGACGCATGGCTCGAGGTCCGACTCCTCGTTGTATACCGGAATTACCACGTCGAGCAGGGGACGGACCGCCTGATGGGCCGGTCGGGCCGGAATGTGCTCGACCATCGCGGTGGCGCCGCCCGGCGGATCAAAGGCCGAGCGGGAAGGATCTTCCTCCGCACGCCCGGTGGCCGTATCCCCCGGGATCGCCTGTCGTTGCGCTGTCGTGGCCATGGACTCAGGTTCGGCGCCGGTCCTGTGGTCTTCATTGAGGCAGCCTGTGCGCCCGCTGTGAATGTTTCCCCGCTCGGCCATGCTCATTTTCCTGAACCACCGGAGGACTAGTGAGAAACAATGACGCGCCCACGGTGGGCGGCGGGCGCATGGTGGGTCACGTACCCGCGGTGGGCAGGCCCGCGGTGGGCGGAGCCGGGGCCACGGCATCTCCGGCGTCGACCGCCGTGCACAGCGCGCCGGCGATGCCGGCGACCGCCGGCGGCATGCGCGCCGACGTGACCGGAAGCGTCACCGTGAAGGCGGTGCGGCCGGGGACGCTGGTGACGGTGATCCGCCCGCGATGCGCCTCGACGACGGCGGCGACGATGGCCAGTCCCAGGCCGGTGCTGCCGGCCGTCCGGGAACGTGATGAGTCTCCCCGAGCGAACCGTTCGAAGACGTTGGGCAGTAGCTCCGCCGGCATACCGGGCCCATCGTCGGTCACCGAGAGCCGAATCTCGCCGGGCCCGCGATCCAGCTCGAGGGCGACGATGACGGACGTGCCGGCCGGGGTGTGCGTGCGGGCGTTGGCCAGCAGGTTGGCGAGCACCTGGTGCAGGCGGGCCTGGTCGCCGAGCACGATCACCGGCTCGGGCGGGAGATCCAGGCGGAAGCGGTGCCCGGGCGCGGCGATGTGCGCGTCGCTGACGACGTCGACGACGAGCCGGGACAGGTCGACGTCGCCATGCTCCAGCGGGCGCCCCGAATCCAGCCGGGCCAGCAGGAGCAGGTCCTCCACCAGGGCCGTCATCCGTTTCGCCTCGGACTCCACCCGGCTCATCGCGTACGCGACCTCCGGCGGCACCGCGGCGCCTCCGGGTCCGGCCGCACCGGCCGGACCCGCCGCACCGCCGGGACCGCCGGGTCCACCAGGACCGGCAGGACCGGCGGGACCGGCGGGACGCGGAGGTCCGCCGGCGACGACCGGGACGGCCGCGTCGGCGCGGGCGGTCTGCCACGTGGCCTGCTGCGGAGAACGGCTACCGATCCGCCGGACGAGCTCCGCATAGCCGCTGATCGCGGCGAGCGGGGTGCGCAGCTCGTGGCTGGCGTCCGCGACGAACTGGCGGACCCGCATCTCGCTGGCGTGCCGGGCGGCGAGCGCCGCACCGACGTGGCCCAGCATGTGGTTCAGCGCCGCGCCGACCTGGCCGACCTCGGTCCGCGGGTCGGTGTCGACGTCCGGGACGCGGACGCGCAGCGTGACCTCGCCGCGGTCCAGCGGCAGCTCCGCGACCTGGGCGGCCGTCGCCGCGACCCGCCGCAGCGGCCGCAGCGTCCGCCGGACGGTCACCGCGCCGATCACGCCGAGCAGCAGCACCCCACCGCCGGCGACCGCGCCGGCGACGATGAGCAGCCGGTTCACCGTGGCGTCGACCTCGGTGAGCGACAGTCCGCTCACGACCACGTCGCTGCTGTTCGGCACCGTCCTCGCTATCACCCGGTATTCCCCAAGGCCACTGAGCGACACGGTCTGGGGCTCCTGGTTGGCGGGCACGGTGGCGAGCTTGTCCGCCAGGTCGGAATCGAGCTGGACGATGACGTCGTCCTTTCTCAGGACGACGGCGTCGGCCTGGCCGTTCGCCACCCGGGCGGCGACGGTGCCGAAGGACTGGCCCCGCAGCCCGACGAAGGCGTCCGGGGTGCCCTGCCAGGCCGGCGTACCGGTGTGTAGCGCGAACGGCAGGAGGTCGGGGTCGGGCATGCCCGAGCCGAGTCCTTCCTGGCCGGGACTGCTCGTCAGCGGGCTGCTCTCGCCCGGCGGCGGATTCTCCCACCGGTGGTCCACTGCCAGGAGACGGCCGTCGACCTGGTCGACGAGGTAGGAACGCAGCTGGAGCGCCGTCACCCCGACGATGGCCGCCGAGACCGCGGTCAGCAGGAGGAGGAGCAGCGCGAGCAGCCGGGTCCGCAGCGGCCAGCGCCAGGGCGCGCGCATCCGCCGCGACGGCCTGGCCCGGTCGGCGGCATCTGCCCGCGCCGCGGCGACGCTCACTCGGAGGTCGCCGACGAGCCCGACGAGCCCGACGGGTTCGGCGTCACCGGCCGCAGCACGTAGCCGGCGCCGCGCATCGTGTGGATCATCGGCTGGCGGCCAGCGTCGATCTTCTTCCGCAGGTACGAGACGTAGAGCTCGACGACGTTGGCCTGGCCGCCGAAGTCGTAGTTCCACACCCGGTCGAGGATCTGCGCCTTGCTGAGCACACGGCGCGGGTTACGCATGAAGTAGCGCAGCAGCTCGAACTCGGTGGCGGTCAGGTGGATCTCCGCGCCGTCCCGGTAGACCTCCCGGCTGTCCTCGTCGAGGCTGAGATCACCGACGACCAGGACGTTGCGGCGGGCCGCGACCTTCCCGTGCACCCGGCGCATCAGGCCGCGCAGCCGGGCGGCGAGCTCCTCGATGCTGAACGGCTTGGTCACGTAGTCGTCGCCGCCGGCCGTGAGCCCGAGAACCCGGTCCTCGACGGCGTCCTTCGCAGTCAGGAACAGCACCGGGATGTCCGGCCGGACCGTCCGCATCCCGCGCAGTACGGCGAGCCCGTCCATGTCAGGCAGCATGATGTCGAGAACCACGGCGTCGGGCTGGAACTCCTCGACCATCCGCAGCGCGGCCTTGCCGGACCCGGCGGCGGCGACATCCCAGCCCTCGTAGCGCAGGGCCATCGTCAGCAGCTCGCTCAGCACCGTCTCGTCGTCGACGACCAGCACGCGCAGCGACCGGCCGTCGGCCGCCCGCGGTTCGAACGACCCCCCGCGCGCCGCTCGCACCCCGGCGGACTCCATCGGCACGACGGCCGCCGAGGAGGCCGAGGCGTACGCCGACGAACCGGCCGCGAGCGCGACCATCGAGCCGTCGACGGGCGGTGCGCCCGGCTCCGCCTCGGGGACAGCGCCGCCGCCGGCGCCCAGGAGGGTGGTCGGAACCGGTTCACGCCATGCCATGCCATCAGGGTGGGCCGGTTGCCTGTGGACTTCCTGAGTCGTCCCTGTGAAACGCCTGTGTTCCCGGGCGGACGTTCCTTAACGGGATGCCAGGGCACCAGTCTGCAGGGCGACGAGAGGTAGCTCACGTGGCCGCCGCTCGGACGCGCGTCTGAGCCATCGGAAGGCAGAGGATGACGTCGTGAGCATCAGCATCCCACCGGGGACGCTCGCGCCCGAGCGGCCTGCCGCCTCGGCCTACCGCTGTGCGCCCTGGACACGGGCGCAGGGGGTCGACCCAGTCGGGTCGGCGCTGACCACCGACCTGATCGTGCTCATCGAGACGCCACCGCCCTGGCCACAGGATGTCTCGGGGATTCCCGTGTTCGCCGCGCTCGCCCGGCTCAGCTCGAGCCCTGCCCGCCTGCTGGCGGTCCGACCGGCGGATGACGGCCCCATCGACCCGGACAGGCTGAGCGGGCCGGACGGGCCGGACGGGCCGGACGGGCCGGACGGGCCGGACGGATCCAGCAAGTTCGGTGACCACGGTGGCGGGACTGGCGCCGAGCCGGCAGGCGTGGGGGTGACGATCTGGCGGCGGACCGAATCCGGCGGCTTCAGCGGCACCGACCACGTCGTCGCCGCCGGGCTGGTCGCCGCCGGGTTGGCCAGTGCCGGGTTGGCGAGTGCCGAGTTGGTCGGTAGCGGGCAGGACACGGCCGCGCAGGACACGGCCGGCGCCGCCGGGCAGGTGGCCGCCGAGATCGCCCAACTCCTCGACACGCCCGGCTCCGACCCGGCCGCCCGGCCGGCGCCGGCCGAGGTGCTGCTGTGTGGGCACGGGTCGCGGGATCGCTGCTGCGGCCGGTTCGGCACCCGGCTCGCGCTGGACGCGGTCGGCACCTGGCCCGGGGTGCGGGTCCGCCGGTGCAGCCACACCGGCGGCCATCGCTACGCCCCGACCGGTTTCACTCTGCCGGACGGCCTTGCCTGGGGATTCCTGGACAGCCAGGTTCTCGACGCCATCGTTCGCCGGTCGGGCCCGCCGCCGCTGGCTGACCACTACCGCGGCACCACCGCGCTGGACATGTGGGCCCAGGTCGCGGAACGCGCGCTGTTCGCTCGCTTCGGCTGGGGCTGGCTCGAACACCGGCTGACGGCCGTCGACACCGAGGTCGCGGACGATCGCCGGTCCGCGACCGTCCGGCTGGCCTGGGACGGCCCGACCGGCCCTGGCCGGGCGAGCGCCGTGGCCGAGGTCGCCCGCGACGTGCCCGTCCTCGTCTGCGGCGAGCCACCGGAGCACGCGAAGAAGACCTCCCCCGAACTGACTTTGCGCTCGCTCAGCCTCGGCCCGCCCGCCGCCGGCTGAGCCAGCCAGGCCGCCGCGACCAGCGCCCCACCAGCAGGCCGGCCCGGCCCGGGTCAGCCGGGCCGGGCCGGGGTCATAGCGCCACGGGCCGGGGTCCAGCGCCATGGGCCGGGTCCAGCGCCATGGGCCGGGGTCACAGCGCCATGGCTCAGCGCACGGTCACGGTTCCGATGACGGGAGTCGTGGGCTGCTTGGAGCCGCCCGACGGTTCGATGGTCACCTTCACGGCGCGCACGTTGCGCTGGAGCTGGAGCAGCCGGGTCGCCCGGCCGGAGTTGCCCGCGACGATGCCCGCGGACTGGATGCTGCCTTCGGAGGTCGACATCCACAGCTGGTAGACCCGGTTGTTGATCAGCCGCGGCAGGCCGCGGACGTCGACGTAGGCCTTGTCACCCATCGGGATCACCGCGATGGTCCCGCCGCCGGCCATCGGCTGCGCCGAGCTCGCCGCCGCGGCGGCGACGACCGCGTCGAGGTCCGCGATCCGGGCCCGCTCGTCGGCGAGCTGGTTGCGCTGGTCGACGGACACGGCGCCGACGACACCGACGCCTACCAGCGCCACGGCCGCCGCGATGCTGGCCGCGACCGCGACCACCTTCAGCCGGCGGCGTTCGCGGCGCTCCCGCAGGTCGTCGTCGCCGGGAACGTCCGGCGGAAGCTGCCGAGTCCGGTCGATCTCGCGCAGCAGCGAGGCCCGCAGGGCCGGCGGCGGTACCTCTCTCGCCGACTCGCCGAGCGCGGTCGCGACGGCGCGCAGTTCCGCGACCTCCACCGCGCAAGTCGGGCAGTCGTCGAGATGGGCCTCGACCGCGACCCGGTCGGCTTTGTCCAGCGCGTCCAGCACGTAGGCGCCGGTCAGAAGGTGTGTCTCCGGCGACGGCGAGGTCATGCGGTCACCCCCAGGCAGTCGCGCAGCCGGATGAGACCGTCGCGCATCCGGGTCTTCACAGTTGGCACCGGGGCCGACAGCAGGTGGGCGACCTCTCGGTAGGTGTGGCCGTTGTAGTAGGCCAACATGATCGATTCCCGCTGGAGATCGGTGAGACCGTCCAGGCAGCGACGAAGCCGCTCGTACTCGAGCCGAAGCTCGACCTGCTCGGTGACCTCGTCATAGCCGGCGTCGTTGTCCGGCGGCGCCCACGCCGCGCCGACCCGCCGTTCCCGGTCGGACGCGGCCTGGACGGACCGCACCCGGTCAACGGCCCGGCGGTGCGCGAGCGCGCAGACCCAGCCGGCCGCGCTGCCCTTGGCCGGGTCGAAGCGGCCGGCGAGCCGCCAGACCTCGACGAAGACCTCCTGGGTCACCTCCTCGGCCTGCGCCGGGTCGCGGACCACCCGCTTGACGAGGCCGAACACCCGGGCCGACAGCTGGTCGTAGAAGATCGCGAAGGCGTCACCGTCGCCTCTGCCGGCACGTTGCAGCAGCTGCTCCGGGGGCGGAACCGAAAGCCCTCCGCTGGCGGTGGTGGTGGTGCCGCCGTAGTCAGGCGTCTGTACCGCATAGAGTGCTCGGCCGTCGTCGTCGTCCGCGCGTCGAGGCATGGGGCCGGAACCTCCGGATCATGAGTGCGGCGTCACCGCCGGCCACGCCCTCTCGCGGCGCGGTCACCGGTAGTTCGACGCGGCGGCCGAGTTGGATTGCCCAAGTTCCCAAATCATCCCCAACCACCGGTACCGGCTTCTACCGGCTTCCGGCCGGTCGCGGCGCCGGGGCCGAGGCCGAGGCCGAGGCCGGTTGATCACCAGGACCGGCCGCGCGGCTGGCACGCGGAGTCGAGGCCCAGGGTTGCGGTCCGCAACACGACACCCCGGGTAAAGAAATCGTACCGTCACCCGCTCCGGCGTCGCTGGCAGAATTTAGGACCTGAGAGGTCCGGGCTTTCGCCACCGCATCGGTATCGCCGCGAGCCGATTCGGACGTCGTCAGCCCATCACGGCACTGTCGTTTCCTGGACACCGTCGTTTCCTGGCCGACAGCCGGCACACATCGGCGTGCGGGAAGCATGTCGCGGCGGCCACCACCCGCCGATGGCCTGATTTCCCGGGAAATTCTTTCGAGGAGGACGTCGTGAACGTTCGCAGTCCGCGCGCGCTGGCCGCCGTCGCGGGGCTCACGGGAACCCTGGCCCTTGCCACGGCCTGCACGGGCGAGTCGGCGGCGCCCGCGTCGGGGGCTGCGGCGACCGCCCAGGCGACGGTCACGGCGCAGGCCGCGACCTCCTCGCCGCCCGCTCCTCCCGTGGGTGCCGGGTCGGGATCCGGCGCGCCGGCCTCGGCCGGTGGCACCACCCCGACGCCTGGGCAGGAACCCGCCGGGGCCCGCGGTGCTCGGGAGGGCGACGTGGACGGAGACGGCAAGGCCGACGACGTGACGATCCAGCCGTCGGGCGTCCTTCTTGCCCGCTATTCGGGCGGCGGCTCGGATACTGTCTCTTTCTCCGCTTTCGGCAGCGCCCGCGTTCTCGGTGCCGTCGACGCCGATGGCGACGGGCACAGCGAGGTTTTCGTTCAGACCGACCAAGGCGCTGCCCACAGCCTCTCGACGGTGTTCCGATACGTCGACGGCCACCTTCGCCCGGTAAAGCTCGACGGCGACCAGGTCTCGCTTTCGGCCGGTGGTTCGACCGGTTTCATCGCTTCCTGGACCTGTCGACCCGCCGGGGTGCCCGAGGCCGCACTGGCCACGGCGTCAGGGCCCAGCAGCGAGCCGAACGTCTACACCCTGGCCATCGCGTACTACCGCTTCGACGCCGACCGTCTCGTCCAGATCAAGGCATCCTCCGTCGGCCCCGCCGCCCTGGACAGTCTCCCGGCCGAGCGCGACCGGATCACCGGCAAGCCCGGCTGCGGCTCGCTGAACCTCACGGAATAACAAGCCACCCCCGTCAGGGTGGCCCTAGTAACCGGCCGGCTCCCGGACCGCTTCCTGCGGCTTCAGGTGGTTGAGGAACTCCGGAAGCCGGTTGGTGTGCAGGACGCCCAGGGAGCGGGTCGCCCTGGTCAGGGCGACGTAGAGGTCGTTCAGGCCGCGAGGGGACTCGGCAACGATGCGGTCGGGGTCCACTACCAGGACGGTGTCGAATTCCAGGCCCTTGGACTGGCGGACGGTGAGGACCGCGGCCGGGGACTCCAGGTCCGGGTCCTCGCCGACGGTGGTGGCACCGGGCAGGGTCGCCTCGACGGCACGGCTGAGCTCGTCGAGCAGGTCCATCGGTACCAGGACCGCGAGGCGGCCCCCTCCGGGCCCGTCGCCCAGCGCCGTACGCAGGTCGGCGGCCTCGCGGGCGGTGGCGGCGGCCAGCTCGGCGGCCAGCGCATCCGGCTCGACGGCCAGGCTCCACGGAGCGGCGCCGGTCTCCCGGACGGACTGCGGCAGGTCCAGCTCCGGGTCGATCACGGCGAGCACGCCGGCGGCCACCGACATGATCTCCGCTGGCGTCCGGTAGTTGACGGTCAGCCGCTCCAGCCGCCACCGCTCGCCCAGATGCGGGCCGAGCACTCGGTGCCAGGAGGAGGCGCCGGCGAGGTCGCCGGTCTGGGCGACGTCGCCGACCAGCGTCATGGAACGGCTTGGGCAGCGGCGCATCACCATCCGCCAGGCCATGTGGGAAAGCTCCTGGGCCTCGTCCACGATGACGTGCCCGTACGCCCAGGTCCGGTCGGCGGCGGCCCGTTCGGCCGTCGAACGGTCGTCGTCGTCCTCGTGCCGGTCCGCGAGCTGTTCGGCGTCGATGAGGTCGGAGACCATGAGGATGTCCGGGTCGTCGTCCATGTCCCGGGTCAGGATGTCGACGACGCCCTGCGCGTAGGCGATCCGCGCGCGGCGGCGGCGCTCGGCGGCGAGCAGCGCCGCCCGTTCGTCCTCGCCCAGCAGCTCCGCGGCCTCGTCCAGCAGCGGAGCGTCCGCGGCCGTCCACATCCCGTCGGCCGCCCGGCCGCCGTGCGGGTCGGCCCGGTACAGCAGCGGCCACTCGTCGTCGCCGAGGCCGGCCTCGGCGGCGGCCGAGGCCAGCAGGTCCTCGTCGGCGAACAGGTCGGCGAGCAGCCACTGGGGGGTGAGCACCGGCCACAGGTCGTCGAGCGCGGCCAGCACCCCCTCGTCCTGGCCCAGCTCGCGGCGGATGTCGTCGACGATCTCGTCGTCGAGCAGGTTGCTGTCGGCGCCCGGCGCGTCGTCCTCGCCGAGGGGGTCCTCGGCGTAGGGGTCGGCGCCGAGCCGGTCGGCGTACTGCTGGGCGAGCGCGTCGATGACGGCCTGGACGAAGACCGACCGGGCATGGTTGTGCGGGCGCCGGGTGGCGCGGGCCCGGTCGCGGGCCGCCTCGCAGGTGGCCGGGTCGAGCAGCAGGACGTCGTCCTCGAAGGGGATCTCCACCGGCTCGTCGGGCACCCGCTGCCGGTCGCGCACCGCGGCGTCGATCAGCGGCACCATCCTGGCGGTTCCCTTGAGCTGGGCGGCCGCGCGCGGCTCGCCGCGCTCCGCGCGGACGCCGGGGAACAGGTCGCCGACGGTGGACAGCACGACGCTGGACTCGCCGAGCGCGGGCAGGACATGGGAGATGTACCGCAGGAAGGTCACGTTCGGTCCGATGACCAGGACTCCGCGCTTCGACAGCTGCTCGCGGTAGGTGTAGAGCAGGTAGGCGGCGCGGTGCAGGGCAACGGCGGTCTTCCCGGTGCCGGGACCGCCCTGCACGACCAGCACCCCGGAGTGCTCGGCCCGAATGATCCGGTCCTGCTCGGCCTGGATGGTCTCGACGATGTCGCCCATCCGGCCGGTCCGGCCGGCGGTCAGCGCCGCGAGCAGGCGCGCCTCGCCGGTGAGCGTCTCGTGGACCGACAAGCCGTCGGCGGCGCTCGCGTCGAGATCGAGCACCTCGTCGTCGAGCTGGCAGACCTGTCGACGTGACGTCCGGATGTGCCGACGGCGGCGGACCCCGTCCGGTGAGGCCGCGGTGGCGAGATAGAACGGCCGGGCGGCCGGTGCCCGCCAGTCGATCAGCAGCGGGGTGTAGTCGTCCGAGTCGTCGAAAATACCGAGACGGCCGACATAGCGGGTCTCACCGTCGTGGAAGTCGAGCCGGCCGAAACACAACCCGTCCTCGGCGGCGGCAAACCGCGCCAGCTGCCGGGTGTACCTCGTGGCAGTCGCCTGCCGCTCGGTGTGCGCCTGCGGCCGGCCGCCCGGCCGCTCCCGCAGCGCCTCGGCGAGCTGGGACGACGCCTGTTCACGGAAGTCGTCAAGACGCCCGTAGAGCATCGAGACATACTCCTGCTCGCGCCCCACTTCCTGGTTTGACAATTCGACTCCCTGAAACGTAAAATTCACCCCGCAGCATTTCCCCCGACTTACGGGACGACTACAAATTCTAGCCCTGAGGTAAATTCTAGTCCCGAGGTCATGGCATGCGGCCGTGATCAGTGTTCCTCGCCCGCCGGACGGTCACGCATAAGCCTAAATCTCCCGGCCCGTCGGCCAAATCAATCTCGGTGCTTCCCCGGCCGCGCCGGGCTCACGGCCGGGGGCGGTCGGCGACCGGCGGGAGCGCCGAGGGCGGCCCCGACGGAAGCACCGACGGCACCACCGACGGAAGTGTGGTCACGGTGACCGGCTGCGTGTAGCCGAAGTACGCGGCCGGCGCCACAGCCCTAGCCCGGTGGGTCGGCCCGACGCGGCCGAGCGGCGCGGCACCGCCCGCCAGGCCGGGCGGCTGACCGCGGAATCCGGCCGAGCCGTCCAGGCGGCCGGCGGAGTCGACGGTGAGCCATTCCCAGCCGGCGCGGGCGAGGTCGTTCAGCAGGTCCAGCGCGTCCCGGCCGGCGGCGAGGCCGGCGGTGGCGTAGGCGTCGGCCAGGGCCAGGTCCGGCCCGACGACGGTGACGGAGGCGAGGCCGGCCGCCGGCGCGCCGGTCCGCGGGTCGAGGACGTGGGCCCCCTGCTCGGCGATGCCCGAGGTGGCGACGGCCAGGTCCGTGCCTTCGACGACGGCGACGACCCGGCCCCGGTCGAACGGGTCCGCGATCCCGGTCCGCCAGGCCCGCCCCGGCGCGGGGGTGCCGCGCACCCGCAGGTCACCGGCGGCGTTCACGCAGTGGTCGGTGAAGCCGGCGGCGCAGAGCGCCGCGGAGGCGACGTCAGCCGCCCAGCCCTTGACGAGGCCGGTCGGGTCCAGGGTGCCGTCGCCGCGCCAGGCCGGGTCGAACCAGCCGTCGGTACGCTCCCGGCAGGCGGCGGCCAGCCGGTAGACCTCCCGGACGTGCTCCGGGCAGTCCGCCAGCCCGATCTCGCCACGTCGCAGGCGGGACACCCAGGAACCCGCCTTGAAGGTGCTGAAGTCCTCGTCCGCCCGGTGCAACGCCGCCACCGCAGCCTCGATCGCCGCGTCCAGGCCGGGCAGCGTCCCGCCGACGGTTCCCAGCTCCCCTGCGCCACGACCCGGCTGGGATCCCTGACGATCCAGGCTGGAAGCTGGATCCGGGCTGTGAGCTGGATCCAGGCTCGGAGCTGACGGAAGGTCCACCGACGGCGGCCGGACATGGATGCTGACGACCGTTCCCATCACCGGTTCCGCACGCACGCGGACGATCCGCGCGCCCGGTCCCGGCCGCGCGCCCGCTTCCGCTCCCGGCCGCGCTCCTGGTCCCGGCTGCGCTCCTGGTCCCGGCCGAGGGCCGGTCATCGCCAGGTCCAGGTCATCGCCGTCCGCCAGCCGGCGTCACAGCCCGGCCTTGTCGATGGCGGACTGCACCGACCACGCATACCCGCTGCTGGTGTAGGAAGCGCCGGAGACGATGTCGATCTTCGCGCTCTGGATGTCGATGACCTCCTGTCGCAGGATCGGCACCGCCGAGTTGTTGATCTCGATGTCGCGCCGCTCCCGACTCGGGAGCACCAGGGGGACGACATCCGTGATCTTGCCGTCGGTGATGACGACCTGGACCTGTACCGGCCCGTACTTCGTATCGATCGGGTCGCCGACGACGGTCTGCGTGCCGGTCAGACGCGGCGCGACCGTGCCGGACGGTCCGGCGCTCGCCGACGCAGACGGCGTGGCGGCGCCACCGACGTCGCCGGCGTCGCGCGGTCCCGGGGACGGCGTGGCCGTCTTCGGAGCTTCCGACGCCTTGGCCTCTCCGGACGTCCCCAGCTTTCCGGCCGGCGTCGCCAGCGCGGCCGGCGCGTCGCCGTGGACCGCGAATACCTTGGCGACCACGGTGAGGGCGATCGTTCCCAGCAGCCCGGCGAAGCCAAGTCGTGCCCGGTAGGGCTTCCCGGCGTTCAAGTTCATGTCAGGCCACCATCTTCAGGATGCCCGCCAAGGCTGCTGCCCTCGGAGCCGCCGCCCTCGGAGTCGCCGCGTTCGGAGTCGCCGCGTTCGGAGTCGCCGCGTTCGAGGCCTCGGCCGTGGGGACCGCCGCCGGCGTCCGCCCGCTCGCCGGCCGGGACGTCGCGCAGCGAGAAGTCCTCGGTGTGGATCTGGTCGTCGGCAAGGCCGAGGCCACGCAGCGCGCGGACAAGCCCGTGGGTGAGCCCGACGGGTCCGCAGATGAAGACGTCGCGCTCGGCGATATCCGGTACCAGGCTGGCCAGCGGCTGCGCCGTCATCGGGTCGTGGCCGAGCTCGCGCCGGGCGCCGACGACCTCGTGGACCACCAGCTGGCGCTTGGTCGCGACCCGCCTCAGCTCGCGCCGCAGGGCGAGATCATGTGCGGTGCGCGCCCGGTGGATGACGACCACGTCGTCGCCGCGGTTGGCCAGTTCCTCCGCGAGCGCCCGCACCGGCCCGATCCCGCTGCCGCCGGCGATGAGCAGCGATTTGCCCCGAGTGGCCCACCGCGCGGTGAACAGCCCGAACGGGCCCTCGGCGATCGCGAGCGTGCCCGGTCGGAGGCGTGCCAGCGCCCTCGAGTGGTCACCCGCGTCCTTGACGGTGAGGCGCAGCCGGTCCGGCCGGGGCGGGGCGGACAACGAGTAGGGGTGGGCGGTGAGCCACTGACCGCGGGCGAGGAACCGCCACAGCAGGAACTGCCCGGACTGCGCCCCGAGCCGGTCCAGCTGCTGGCCGCGGAGCCAGACCGAGACGACACCTGGCGCTTCCGGGACGACCCGCTCGACCCGCAGCCGATGCCGCACGATCACGAACAGCGGCCGGCCAAGCCGCCCGACGACCAGGCAGGCGGCCACCGCCACGTACATGGCCTGCCAGATCCGGTGGTTGACCGGATGGCCGACGAACTGGGCGCCGTTCGCGACCTGGTGGCCGTAGACCAACAGGACGGCCACGTAGGCGGTCAGGTGCAGGAGATACCAGGCCTCGTAGGAGATTCGCGGGCGCAGCGTGCGCGCGCTCGCCACCCCGATCGCGACGAACAGCAGTACGCCGATCGTCGCCTTCCACATCTCCGGATAGGTCGTGATCACGTTGAACAGCTCGGACACCGGCTGCCGATGGTCGACCAGCCCATAGCCCCAGACGATGAACAGCACGTGCGTCACCATCAGCACCACGATGTTCGTGCCCAGCCCCCGGTGCCAGGCGGCCAGCCGGTTCAGCCCGACGGCCCGCTCGATCGCCGGAATCCGCGCCATGAGCAGCAGCTCGACCAGCATCAGGTAGGCGGCGACCAGCCCGCCGACCCGCCCGAGCGCCGCCAGCACCCCGGCGCCCCCCTGCACGCTGGACACCGACGTGTCGATCCACCACAGCGTCACGATCGCCGCGCCCCAGCCCACCAGGCCCGCCCGTACCGCGAGCCGCGCCTGCCAGCCGGCAGACCACACCCCCCGCCGGGATCGCGCCGGCCGGACCGGCAGCGCTGCCCGGGCACCGGCGTCAGCCGCGGTGGCCGGGGCAGACGCAGTGGCGGAGCCAGGCGCGGTGGCGGGGCCGGGCGCGGTGGCCGGGGCAGACGCGGCAGCGGGGGTCTTGGCGTTCCTGGCGGCGCGGGCAGCCTCGGCGACGTTGACAGTGACGGCGGCCTCGGTGTCCTCGGGCGCGTTCCCGGCTCCGACCGCGGCGGCGGGCTTGGGCGCACCGGCGGTCCTGGCCGCATCCGCGGCTCTGACGGCCTCGACGACGGCCAGGCGAGGGTCGGCGTCGGCGATCACCCAGGTACTGCCTGCGCCGTCGCCGGTCTCAGCGCCGCCAGTCCCAGCGTCGCCGGAGCTTCCGGCGTCATCAAGGTCGGTTCCACCGAAGACGTCCGCCTCGCCGGCACTTTCGGGGTGGGCGGAGGCGGACGGATGCAACGGATACAACGGTCGCGGCGTCCCACCGGCCGGCGCGGCCGGCGCGGCCGGCGGGAGACGATGACCCGGCATCGTCATCAGTTCCTCTGGCGGGTCGCCGCCGCCGGGACCGATCGTCGCCGTCACGTCCACGGCGACCGCCAGGTCGGGGCGGTGGCCGGACGTCGTCACCAGCGTCTCCCCCGGGTCGCCGGCACCGGGCTCGGTCGCCGGTGCCGCCGGAGCCGCCGGCTCGGGACGCTGGCCAGGCGACATCGTCACCGGCTCCTCCGCCGCGTCGAGAGGGCCGGGCCCGGTGGTCAAGGCCCCGTCTCCCGGGCCCCGAGTGGAGTCCATGGTGACGAGCCTGTCCGCTCGGTCACGAAATTCCCTGGCAGAGTCCTCTGCCCGACTCCAGATTCCCGTCCCGGCACCTGAAACATTGCCCTCCTCGACGACGACGGCGACAGCGGCCTTGGGCGCGTCGGCAGGGACAGCAACGACGGAGACGGAGACGGGGGCGGGGATGAGACCAGGGACGACAGAGGCGCCGGCACAGGCGCAGGCGACATGGCAGGCCCGCTCATCGGTTCGTCGCGGCGGAGGCCGCGTAGGCGCCGGGTGGGACGCCGACGACGTCGCGGAAATCGCGGTTGAAGTGAGCCTGGTCGAACCAGCCGAGGCTGGCGGCCAGTTCGGCGAGGTTCACGCCGTTCGGGTCTCCCGCCGCCACCGCGGCGTCCAGCAGGGCCTGCGCGTCGTGCAGCCGGAAGCGGCGAAGCACCCACTTCGGTCCGACACCGATGTAGCGGCGAAAGAGACGCTGCAGCGTGCGGAGCTCGGTGTCATGTCGTTCGACCACAGCCTGGACGGTGGTGAGCGCCCGGTCGGCCAGCATGTCGGCGACGATCACCAGAAGCTGGTCATATCGCGGGTCAGGTGCGGGCCGCCTGGCGAGCAGAAACTCGTCCATCCACGCGACGCGTTCCTCGTCCTGGGGTGCGGCGAGGATCGCGTCCTGCAGGTCACGAGCGCCTTCGGCCAGCGTGGTCAGCCGCCTGGCGAGATCGTCGACGTCCTCGCCCCCGAACTCGGGCTCGCTGGCGGCGCCTGTGACGCTGGCAGCGGACCCGGGAGTGGACGACCCGACGGGCGCGTCCGCCAGCAGAACGGCCCGGTCGGTGCAGGCGGCGGCGTCGACGCCCGTGAACGCGGCGAAGCCGCCCGGGCGGAACTTCACTCCGAAGACCCGGCCCTCGCCGCGGAGAAGAATGTCAAACCGCTTCGTCACCACGCCATGCACGAGAGTCGCCGGCATCGCGTAACCGTGCCGCGGGCCGACGCCGGACTCGACCGACAGGTGGACCGCCGGATGGCTCAACACCGACGAAAGATACGACGTTCCAGCTGGCAAATCCCAGCGAACCGTCCAGTACCGCTCAACCCAGCGCGCGAGATCGGGATGTGCCGCCAGACGGCCCAACGTGAAGTAGCGCAGTCCCTCGTCCGGACGCAGCGGGCCGGCGAGCGACGCCGTCGGCGGCCGTGGCAGCTCGGGCGGCAGTGACCGCGCCGGCGCGGTCCCACCGGACCCGGACATCACCGCCGTCCCCGCCGCCGATGCGGCCTGTGGCGGCGCCACCGACGCCACCCGTGGCGGCGCCGGTGACGCCACGGGTGGTGTCGCCGGCGGTGTCGCGTTCGTCCAAGGCCGCACCCTGCCAGGGTAGGCACGATCCCAACCATGACCACAGAGACCAGCCAGTTCAGCGGCACCGCCACCGCCGCCACCGCCGGATCGGCCGGCGACGCGCCGGAGGTGAGCCCGGTGCCCGCCGGCTACACCACGCTGACGCCGTACTTCGTCGTCGACGGCGCCGAGCAGGCGATCGCCTTCTACGAGGCGGTGCTCGGCGCCCGGGTCGTCGGCCGCAACGACACCCCGGACGGGAAGATCGCCCACTGCGAGCTCGAGGTCGCGAACGGCCGGATGCAGCTGTCCGACCCGGCTCCCGACCATCATCTGGTCCCGGCGTCCGGCGGCGACGATGTCAGCCGTTCCACGGTCGCCTACCTGCCGGACGTCGACGCCGCCTACGCGCGGGCCGTCGAGCTCGGCGCGAAGGGGTACGGCGAGCCGTCGACCTTCGTCACCGGCGACCGGTTCGCCGCGTTTCTCGATCCCTGGGGCCACCGTTGGGCGGTCATGACCAGGGTCGAGGACGTCGACCCGGCCGAGGCCCAGCGCCGCGTCGATGCCTGGCTCGCCGAATCCGGCGGCGAGGACGCGACCGGCACCGAATAACGGCGAAACCGGCAGCCGGCCACCGGCGCAGCCGGCACCCGGCCACCGGACGCCGCCGGCCCGCGATCCGCGGGCGGGCACGGCGGGTCAGGACTGTCGGCGCGCGCGGGCGCGGGTGTTGCGCCTGACCCGGATGGCCTGGGTCATCCGGGTGTGCTCGTCCAGGCGGTCGTGCCGGTGTTCGGGTTCGAGCAGGCTCCTGATCGCCTCGACCTCCCGGCCCAGCTTCTCGCTGGTCCCGCGAAAACCGTCGATCATGCGCTGACGCTGGTCTGGGACGAGTGTCGGCTTGGCGCCGATCCAGACGGTCTGGGTGAGACGGGTGGCGCCCGGGCCGGCGGTCCGCAGCAGCATCTCGGCCCGCAGGGACGAATGCGCGGAAATGCGTAGCATCACCCGCCGCGGCGGCTCGAACGCGATGATCTCGCTTTCGACGACCTGGCCCTGGGTGCCTGGAACGGTCGGACGCAGCTCCGAGACGACGATCCGTCCCTCACCAGCGGGCGTGCCCGGCTTCTGATACGCGCGAGCGATGGTCTCGTCGTAGCGGTGCACGTTCGCCGGGTCGTCGACGAACTTCCACACCTCGGCCCGCGGCCGCTCGACGATGGCGGATGCCTCGGCGACCTGGATCCATTCCACCAGCCGCTGCGCCCGGATCAGGTTCAGGATGCGCCTACCGTCGGTGACGGTGCCCGAGACGTACACGCGTGGCCAGAGGTTCCCCACCCCTTGAACGATGTTGGCGACGCAGAACAGCACGAAGACGGCGCCGACGTAGGCGACCAGGTCCGGCTGCGCGAGCATTCCGCGCGCCGGGAGCGGCCCGTTGCCGATCGTGGCCGCGCAGGACTCACGGGAGATCCCACACCGCGCGAAGCCCAGCCCGTCGGGGAGCGCGAACGCGAGGGCCACGAAGTTCATCGCGATGCCGCCGCTGTAGGCGACGATCCCGCGCCACCCCCAGATCCAGCCCTGCTGCGGCGAGAAGATCGTGGCCCCGCCACCCGACATCCAGCGAAACCGAAAGAACTTGCCGGACGCGAAGAAGTCGGTTCTGGAGCCGTCACGGTCAAAACCGGCCCTGCCGACGATGACACCGCGGACCCGGTAGCCGACGGAGAGTGCCGCCAGAACATGCCCAAGCTCGTGGATCATGCTGCAGACCAGCACCACCACGGGCGCGCTGACCACGATCGCGCTCAGACACAGCCACTGCTGCGCCACGCGTCTCCTATCCCGACGTCATCCCATCCGTTCCGACATCCTTTATCAGACTTCATCCGACGGACATCATCGAGGGCAGGCGTCGTACCTGGGCGGAGGCGAACACGAACGCGGGGCGAGCACGAACGCGGACGCGAAGCGAGCGCGAGGGCGAGCGCGAGGCTTCGGGCTAGCCGGCCAGAGCGGCGTCGCGTGCCGCTGGCAGGGTGGCAATGGCTGCGGCGTGGGCCGCGAAGACGTCGGAGATGTTGGGGACCGCCATCCCGGCGCGGCGCTGGTCGGCGCGGCTCAGACCGGCGGCGAAGAACCCGGTGTCGAACCACGTGGAGAAGTCGCGCGCCAGCGCCGCCGGGCCGTGCAGCTCGGCGTGACCAGCCTCCACCAACGACCGGAACGAGACGCGGCCGAGAAGCCACCGGTGCATCTCGCGGGTGCTGGCCGTGACCGAAAGCTCGGCGTCCTGCCCCGGCTCGTCCTTGCAGACGGTGACGACAGGCCGTTCCATATCCAGCCATCCCTCGGCGGCGCCCGGACCCGTCAGGCTGACATGCACGAGGGTTCGCCGCCGCGGCAGCCGATCGACGATCGCGTGCTGGTGCATCCGCCAGATCAACGACAGGCCGTCGCAGTCCTCGTCGTCCGGGTCATTGAAGATCCATTCAGCGGCCCACTGACCCATCGCCCAGATGATGGGCGTCAGCGCCCAGCCCGCGTCGGTCAGGGTGTAACGGCCCGGGCGGCCGCGGTCGGCCGCCTCCCGGACGATGAGGCCTTGGCGTTCCAGCTGCCGCAGCCGCTGCGCGAGCAGTGTCCGGCTCATCCGCGGTACGCCGCGGTGGATCTCGTTGAAGCCACTCGCTCCGACCATGAGCTCGCGGATGACCAGTGGAGTCCAGCGGTCGCCGAGCACCTCGACGCCAAGCGCGATCGGGCAGTAGTCCGAGTGGATCGCCATTCGAGCAGGAGAACATGACCGGGCGGCCGTGGGGTAGTCCAGATTCGGTACTCCTCCTGACAACCTGCGGACACCCCCCAGTACACGAACGCTACTGGTTGGCCGGCCAGCCTCCGGCCGAATCTTCTCCCAGGCCCAACCACCGGCGCCCCCGCCCCCAGCAGGGACCAAATGCCCAGCTATCGCCCGGCGCGACCACCGGCCGGGCGGCGTACGGCGACGCGCCGCAAAAGGATCAGAAGGAGAAGAGCAATGACGCTCACTACCAGCACCACCACCAGCGCCACCGCGGGGCCCGACCTGGCCGCGATCAAGGCGAAGCAGCAGAAGACCTGGTCCAGCGGCGACTTCGCCGTCGTGGCCGCCCGCATCGTCCTGCAGAGCGAGCTGCTCGCGGAGGCGGCCGACCTGCGCGCCGGCTCGCGCGTCCTGGACGTGGCCTGCGGATCCGGCAACGCCGCACTCGCGGCCGCCCGATCGGGCACCACGGTCGTCGGCGTCGACTATGTGCCCGAGCTGCTGGAGAACGCCCGGCGGCGGGCCGAGGCCGAGGGGCTCGACGTCGAGTTCCAGCTCGGCGACGCCGAGGACCTCCCGGTGGCGGACGGCTCGTTCGACACCGTGCTGTCGGTCTTCGGGTCGATGTTCGCGCCCGACCACCGGCGGGCCGCCGCCGAGCTGGTCCGCGCGGCCCGGCCGGGCGGCGTGATCGGCCTGGTCTCCTGGACGCCGTCCGGGTTCATCGGCGAGATGTTCCGGACGATCACGAAGCATGCCCCCGGCCCGAAGGGCGTCCAGTCCCCGATGCTGTGGGGCACCGACGAGCACCTGACCGACCTGTTCGGCGAGGCCGCGGCCGAGATCCGGTCGGTCGAGCGGACCTGCGTGTGGCGGTTCGCCACCCCGATGGAGTTCGTCGACTTCTTCCGTAACTGGTACGGGCCGACCTTCAAGGCTTTCGAGGCGTTGGACGACACCGGCCGCGCGGCGCTGGCCGCCGATCTGGCCGACCTCGCCAGCCGCTGGGACCGTAACCAGGACGGCGGCAGCATCGCGGTCCCGGCCGCGTACCTGGAGACGATCATCACGCTGCAATGAGCCCCGGAAAGCCCAAGCACCACATCTCGATCACGTTACGTCAACGTGAAGTCACCGCTGTCGACCATCAGCAGGCCGAATCCGCCGAGACAATGGCGGCATGGACCTCGTGCAGCCCATCGACGCGCCGCCGGCCAGGAAATCCCAGATCGTGATCAGGCCGGCGGCGGGTCAGGACGACGCCGCCATCATCAGGGACATCTACGCACCCTGGATCCTGGAGACGGCGATCTCGTTCGAGGAGGTCGTGCCCAACGTCGAGGAGATGCTCTCCCGGATGGAGGCACGGCCGCGGATGCCCTGGCTGATCGCCGAGGTCGACGGCGAGCCCGCGGGGTACGCCTACGCCAGCAAGCACGCGGCCCGCGCGGTCTACCGCTGGTCGGCTGACGTCTCCGTCTACCTGAAGGCCGGGCAACGCGGCCGAGGACTGGGCCGCCGGCTGTACGACGCGCTCATCCCGGAGGTGCGCGCCCTCGGCTACGTGACGCTGTTCGCCGGGATCACCCACCCGAACCCGGCCAGCGTCGGCCTGCACAGCGCCCTCGGCTTCCAGCTCCTCGGGGTCCACCCAAACACGGGCTACAAGTTCGGCCGCTGGCACGACGTCGGCTGGTACGCCCTCTCCCCGCCCGTCGGCCCGCCCGCGGCCCCGTCCGAACCCCTCGAGTGGACGCCCGCGAAGAACTCGGGAAGCCCTGGCAAATGAAAGAACAGCGCTGACCTGCCGGCGTAGGGTACAGCCGTGCCGGAGTCCGTCAATTTTGACCGGATCGCTCATCGTTACGATGACACCCGCGGCGGGGAAGACCGCGGCCGGGTGGTGGCCGCGGAACTCGGGCCGCGCCTGCCGAAGGGCCAGCTCCTGGAGATCGGCGTCGGCACGGGGCTGATCGCCGCCGCGTTCGTCGACCTCGGCTGGCAGGTCGTCGGCGTCGACCTTTCCGAGCAGATGCTCGCCTACGCGGCCCGGCGAGTGCCGGGACGTGTGGCCCGCGCCGACGCGTCCGCCCTCCCGATCGCCGACAGCAGCGTGGACGGGTGCCTGGCCGTGCATGTGCTGCACCTCGTCGGCAGCGTCCCGGCCGTGGCGACCGAAGTCGCCCGGGTGCTGCGCCCGGGCGGCCGGTTCGCGGTGGTGCGCGGCGCCCACACCGCCGACTCCTCCGACATTGCGCTGATCATGAATTCGATGCTGGAGCGGCTGTCCGCGGGGCAGCTCCGCGAACGCGACGAGCAGCTCAAAGCCGCCGCCGACCTGTCCGCGTACGGCCTGCGGCTGGTCGAGGAGTCCGAGATCGTGCACGAGGCCGGGCCGACGACGCCGGCGCAGACCATCGAGTTCGTCGCGACGCGCACCTCGTCGCGGCTGTGGGACCTGTCCGACGACGTCTGGGCATCGGTCGTCGAGCCCGCGCTCGCCGAGCTGCGCGCCCTGCCCGGCCAGGACCGCCCGCGCCCGTCCGTCATACACAACCCGGTCCAGATCTTCGAGGCCGCGCTCGCCTGACTACCCGGCCGCCTGCCTGGCTCGGACAACCGGTGGGCGGTCCGAGCCAGGCCTGCGCCGGGCGGCGCGGGCAGGACGGTTCGGCGCTGTTGCTCGGCGCCGACTGGATTGGCGCTGTCCTGCCTGGTGCTGGTCAGCTGGGCTGCTCGGACACATTCGGGCCGACCAGCTTGAAGACGGCACCGGTGGCGTCCGCGGCGGTGGCCAGCCGGCCGTAGGGAGTATCCACGGCCTCGGCGACGATCTTGCCGCCGAGCTCGACGGCCTTCGCGAGGGTCGCGTCGACGTCCTCGGTCGCGAAGTACACCGACCAGTGAGCCGGGACGCCGGCCGGCAGGAAGGCGGCCGCGTCCATGATTCCGGCAAGCGGCTCGTCGGCGGCGTTCACCAGGATCGTGTACCGGAAGTCGTCGGTGTCGCCCACCGTCTTGGTGTTCCAGCCGAAGACGTCGCGGTAGAAGCCCACGGCGGCCGGGTGGTCGCGGGTGAACAGCTCGAAGTGCGCGGGCGCGCTCGGCTCGGCGACGGCGCTGAAGCCGACGTGCGTGCCGGGCTGCCAGATTCCGATCATGGCTCCCGTCGGGTCGCCGACGACGGCCATCACACCCAGGTCGGCGACGGCCATCGCCGGGGCGATCACCTGCCCACCCTTCTCGGCCACCGCGGCGACGGTCTTCTCGGCGTCCTCGGTGCGCAGGTAGACCGACCAGACGTCGGGCACTCCCTGGTCCGGCTGGGACTGCATGCCGCCGGCGATGGGCTGGCCGTCCCGCAGGAAGTTCCAGTAGCCCCCGAACTGCTCGTTCGGCTCCTGGGCCGTCCAGCCGAACAGCTCGGTGTAGAACGCCCGCGCGGCCTCCGGGTTGGTGGTCATGAGGTCGGTCCAGACAGGGACGCCGGCAACGGTGGTGTCGAGCGCGGGCATGGTGGGCTCCTGTGCTTGCGAGGTCAGCGGTCATGTGGATAGACCCACCGACCGTCGCGAACTCATCGGTGCCCACGGAGATCCTTCGCCCGCGGAGATCCTTCGCGGCGGCCCACCATGCCTCTGCCGCCTCTGCCGCCTCTGCCGTCTCAGCCGTCTCAGCCGTCTCAGCCGCCTCAGCCGCCTCAGCGCAGAGTCGGCGCTAGCCCATCGGGAACGGGGCGCCCACAGTCAACGGCCGTTTCGGGTGCACCAGCGACCAGCCGAACAGGAACGACGCCGGCCCAGTGGCCGAGGGCGAGATCAGCCTCATCGTCGACCGGCCCGCCGGTGCGCGCCTTGAGCGCGACATCCGTCCCCTCGGCGGTCAGGTCGAGGGCGAGCACGGCGGTCGCGGCGAGCTCCTTCGACGACGGCGGCCGGCACTGCTCCGAGCGGTCGATCCCGACCCGGTCCACGAAGGCCGCCAGTACGCGGGTCTTCTCCTCGGCGTCTGTGAGCAGCTCGGCATCACCGTGAATGACGACCGACCGGTAGTTCAACGAGTGGTGGAACGCTGACCGGGCTAGTACGAGACCGTCGAGCAGAGAGACGGTGACGCACACCGGCAGCGCCTGGGAGCGCGCCGCCGCGAGAATCCGCGCGGCCGTCGAGCCGTGAACGTAGAGGATGTCGTCGACGCGGGCGTGCAGGGTGGGTAGCACGTGCGGGCGGCCTTCGACGACGACGCCGACGTGGCAGACGAGCGCCTCGTCCAGCGCGGCATAGGCGGCGACACGGTCGGCGATGACGCGTTCACGAAGACGGCTCGGGCGCAACATGGCGCTATCTTGTGCGACCCGCCGGGCGAAGTCCACGGGATTTGCGCATCACGCCACGAACAGCTTGGCGAACACCTCCGCAGAGAGATCCAGGCCGCGAAAGCGCTGGTCAGCTGCCCGCGGTATCGCTACTCGCCGAGCTCTCCACAATATTCCTGGGAGGGACACCGCCAGGCTTCTCATTCCTGGAAACCGGCTTGATGACCGGCATTGCGCGATATCTCACGCAGCACCTCGGCAGTTGCGTCGTCGGCGGGAAAGAATGATTCCAGCGCGAGTTCGGCGACCGTGACGTCGACCGGTGTGCCAAAGACAGACGTCGTGCTGAGAAACGTCAGCTCCATTCCTTCGTGCAAGAAGCGCAATGGGACGATGACATCGCCGGGGCCAGGAAGCTCCACCACAGGCTCCGGCTGATGGCAGGGATAGGCCGCCAGCTCGTCCAGCAGCGCGAGAAGCTCCGGGTCGGCACTCGCACGCACCTGCCGACGCAGCCGGCTGAGGATATGCGCCCGCCACTCCCCCAGGTTCGCGATATGCGGCGCCAGCCCGTCCGGATGCAGGCTCAGGCGCAGCACGTTCACCGGCGGCTCCAGCAGGCGCGGATCGGCCTTGCTGGTGAAGACTCCCAGGCTGGTGTTCGCCTCGACGAGGTCCCAGCATCGGTCGACGAGTAGCGCCGGGTTGGGCTCATGGCTGCGCAGCAGCTGGCGGGCCGCGGCCAAGACGGGAGCGAGCGGGGCCGCGCCGAGCGCCGTCTCGGAGTAGGCCGGCGCGTGCCCGGCGGCCAGCAGCAGCTCGTTACGCCGCCGCAACGGCACCTCCAGATGCTCGGACAGCCGCAGCACCATCTCGGCGCTCGGCCGCGACCGCCCGGTCTCGATGAAGCTGAGGTGCCGGGTGGAGATCTCGGCCTGCCCCGCCAGCTCCAGCTGGCTGAGCCGGCGCAGCTCCCGCCAGCGCCGCATCAGCACCCCGACGGGCTCCCGGCCGCCGCCACCCGCCACCGCGTCGAGTCCGGCTACTGCCGTCGTCACCATCGCCTTCCTCGCAGTCGCCATGTCTCTAGCAAACCTTCATCTACCGCTGATGGCGGCCACCCACCCCAAGATCACACCCGGGTGGACCCGGGCAGGTACTCCGAGGCACCGCCCTGCTCCGGGATCGGCTGGCCGGTGACGCTCGGCTCGGCATCAGCGCGGTGCGCCGCCGGCAGGAACATCAGCAGGGTGGCGCTGACGACCGAGGTGGCGGCGAGGTAGCCGATCGATATGACGAGCGCGTGGGGGTAGGCCGCCGCGCCGTCCCCTGCCGCGTCCCCGAGCGCGCCGAAGAAGATGACGCCGACGACCGCCACGCCGAGCGCGTTGCCAACCTGCTGCGCCGTCGCGAGCAGCCCGGAGGCGGTACCGGCGGACCGTGGCGTCACCCCGGCCAGGACGACCCCGATTAGCGGTGCCATCACCATGCCCATGCCGGCGCCGATGACCAGCAGCGGAGGCGTGAGCAGGCCGACCGGACCGGTGGTCCCGACATGATGGACGACTAGCGCGAGCAGCCCGAGACCGCCAGCCATCTCCAAGGCGCCGGCCGCGAGCGCGACCCGCCCGAACCTGCGGACCAGCGGCCCGCCGCCGAACGACGTCACCAGGTAGCCGGCGGCGAGCTGGGTGAACACCAGGCCCGCACGCAGCGCGTCCAGACCCAGCCCGTTCTGCAGGTAGAGCGCGAGGATGAGGAACAGGGACGCGACACCACTGAAGAACACCAGCGAGGCGAAAAGTCCGACCGTGAGCGCCCGCTCGCGGAAGAGCCCCAGGTCGACGAGCGGCATCCGCCCCCGTCGAGCCATCCACCGCTGATGGAGAATGAAGTCGGCGAACAGCAGGCCGGCGCCGGCCAGGCAGAGCCAGGTCCACAGCGGCCAGCCGGCCTCCCGTCCCTGTACCAGCGGCAACACGGCCGCGAGCAGCGCCGCCGTCACCAGCGTCGCCCCAGCGAGGTCCAGACCGCCACCGCCGCCTCTGGTGGTGCCCGGCCGCTCCTCCAGGCGGGACTCGCGGATCGCCCGGGGCGCGAGCGCGACCACGACCAGGCCGATCGGAAGGTTGATCAGAAAGCAGGCTCGCCAGCCGAGACCCGCGACGTCGGCCTGTGTCAGCGCGCCGCCGATGAGCTGTCCGCACGCCGCCGCCATGCCCATGGTCGTCCCGTAGGCGGCGACCGCCCGCCCTCGGCTCGCACCGACCCGGCCGACCGTGATGATCGAAAGAATCTGCGGGCTCATCAGGGCCGCGGCCAGCCCCTGCGCCACCCGTCCGACGAGCAGCGTCTCGCTGGTGTCCGCCAGCCCACAGATCGCCGAGGCGACGGTGAAGAGCGCCATCCCGAGCGTGAACAGCCGACGCCGGCCGTAACGGTCGCCCAGCCGCCCGCCGGTGATCTGGCCGCAGCCGAGCGCCAGGCCGAAGCCCGCGACCATCCACTGGACCGTGGCCTCGCTCGCGCCCACGTCGGCCTGCATCGACGGGATCGCCACGTTCACGATGAAGAAGTCAAGAACGATCATGAAGATCCCGGCGAGCAGCACGGGCAGCTCGAGCCGCGTCGCGAACCGCGGCGCCCGCGGCGCCCGCGGCGCCAAGATCGGTTCGTCTCCTGTCGTGGTCAACGGCGCCTCCGAACCTCAAACGATCAGGACCTCGAACGGATAGGACCTCGAAAGGCCAGTGGCACCTACCGTCATCGCCGCGCTGGTTCCGGTCGATTACCTGGCACGTAAGCGAGCGGTCGCGACCTCCTCGAGCCCCGCCGGGCCGGCGACGGTGCGCGGCGCCGGCGGCTCACGGTTGGACAGCCCCGTGCCGGCGACCCGGTGCGGCGCAGCAGGGTGGCGCAGCGGGGTGACGCAGCAGGGTGGCGCAGCAGGTGGCGGACCTGGCGGGAATGCCGGGGCGGGGTACACGCTTGACCAGGTGGACGGAAGCCGACTGAGGAAGGCCAGCGATGGCGACTGTGGAATTGACCAAGGAAAACTTCGACGAGGTGGTCGGCGGTGATGCCGATCTCGTTCTGGTCGATTTCTGGGCGTCTTGGTGCGGGCCGTGTCGGATGTTCGGCCCGGTGTACGAGCGGGCGTCCCAGCAGCATCCGGACGCGGTCTTCGGCAAGGTCGACACCGAGGCGCAGCCCGAGCTTGCCGCCCATTTCGGTATCTCCTCGATCCCAACGCTGATGATCGTGCGCGAGAACGTCGTGCTTTACTCCCGGCCCGGTGCGCTGCCCGAGGCCGCACTCGAGGACCTCATCAAGCAGGCGAAGGCCGTGGACATGGAGGAGGTCCGGGCCGAGGTCGCCGCCGGGCAGGCCAGCGCAGACAACGCCGGCTGACGCGTCGACGGGCACACGAGAATGGTCCCCTTTCGCACGCCCACCGACGGTCGCTCACCGATGACCGGTCCCACGTCTGGCAAAGTTCCAACGTCCTGGCGTCCTGGCGTTCCGACGTTCGCCGCCTCACCACGAAAGATCGCCGGGACTGTACGCCGATCCGAATCCAGGCAGCCCGCCAGCTCGGATGGGGGTCCAGATCCGGCGATCATGCTCGTGGCCTGGCGGCTGACCGCGGCTACTGCGGCCGAATGCCAGATGGGCGACAAGATCGTCGGATAACGTCCGGGACGTGGCGAAAACTCCGAGGATTCGGCCGATCGCGCTCGCGGCCGTGCGGCGCGGCGACGACCTGCTCGTGTACGAGGGGAAGGACCGGGTTTCCGGCGGCCGGATCTTTCGCCCGCTGGGCGGTGGGGTGGAGTTCGGGGAGACGGCCGTCGCGGCCGTGCACCGCGAGCTGCGCGAAGAGCTGGGGGCCGAGCTCACGAACACCGAACTGCTCGGCGTACTGGAGAATGTCTTCACGTGGGAGGGCCGGCCGCACCACGAGATCGCCTTCATCTTCGGCGCGGACCTGCTCGACCGTTCGCTCTATGAACGCGACAAACTTGGCAAGATCCTCGACGCCGACGAGGAGGTGAGCTGGCAGCCGCTTTCGCTTTTCACCCAGCTTTCTCCCCCCGCGCCGCTGCTGCCACCCGGTCTCCTCGGCCTGCTCGGCTGACAGCCGTCGGCCCACGGCTGACCGTCCACCGCTGACCGCCCATCGCTGACGGCTGACGCTGACCGCCGACGGCGCTGAAGGCACGGCAGGGTAACGCCGACACCCGTCGGTCCATATCCGGGGAAAGCGCCGGGTTCTCAGGAGTTCCGCACCTGCCAGACGATGAAATCGACAGGAATGGTCCTGCCACGGTCGGGGCGCGAGGTCTCGCTCTCCTCCCAGAACGGCAGCGAGGCGACGATGTGTCGCACGGCGACGAGATCCACGCCCGGGATGTCCGGCTTACCGACATCGGAGCCGATGACGAACAGCGGCGAGCCCGGGAAGCCGCGCCGAAAATCTCCGACATAGCGCGCCCAGTCCGCCTTGGCGGCGGGCAGCAACGCGGACAGCTCACCCCGGCCGAGCCACAGCGCGCCTGGGAAGAGATCGGTCGCGGTCAGGCAGCAGGGCGCCCGAGGCCACAGGTAGACGCCCGTTCGTCCGTCTGCCAGCGCGGCGAGCTCGGCCGTGACGGTGAAGCTCCCGCCCATCTCGTCGTGGTGTCGCAGTGGAAGCGACTGCGGCAGGGCGAAGAAGAGCAGCCCGCCGAGCGCGACGAGGGCAGGCAGGCCGACCGCGAACCTCACGAACCTCATGGACCTGACGGAGCGACGGCGGGTGACGAGCGCCGCCAGTGCCACGCCGAGCGCGATCCCGGCCAGGGCTAGCAACCCGGGCAGGGCCACCGGCACGTAGCGGCGCGCCCACCACATCAGCCGCACCGAGTTGTGGGTGTGCCAGGCATAGACGGCCAGCAACGGCAACGTGGACAGAGCCACAGCCCACAGCATGGCGTTCCAGCGACGCAGCGCGATTACCGCCAGGCCCGCGAACGCGAGCAGAAACGCCGCCCAGGACACGAACCAGGCCAGACGTTGGAGAGATTGCTCGTCATAGGTCCGCTGGCGGCCGACGCTCTCGAAGACGGCGTAGTCCGCGCCGAACAACCGTCCGCGCAGCACGGCGACGGTAAACAGCCCAGCGACGAGCATCAGCACAGCCGCCCCCAGCGCCAGCTGAAGCCTCCGGTTCCGCCGGTCTCGCCGGTTCCGCCAGTTCCGCCGGTCTCGCGCGTCTCGCCGGTTCCGCCGGTCTCGTTCCGGATGGCTGGCGCCGGCGCCGCATCCGCCAACGTTCGTCCTGGCAACGCGCCGCGACGGCGACTGATCGTCAGCCGAGTCGCGGCGCGCACGCCCGGACGGCGTTCTGGCGTGCACGACGCGACGGACGTAGCGATCAATCGATCGTCCGCTGCGAGCGCGCTCGCCATCGCCGTTGGGATCACCGATAGCGTTCGGACAGCGAGCGGCCCACCTGATGATCATCAGTCGAACGACCGGGCGCGTCAGCAGACCGGCTGCGAACAGCGTGGCAACGAGTCCCGCGACGGTCGTCAGGTTCGGAATGCCGTTGACGAGGGTGTAGTCGCGGTTCGCATCCGGCGAGTAGGCCTGCCAGAGTGCGTGCGGCAACACCACGGCCAGCCCGACGGCGAAGGCCACCGCGCGTCGGTCGAAACGGCGAACTGCGACAAGCACCGCTCCGGTCGCCGCCGCGAGCAGCAACGGCAGCGTTCCATCGGCCCGGTCAAGGAGGCCGATACCGGCGACAACACCGGCCGCGGCCGCCGGAAGCCAGGAACCGGTGGCCAGTGCCAGCACCACGCCGAACAGCGCCGCGGCGAAAAACAGTTGGGCGCTGATTTCGGACGATGGGTATTTCGCCTGCCAGACCTCCAGCATGTTCGTCGCGAGCAGCACCCCGGTGCTGGCGCCGGCGAACAGCCCGGCCACGCGACCAGACAGCCTGGCCGCGGCATCAGACGGCCCGGCCAGGCCGCAAGACAGCCCGGCCGCGCCGCCGATCGCCTCGGCAACCGCCCGCCGCACGAGGAGCGCCCACGTGCATACCGCGAGCAGGCCGCACAGCGGACCGACCTGGATCAGGACATGTTCGCCGCCGAGGTCCCAGGCCGTCGCCAGCAACGCCGGCCACAGCGCGTAGAACTGCGGCACGATCACGTCGTCGTGGGAGATCCAGACGCCGGGAAATCGCGCTCCAGACGCCGCCATTTCCACGGCCAGTCGCCGGGATGAGTCGGATGCCGGATCGACCAGGGAGTATCCGCCCGTCCGGGCAATGGCCATGCCGTGTGCGACGTAAACGCCCGGGTCCTTGTCCGCGGCACCGTACGCGAACCCGGGAAAGAACAAAAAGCTCGCGAGCGCCGCGACTCCGGCAGTCATCACGAGCCCCGCGGGATCGGCGCGGATCCGCATCCGGCGCCCGCGAACGCCGCCGGCTGTCGCAGACGCCGCGAACGCCGCAGTCACTGCGGCCACCGCGATCGCCAGGGCGGCCACGACCGCTGTGGTCGCCACGACGGCAGCCAGGCTGTGGACGCCGAGGTCGGCCAGCGCCAGCGAGACCCAGGCGACCAGTGACACGATGAGCACCAGGCCGCCAATGATCGCTTCGGACAGCCACACGGTGGCCGTCCGGTACTCACCTCGGACACCCGAAGGCACAAACGCCCCCGTCCACCACGCCCCGTCCACCTCGGATACGGCCGTCGTCCGCTGCCACGCTCCTACCCGTCAGCGAGACACTTCAGCCGCGACCGATTACGGAAAGTAGCCGTCCAGCGAGTCATTCCCACCCGAAGAAGCGAAGTGGTCACGCGGGCAAACAGGCGAAGCAGACAAACAGGCAAACAGGCAGACGGGCGAACAGGCAAATGGGCACCAGAGCGGTCCGTAGCCCATGGATGTGCCCACGAACGATCGAAGATCGTCAGATCTGTATGCAGATCCGAACTCCGAGTCCTGATTTGTTCGGATCGCAGTACAGATCTGGAGATCATGCTGCCGGTGTAGCGCCGCCCCCGGTCAACGCGTCCCGACGGCCGGGTTGGTCGTGACTCGGATCACCATTCGCTCTGCAGTTCACCGTTTTCTGCGGGTGGCAACTCAGATTGCGAGCGGGCCGGTGGTGACACCCGCCTCGCGGGCGGCATGCGCGACGCGGGCATGCAGTTCGGCGCTGGCCGCCGCCACGAGCTCGGATGGTGGCTGGGCGGCGTCGTAGACGGGCCGACCACCGACGTAGACCCGCTTGAGGTTGCGCAGGCCGCAGGCGAACACGTAGGTCGCGTAGACGTCCCAGATCGGGCCGGTGTCCGGCTCGCGCGGGTCGACGACGAGGAAGTCCGCCTGCTTGCCGACCTCGAGGCTGCCGATCCGGTCGGCCACGCCAAGCACCTCGGCCGAGCCTAGGGTGTGCATCCGCAGCATGTCGCGTGGCATGAGAATCCTGGCGTCGGAATGCAGGGCGCGCAGCGTGTAGATGCCGATCCGCATGTTCTGGAACGGGTCGGAGATGTCGGTGCAGGACTGGTCGTCGAGCCCGACGCCGATCCGGATCCCGGCCGTGCGCAGCCGCGGGATGTCGGCGATCCCGGAACCGAGCCGGCCATTCGACGTCGGCTGCCAGACCATCCCGGCGCCCGTCGCCGCCGCCCGCTCGACCATCTCGTCGCTCGGGTGGACGAAATGGCCGAACAGGAAACGCGGCCCGAGCGCCCCGGCCTCGTCGTACCAGGCGAACTTGGCGCGCTGCTGGTCGATCGCCTCCGCCGTCTCGACGAAGTGCGCCTGGTTGATGACGGTGTGCCGGCGCATCAGCTCGGCCTCCAGCGCGGCGGAACGCGGCGAGCTGGCCCACTGCACCGCACCGAACACCGCGGTGCCCAGGTTGAGCGCGGCCGGCACCTTCGCGTCGGCATAGTCGGCGATCTGGGCGAACGTGTCGAGCACCTGCGCCTCGTCGAACGCCTCGTCGTCGAGCCGGACCGCGGACATCACCCGAATTCCGGCGTCGGCGCCCGCGTCGACCTGGCGGGTGACGAAGTCCACCGGCTGGATCCGACCGGGCAGGGCCTTGTTGGCGTGCTGGTCGTATTTCCAGAGCACCCGGCTCTGGGTGAAGTTGAACGCCGACGTGATGCCGTTCCCGGCGAAGTCCAGGCAACCGTGCAGCGTGAACCAGTACAGGTCCTCGACGCCCGCGCCGGCGAGCACCGCCATGTTCTCCGCGAGCCAGCCGTAGAGCGTCTCCCCGACCCCGAGGCCGCGCAACCCGGACATGAACAGGTGGCTGTGCGCTGAGATGAATCCGGGCGCCACGATCGCCCCGCCCGCGTCGAGCACCTGCCCGCCGGCCGGGGGCTCGGCCGCTCCGCCCGCGTCGCCGGCCTCGTCGCCCTCGCCGCTCCGGCCGCCCGGCGTCGGCGCGGTCGGCGGATCACCCGGCCCGATTCCGGTGATCGTGCCGCTCTCGCCCACGGTGAACCAGCCGCGGAACGGCTCCTGACCGTCGGCCATGGTCACCAGCAGTGCGTTGACGACCGTCAACGCGGCCGACTCCGCGACACCGTCCGTCTGCACGCCGCTTCTCCTCGGCCATTGGGCGACCCGGTAGAATCGGTCGCGGTCCGTCATCGGCAGGCCGGTTCCTCCCGCCTTCGACGGACGCTACCCAGCGGGTGTTACAGCGCCAGGCTGGTTGTTACGGCTCGTCACGGTGTCCCGCGCCCGAGCCGCCCGAGCCGCGCCCGAGCCTTGTCCTACTCGGCCTTCCCCCGCCTTGCTACCGCTGTTCGACAGTGCGCGCGAGGATGCCGAGGGTGGCGCGCAGGCCGGCCTCGGGGATGACCGGGAAGACCCCCTTGCCACGGTATTCCTCGTGGATCTTGCTCCAGTCGTAGTACGAGGTGACCCGCGTACCAGTCTCGTTCGGCTCCAGCTGGTAGCCGTACAGGTGGCCGATCGGCGGGTCGATCAGGCCGGAGATCGTCCACTCGATCAGCGAGTCCGGCTCGTACTTGGTGATGATGACCGTGACGTCGTACTTGCCGAGCGGATAGTCGTTCAGCGACTCGCGGTCCATGTGCACGATGAACGAGTCCCCGGCCTCCTCCACCGGCGCGCCATCGGTGGACTGCAGCATTCCGGAGCTGTCGATGGTCACGTGGCCCTTCGGGTCACGCAGCAGCTCGAAGATCTTGGAGGCCGGCGCCTCGATCTGACGTACCACCTCGAAGCGTTCCACCTCGGTCTTGGCCACGCCCGTCTCCGTCACGTCCGTCACCCTTCGCCTCCGTATCCCGCTGCCATCCCGCCGCATCCCGCTGCGTGTCCCCTCGCGAGGTGCGAGGAACCAGCACACAAGAATCCGCGGAGCCACAAAAACGTCCTAACACCCGCAAACCAACACGGTCCACCGATGCCGGGCCGCACTGGCTGTCGCGCGGGCGAGCCGCGAGAATCCGCACGCACGCTGTCGAGGTGGGCTCCGCACGAATGCCCGTGAGCCGGACCTCCCAGCAGACCTTCAGCAGACCTCCCGGATCCGGCCGAAACCCCGGGCGTTAGCGAGTGGAGCTGCCTTCCGAGCGACGATAGGGCAGCGGAGGGAGTGCGGCGCTGGAGCGAACTCAAGGCGCCGTGAGTGCTCCACGGCGTCGTATGAGTCCCGACGCCGCCCGTCTGGCCCCTGCCGCTGTCAGCGCATCTCCTTGCGCCAGACGAGCTTGAGGCCGGACCAGTCGGTATCGAGGGCCGCGACCTTCACGTCCACCAAGCCGACCGGGAGCGCCACCTCGCGGATGAGGTTCTCCGTGATGTCGCTGCGGTGCCCGGCCGCGCGGCGAGGCCAGGCGATCCACAGCGCACCCGCCGGGTGGATGGCATCGGCGAAACCTTCCACGGCGACGCGCAGATCCACCGGTGTGCGGCAGAAGGCGACGACGACGTCGACCTGCATGACCGCTGCCGCTGACGCTGACGCCGCTGACGCCGCCGCTGCCGGCGCCGCCGCGGACGCTGACGCCGGTGGCGGCTCGGCGATGGTCGTGGTTGTGGTGCCGGCCGGAAGGTCGGGGATCGCCCAGCCGTCTGGGGCGGCACACAGGACGACCTGATGGCCGGCTTTCACCCCCACTTTGCGCACCAGCGGCGTACCCGAGTAACCAGCCTGAGCCTCACTCACGGCACTAGTCTGCTCGATCCCGATCTGAACAGCCGGGTAGCGCGACCCCCCGAGGTAGGTGGGGTTGTCCCGACCTCGACGGACGGTCTGGGCCCATGGTGCGAACCCCGGGCCGCAGGGCAGTCTGATAGCCGTGGAAGTCGATCGTGCGCAGGATGAGACCCCGATGCCTGAGTGGCAGCAACCAGACGTCTCAGGACAAGGCGGCGGCGAACCTGCCGGCGCCTTGTCAGCGCACCAGCCAGCCGCGGCGGCCGACGACCCCGGCCCCAGAACCGGAACCAGAACCGGAAGCGGAAGCGGAAGCGGAAGCGATCCTGGAGCTGCCGGCCGCGACGCGATCCCGCTCATGGGGCTCGGCGCACGGGCGTGGAAGCAGGTGGCGTTCGCGCTGCTCAACCTGCCGCTCGGCATCGCCGGCTTCGTCTGCATGATCGTTTTTGTCACCGTCGGCAGCGGGCTGGCGGTCACGGTCATCGGGCTGCCGCTGTTGGCCGTCGCCCTGGTGGTCTGCCGGACCTGGGGTGGAGTCGATCGGGCTAGGGCACGGTCCTTGCTGGGTCTGGAGATCGCGTCGCCGTCGAAGCCGACCGTAAGCGATAGCGGGTTCTTCGCCTGGGTCTGGGCGCGGCTGGCCGACCCGGTCGGGTGGCGCAGCGCCCTTTATCTACTCATCCGGCTGCCGTGGGGCATCGTCACGTTCGCCGTGACGCTCACTCTCCTGTTTGCGTTCTGGCCGGTTGTGCCCTACGTCGTGTATGGCTTCGCCGCCGTCGACCGAGCGATGATCTCGGCGCTGCTGTCACCGTCCAGCGCGATGGAGCGGCGGATCCGGGAACTGGAGGCACGCCGGGCGACGATGGTCGGCGCGGCGGCCGACGACCGCCGCCGGATCGAGCGGGACCTGCATGACGGTGCACAGGCGCGGCTCGTCGCCCTCGCCATGGATCTCGGCCTCGCCCGGGAACGGATGGCCGACAATCCCGACGCCGCGGCCCGCATGGTCGAGCAGGCACACGGTGAGGTCAAGGTCGCCCTACGCGAGCTGCGGGACCTTGCCCGCGGCATCCACCCCGCGATCCTGACCGAACGCGGCCTCAGCGCGGCCCTCGCGAATGTGGCCGGACGCTGCACCGTGCCCGTGACGGTCACCGTGGACCTGCCGGATCACCGTCCATCGGCGGCCATCGAGGGACTGGTCTACTTCACCACGTCGGAGCTACTGACCAATATCAGTAAGCACAGTGGCGCTCGCTCCGCATCCGTCCGCCTGGCTCGTGCCGGTCACCGGCTTGAGCTCAACGTCACCGATGACGGCCGTGGCGGCGCCACGCTCACTCCCGGCGGTGGGCTCGCGGGTCTGGCCGACAGGGTTCGTGCCATGGACGGCGTTTTCACCCTGACCAGCCCCGCCGGTGGCCCCACGGTCGCCACCGCCCGCCTCCCCTGGCAGGACACTGACACCGACGCGGAGTCAGCCGAACGGGGCGCCAGACAAGCCGCCCACGAGGCCAGACACGAACGGCAGGAGGCGCGGCGCGCGGCCCAGGAGGCGCGGCATGCGCGACGAGACGCCGAGCGGGAGGCCAGGTGGGAAGACGGCGCCAGGCCCGTCCGACCCGAAGGCACCATCCGACCCGAACACACGGCCCGCCCCGAAGACACCATCCGGCCGAAGGAGATCACCCGCCCCGAACACACGACACGACCCGAGGAGACCATCCGACCCGACGACACGATCTAGCCGAAGGACACCGCCCGCAGAAGTGTGGGCCCGACGAGACAGGATGACACCGCCGCCAGCCGGGCATCCCTTGCGGGCGAGGACGACCATGCCGCGTCAACAAACCGTTAACAAGGATCTTTGCGCGCGGTTGCTTCCCGCACGATGTGACACGGTCAAGGCCACGACGCCGGACAAACCGGCCCAGCTGGCGCGGCGGCCGTTGTCGCCGCGCTACGACGTACGACGGAGGTACCGGTGACGGCGCGGCCTACGGTTCCTGGAGACGCGCCAGACAAGGCAGGTGCGCCGGGCCAGGGCTCGACGCCTGACCAGGGCTCGACGCCTGACCAGGGTGCCGCCAGTCCTCGCCAGGCATCGGCGTCCGAGCCGGCGACGCGGACGGCGCGCTATCGGCGGGACCTGCGCGTCTGGCTGCTGCAGGGGCTGGCGGACCAGTCGAAGCGGCACGCGGGCCCGCACACCCAGCCAGCCGAGGAGCATCCGCGGCACCGGTGGTGGCGGGTCATGTGCCTGACCGGCGTCGACTACTTCTCGACGCTGGGCTACCAGCCGGGCATCGCGGTGCTCGCCGCGGGCACGGTCAGCCCACTCGCCACCCTCGTTCTCGTCCTGCTGACCGTGTTCGGCGCGCTGCCGGTGTACCGACGGGTGGCCCGGGAGAGTCCACATGGCGAAGGTTCGATCGCCATGTTGGAGCATTTCCTGCCGTGGTGGGCCGGCAAGCTGCTCGTCCTGGCGTTGCTCGGCTTCGCCGCGACCGACTTCATCATCACGATCACACTCTCGGCGGCGGACGCGACCGCCCACATCGTCGAGAACCCGTACGCCCCGGACGCCTTCCACGGGCATGCGGTGCCCATCACGCTCGTGCTGCTCGCGCTGCTCGGAGCGGTCTTCCTGCGCGGCTTCACCGAAGCGGTGGGCCTCGCGGTTGTCATCGTCGTCGTCTACCTGTCGTTGAACGCCGTGGTCGTGGCCATGGCGTTCGTCCAGGTGGTGAGCGAGCCGCATGTCATTGGCGACTGGCATCACCTGCTGGTCACCAAGCATCCGAACCCGTTCCTGCTGATCGGCGTCGCGCTGATCGTGTTCCCCAAGCTGGCGCTCGGTCTGTCCGGCTTCGAGACCGGCGTGGCTGTGATGCCGCTGATCAAGGGGGATGCAGAGGACACCGAGGAGCATCCCGAGGGCCGCATCCGCGGCGCCCGTCGGCTGCTCACCACCGCTGCCGCGATCATGAGTCTGTTCCTGCTGAGCAGCAGCCTGGTGACGGTCTGGCTGATCCCGGAGGACGCCTTCGAGACGGGCGGTCCGGCCAACGGCCGCGCGCTCGCCTACCTGGCCCATGACCTGCTGGGTGGGGCGTTCGGCACCGTCTACGACGTCAGCACGATCATGATTCTCTGGTTCGCCGGCGCGTCGGCGATGGCCGGCCTGCTCAACCTCGTCCCGCGCTACCTGCCCCGTTACGGCATGGCTCCGCACTGGACCCGGGCCGTCCGCCCGCTCGTCCTGATTTTCGTCGCGATCGCCTTCCTCATCACGTGGATCTTCGATGCGAGCGTCGACAAGCAGGGCGGCGCGTACGCGACCGGCGTGCTCGTGCTGATCACGTCGGCGTCGCTCGCCGTCACGCTGTCCGGGATGCGGCGCGGCGAGGACGGAAAGCGCTCGAACCGATGGATGGTCACCTTTGGGTTGATCACAACCGTCTTCATCTACACGACAATTGCGAACATCTTCGAGCGGCCGGACGGCCTGATCATCGCTTCGATCTTCATCGTCGTGATCGTCGTCGTGTCGTTCGTCTCGCGCGCCGTGCGCGCCTTCGAGCTGCGGGTGACAGACATCCGGCTCGACGACACCGCCCGCCGCTTCGTGATCGAGGCCGCGGAACGCGGCCGGGCCGGCGACGACGCGCCGGCCGGCCACCTGCGGCTGGTCGCGAACGAGCCCGATGCCGGCGACGCCGCCGAGTACCGCGACAAGGAGGCACAGGTCCGCAAGGACGCCCATGTGCCCGCCGGCGACCCGCTGCTGTTCGTCGAGGTCTCGATCTCTGACGCCTCCGAGTTCGAGAGCGCGCTGGAGGTGACCGGTATCGACCGGTACGGCTACCGAGTACTGCGCTTGCGCAGCACATCCGTGCCAAACGCGCTGGCCGCGCTGATGCTCTACCTACGCGACCTGACCGGTGCACGCCCGCACATCTACTTCGAGTGGACGGAAGGGAACCCGTTCACCAACCTGCTGCGCTTCCTGTTCTTCGGTGTCGGCGAGGTCGCCCCGATCACCCGCGAGGTGCTGCGCGAGGCCGAACCGGACCGCTCCCGCCGCCCCGCCGTCCACGTCGGCTGACACCGCTGTCTGGGCCACTCAAGCTCCACGAGCTGTGATGGAGACCACCAGACGCTAGACAAGGGACGCCGGACAAACCCCTGGGCAAGGGCTCGGGCAGGACGACGGCACAGTCAGGACCAACACGACACACGCAGGACGACGGCCAGAACAGACAGACAGCCAACCAGGACAGACAGACAGCCAACCAGGACAGACATACAGGACAGACATACAGCCAGAGCCAGCCACCTACGACATCGAGACAGCCGCCCGGCCGGAACCGGCCGGGCAGAGACGAGCAACCGATGACGACCGGCGCCGCCGACGGACCGCGGCGGGGGAGGCTACGGATCTACCTGGGCGCCGCGCCCGGAGTCGGAAAGACCTACGCGATGCTCTCCGAAGGACACCGGCGGGCCGAACGCGGCACCGACACGGTGATCGGCCTGGTGGAGACGCATGGCCGCCGGCTCACCGCCGAAATGACCGAAGGCTTCGAGACCGTTCCCCGCCGCGCTTTGCGGCACCGGGGCAGCGAGTTCACGGAGATGGACGTCGACGCGGTACTCGCCCGCCGGCCAGCCCTCGCGCTCGTCGACGAGTACGCCCACACCAACGTCCCCGGCTCCCGCAACGTCAAGCGCTGGCAGGACGTCGAGGAACTCCTCACCGCCGGCATAGACGTCGTCACCACGCTCAACATCCAGCACCTCGAATCGCTCAACGACGTCGTCACCACGATCACGGGAGTGCCGCAGCGGGAGACCGTCCCCGACGCCGTCGTCCGGGCCGCGGACCAGGTCGAGGTGGTGGACATGGCCCCCGAGGCACTGCGCCGCCGGATGGCCCACGGCAACGTCTACGCGGCAGACAAGGTCGACGCCGCGCTGTCGAACTACTTCCGGATCGGGAACCTGAGCGCGCTGCGCGAGCTGGCCCTGCTCTGGGTCGCCGGCAAGGTCGAGGAACAGCTCGACCGGTACCGCGCCGACCATGGCATCACCGCGACCTGGGAGTCCAGGGAGCGGGTCGTCGTCGCGCTCACCGGTGGCCCCGAGGGTGACACGCTGATCCGGCGCGCGGCCCGGATCGCGGCCCGCTTCCCCGGCGGCGGCGACCTGCTGGCCGTCCACGTCAGCCGCCCGGACGGCCTGGTCAGCAGGGCCGACCCAGTGGCGCTGGCCCGTCAGCGTGACCTGGTCGAGAGCCTCGGCGGCAGCTACCACCACGTCCTCGGCGACGACGTCCCGGCCGCGCTGCTCGACTTCGCCAGGGCCGAGAACGCGACCCAGCTGGTCCTGGGCGCGAGCCGGCGCGGCCGGTTCGCGCAGCTGCTCAACCGCGGCGTCGGCGTCACGACGATCGCCCGCTCCGGCTCGATCGACGTCCACCTGGTCACCCACGAGCAGTCGAGCGCGGCCCGGCGCGGTCGGCCCGCGGGCAACGGGCCCGCGCGTGGTGACCGGTCGCGCCCGCCGGGAGCGCCCGGCCTCGGTCAGGGCCACGGCTCCGGTCAAGGCCACGGTTTCGGTCAAGGCCGCGGCGCCAGTCAAGGCCACGGCCGGCCGATTGGCGCGTACCGGCGCCAACTGGCCGGGTTCGCGCTGACCGCCGGGGCGCTCGCACTGGTCACGGCAGTGGGGGCGGCGAGCCGCTCCACCCTGAATCTGACTTCGAACGTGCTGCTCTACCTGCTGGTCGTCGTGGCGGTGGCGGTGGTAGGCGGAATCTGGCCGGCGCTGGCGGCGGCGGTCGCCTCGTCGCTGCTGCTCAACTACTACTTCACCCCGCCGCTGCACCGGTGGACGGTCGCGGAGCACAACAACACGTTCGCGCTGGTGGCGTTCGTCGCGGTCGCGGTCGCCGTGTGCCGGGTCGTCGACCTGGCCCGCCGACGCTCCAGCCAGGCCGCGCGCGCGAGCGCCGAGGCCGAGACCCTGGCGACGCTTGCCGGCGCGGTGTTGCGCGGCGAGCATCCGCTGCCCGCGATTCTCGAACGGGCGCGCGAGAGCTTCGGCATGACGTCGGTGACGCTGCTCGAGTCGCGCTCACCCGACGAACGCCCCGCCGCCACGACGACGGCAGCGGCGACGGCGACGGCAGCAGACGAGGACACGCAACCGGCGGAACCAGCTGGTTCCGCCGGTTCCGCCGGTTCCGCGGAACCGGCGGCACCGCCGACGCCCACGGAACCAGCGGCGCCCACGGAACCAGCGGCGCCCACGGAACCAGCGGCGCCGACGGAACCGACGGCCGGGGCGGGGACGACGGGTTGGGAGCGCTGGAGGGTCGTCGCGGCGGTGGGACCGCATCCCTGCGCACGACCGTCCGAGGGGGATGTCGAGGTGCCCGCCGGCGACCGGTTCATGCTGGCGCTGCGCGGTCGGCCGCTGCCGGCGGCGGACCGGCGGCTGCTCGCCGCGTTCGCCGCCCAGGCCGCAACCGCCGCCGACCGGCTCCGGCTCGCCGAACAGGCGGCGAGCGTCAGGCCGCTGGCGGAGGCGGACCGGGTTCGCTCCGCCCTGCTCACCGCCGTCAGCCACGACCTGCGGGCGCCACTGGCCGCAGCCAAGGCGGCCGTCACGGGCCTGCGCGCCCAGGACGTCATCTGGTCGGCCGAGGAGCGCGCCGAGCTGGTCGCGACCGCGGACGAGTCGCTCGACCGGCTGACGGCCCTGGTGGAGAACCTGCTGGACATGAGCCGGCTGCAGGCCGGCGTGCTGTCGGTGTTCCCACGGGCGGTGCACGCCGAGGATGTCATCGCGCTCGCGCTCGACGGCCTCGGCCCGGACGCGACCGGAGTGCGCGTCGGTGGGCCAGCCGCCGTCGACCAGGCAACAGCCGGGGCTGCAGACCGGGTTACGGCCGGGGCCGCCGACGAGGTCACGGCCGCGGCTGCAGACGGAGTTACGGCCGCGGCTACCGCTGGAGCTGCCGGCGAGGCCGGCGAGAGGGGCGAGGTGCCGGCGATGCGCGCAGACCCGGTGCTGCTCGAGCGGGTGATCGCGAACGTCGTCGCGAACGCGATCCGTTTCTCGCCGGCCACGACGCCGCCGTTCGTGGCGGCCAGCGCGATCGGGGGGCGGGTACAGATCCGCGTCGTCGACCACGGTCCCGGCGTGCCGGAGGCGGACCGGGACGCCATCTTCCAGCCGTTCCAGCGCCTGGGCGACACCGACAACACCTCCGGCACCGGCCTTGGCCTGGCGCTTTCGCGCGGTCTGGTCGAGGCGATGGGTGGCACCCTTACTCCGGAGGACACCCCGGGCGGTGGCCTCACGATGGTCATCGACCTGCCGGCCGACGAGGACGGCTCACCGTCGGCCATGAACGGCGCCGAGACACCGGAGGGCGACGACAGCAGCGAAGCCGACGACGGGGGCACCAGCGGCAGCGAAGCCGACGGCAGCAGCACCGGCGGCGACGGCGCAGCCGGCACTGATCGCACCGGCGGCGCCGATACAGCCGGCGCTGATGGCGGAGGCGTCCGATGACGCGGGTACTGATCGTCGACGACGAGCCGCAGATCCTGCGGGCGATGCGGATCAACCTGCGGGCGCGCGGCTACGAGGTGGTCGTCGCCGCCACCGGAACCGACGCGCTCTCCGCCGCCGCGTCGAGCCCGCCGGACATCGTCATCCTCGACCTGGGCCTGCCGGACATGGACGGTGTCGACGTCATCCACGGCCTGCGCGGCTGGACCCGAGTACCGATCGTCGTACTCTCCGGCCGCGTCGAGAGCTGGGACAAGGTCAGCGCTCTCGACGCCGGTGCCGACGACTACATCACCAAGCCGTTCGGCATCGACGAGCTGCTCGCCCGGCTGCGCGCGGTCGCCCGCCGGACCGGCGAGCAGGCGGCGAGCCCCATCGTCCGTTTCGGCCACGTCACCGTCGACCTGGCCGCCCACCGGGCCACCCGCGCCCTGCCGTTGGGACGCGAGGCCGGTGACGTCGTTGACGGTGAGGGTGCGGACGGGTCCGGCGGGCCGGTCGAGGAGATCCACCTGACAAAGACCGAATGGGGCCTGCTCAGGGTGCTGCTGAGCCACCCGGGCAAGCTCGTCACCCAGCGCCAGCTGCTCACCGAGGTCTGGGGCGCCCGGTACGAGACGGAGACCCACTACCTGCGCACCTACCTCAACCGCCTGCGCCAGAAGCTCGAGGACGACCCGGCCCGCCCCCACCACCTGCTCACCGAGCCCGGCATGGGCTACCGCTTCCAGCCCTGACACCGTGGCGTCGAGAGTCAGTCACCCAGTGTGAGACAAGACTCGGCGGACAACTCCGGTCGGCGCGTTCCAGCCTCTGCCCCTTCTGCCGACTTGCAACCCCACGCCCCGGCCGAAGATCACTAGCTCTGTACCCGAATCCGAACAAAGAACCGCATTCTGCTCAGATCCAGGTACAGCCCCGGCGATCAAGCTCACGAGGCGGGCGGCGGCCCAGGCCAGGCTCGCGCGAGGCGGCCACGCCGTCTAACCAGAGCCGGCATCGACGGGTGGACAGAACCGCAGGACCGCAGGACCGCGGCGTTCCGGGCCGAACTTCCGACGCTCGTCGCCGCCGGCCGCCACGATCGACAAGTCGGGCTGGCGAGTCGACGTGCAGGTCGGCATGCAGGTCGGGGACGAACTGACCGCTAGGCGGACATAAGTCGATCGGTAAATGATGCGGAACGCGCACCGGATGGCCGGCCGGCCGGCCGCGTCGCGCAGTGTGGCCTCGACCACGGTCGAACAACTGCTGGAACACGCCCCGGCGAACGATTGCTCGACCAGAGGGAAGCTAGGCGGGCCATTACTCGGCGCAGCAGGCCTGCGCCGCTCGCGATAATCCTAAGCAGATCCGGGTGAGCACGAGAAACCATTACGCGACAATGGTTCGCGCGGCAACTTGGTTCTGTTCCCCAAATTTCTTCCACATCCCTGTGACACTGGTCACAGATGGCTAGTAGCAAGCACATCGCCACAGTGACTTACACACAGCGTGACAACGTCGCCGGACATCTGCCCAGTTCAGCCGCTTGTGACTACACCTGGTAGCTGGTTACGGTTGCTCCGCTCGCAGCAAGCACTGGTCCGGACGCCGAGTTCTGCCCCCGGCCCAGCGCCCCCTCCGAGAAGATCGCCAGGGCAGAAGTGGGGGAACCACGTTCCCCCGGGCCCGCCGAAAGGCGCCGCCCTCGGGGTTAAGTCGGCCACATGAAAAGCGTTGTTCAGCGCGCCCGAAAATGGCCGGCCGGGCTTCCCGGCCCGAACCCGACAGCTAACCTCACAGGCGTGCGGGAAAGAATTTCGAAAAATGCTCAAAGGTCGTCACCGTAAGAAGCGCGCAATGGGCCGCCGTGGGTCCGCCGTCGTGGCCGCCGGCGTCATGACCGCGACCGCCGGCGTCGCTGTCCTCTCCGGAGCCGCGCCGGCCAGCGCCGCCTCCAGCACCGTCTCCGATGCTCAGATCGCCTCCTACGCGCATGCCGCGGGCCTCGACAGCTGCCGCGTCAGCCTCGCCACCTGGGTGGCGATCGCGCTCGCCGAGTCCGGCGGCAACCGCTACGCGCACGCCACCGTCGGCGAGGACTCGCGCGGCCTCTGGCAGATCAACATGCGGGCGCACTCCAGCTGGGTCGGCGGCCGTGACCTCTACGACCCGGCGACCAACGCCTGGGCGGCCACCCAGGTCTGCAAGGGCTCTGGCCCGAGCGCCTGGACCACTTACACCACGGGCTCCTACCGCACCTACCTGTCGCGCGGCCAGGCAGCCGCGAACGCGGTCGCCGCCGGCACGGTCTCGGCCGCACCGGCTGTGTTGGCCAAGGCGACGGCGACGCCCGCGGCGCCCGCGGTCCCGGCGAACGCGTGGTACCTGTCGCGGGCGGCGAACCACGCCGTCTCCCTGGACGGGGTCCGCCAGCTGCAGCAGAAGCTCGCGGGCCTCGGCTACACGATCGCGGTCGACGGCTACTTCGGCCCGCAGACCGACGGCGTCGTGCGCGCCTACCAGGCGTCGCACGGCCTGCTGGTCGACGGCGTCGTCGGCCCGCAGACGCACAAGGCGCTGTTTGACTAAAAGGCCCCAGGGCGCACGGAAAAGATCTTCCTTCGTGCGCCCGGCGGCAGTTCTCCCAGGGTCACTGGTTTTCCAGGGTCACTGGCTTCCAGGATCACTGGTCGACGCGTCCGGCCGCCTTCAGCGGCCGGCATCCCGCCGGCGGACGAGCAGCGCAGAAGCCCGCCGGCACTCGGCCCTCCCGCGCCTCTTCCTCCACCTGGCGCGGGAGCCCCGAACCGCCCTGGCCTTCCCCTCCTGTCGAGGTCAGGGCGGTTCGCTTTCCCGTTTCCGGCTCCGTTGAGCCAGACTCCGTCTGGACCAGGCGCTATTCCGTGCTCCGCCCCAGCCCACGTTCGAGCCGCCGGATGGCTGCTGCTCGTCAGGCGGCCCGGCCACCGCCAGTGCGGGTCAGGTGGATCTCTCCATCCGGGTCGCCCTGGGCATACGACTCGTAATGGATGTCCAGCTCATTTGAACCCTTGAGCGTCATGGTGATGTCCTCATCGGTGCACTGATCGCCCGGCTTCGCCGCTTCGTGGACGCGAACCGTCGAGCCAGTGACCTCAAGCAGCGTCAACGTCTCGGAGCAGACATCGGCGTACGACGTCGTGCCGACGACGTCGCCGACCTTGCCGTTCTTCAGCTCCAACCTCAGCTCCACCTCGCCGTGCGTGCCGAACCAGGTGCCGACGTACGCGCTGGGCACCGCCGGCCCCTTGCCCTTCGACGACCCGTCCACGAGCCGTACCACGCCGAAGACAGCGGCGGCGAGGACGGCCAGCCCGCCCACGACCGCCACCGGAATCAGCCACGGCGGCCGGCGGCGGGACGGTGGCTGGCGCCCGGCCGACTGGTACCACGGGTTCTGGCCGGCCGGTGGTACCTGCGCCTCCGGCGGGGCCCACTGGTACCCGGCGGTCGGCTGGTACTGCTGCTGTGGCGGCTGCGGCTGCGGCTGACCGTAGGGCGGCTGCCCGTACGGCTGCGGCTGCCCGTACGGCTGCTGGCCGTATGGCTGTTGCTGCACATACGGCTGTTGGCCGTATGGCTGTTGCTGCTGGTGTGGCTGGTCCTGACCGGCCTGCGGGTAACCCTGATTCCAGCCTGACGGCTGGTACTGGCCCGAGTACGGTCCGGCGGGCTCCCCTGCGCTCATGCGGCCTAGTCTGACCCGGCCACCCCAACCCCGTTCAACCGGATTGCCAAATTGTTTCCGGTATGGCCCGGCATTGAGGCCGTACTCCCGCCAGGCCACCCGTCTCGGGCCGGCGCCATGCCGACCCGCGAGCCCCCTGGTCACGATCGCCAGATCTCTGGCTGTCCGGCGCCGCGGCCCTAACGCGGGTCGTCGCCGGAACTACCGATGGGCAGGGTGATGTGCCGGCTGGCGGCATGGGCCACCCAGGTAGCGAGAATGGTGGCGGCGAGCGCCAGGACCAGGCCGAGCGTGAGCGACAACTGTGGTAGACGGTCCAGACCGAGGCGGCCGGTCAACGGCAGACCGGCGCTGTCCGGCCGCAGCACGAACTCGGCGACGGCCGCCGGGAGCAGGGCCGGCACCACCAGCAGCACGAACTCATCGGAGCCGAGCACTCCGCGTGCCACACCGATCAACCACCCCGAGGCGAAATAGCAGGCGAACAACACCGCGTAGACGACACCCACCCGGACATAGCCGCCGCCGGCGAGCCGCCCGCCGCCGGACAGCTGGTGCCGCCAGCCCAACGCGTCGAACACGAGCCCCTCCACGCCATACCCCAGCGCGACGAACAGGCCGCCGGCCACCGCGACCACGACCAGGGTGACGGTGGCCGCCGTGGCGACCCGGGCGCGGGTCACACCATTGCCGACCAGCATCGGCACGAAGGTCGACGTCATCGACAGGCCGGCGGCCAGCAGGATGAACCGCTGCCAGCCCACGAAACCGTGCTGCCACAAGCTGTGGTCGGCCGAGCCCGCCGCGGCGACGACGCCGATCACGATCCCCAGCACTGCGGCGACCGCCAGCCAGAGCAAGCCGACCCAGATCATGGTGCCGATCGTGGTGATGGCGGCGACGTTCACGAGCGGCGGCGGCCCCTCCTGGCGGGTGGCCCGGCCAGGCGTCGCGACCGTGGCGGGGCCATCCGCCGGGGACGCCGGGATGGCGAGGTAACGGTCGGCCGGGTCGGTCATGGCGTGCGCTCCCGGTGGTTGCCGGACAGGAATCGGTCATCGGTCAGGCAGGTCACGAGCCTGCGCGGCCCTACGGGGTTGACGTTGATGCCGGCCCGCTCCGCCGCGCCGAGAGCATCGGGGGTCAGCCGGCCCGCGAGCACGACCGACCGGATCCGGCCCAACCTGCGATCGGACACCAGGGCCACGGCCTTGCCAGCCATCGCCCTGCCGACCAGGGCATCGTCGGCCGGGACGTCACCGACCGGCGCATCGCCGGTCGGGACATCGCCGGTCGGGGCATCATCGGCCCGGGCATCGCCGGACACCGCGTGGACGAGGGCGGCGACGACATCGGCATCACCGGTCAACTCATGGCCAAGCCCCTGCAGCCGGGCGGACGGCACCGCCGCCAGCACCCGCCCATGGCCGAGGAGAACGACGTCGTCGAGCAGCCCACCGCCCTCGCCCGCGGCGGGACCGTCCCCGTCGTCGCTCTCGCCCGCGGTTGCGCCGGCCAGGATGACCGTTCGCGGATGGGCGGCCCGGTCGCCGTGCAGCTCCTCATAGAAGATCACCTGGTGCACGGGCTCCAGGTCCAGGTGCGCCTCGTCGACCATCGTCAGCGGCGCCCGCGTGGCCAGCCCCATCGTCACCGCGAGCGCCGCCCGCCGGCCCCGCGGCAGCGCGGCGACCTTCGTGCCACTAGCCACCTCGAACCGGTCGAGCAGCCTGTCCGCGAAGGTCTGGTCCCAGCGGGGGCGCACCAGAGCGGCGATCTCCAGCACCTCACGGACCGTCGTCGACTCGTCGGCCCCGATCCCGCCCCGGCCGTCGACCAGGCAGGTCCCGCTCATCAGCCGCGCGTTCTCGTAGGGATCCTCGCCGTCCACCCGCACCGTCCCGCCGGACGGGCGGCGGTAGGCGGCCAGGCACGCGAGCAGCGTCGACTTCCCAGCCCCCGCCCGGCCGAACAGGCCGCAGGTACGACCCGGCTCGACACCGAACGAGACGTCGTCGAGCACGGGCGCCTTCACGCCGCCGCCGCGGCGCCGAACCGCGAGCCGCTGCACCTCAACCCGGTAGCTCATGCCGCCAGGCTGTTCCAGCCACCCGGCCGTCGCCTACGGCCACCCGTCTACGACTGAACGACCTAGGTCGATGATGTATCTCTGGTCCGCTCGCAACGTTCAAGCGCGACGCAACTGAGCTGGCCCGGAGGCGCGCCTCCGCGGAGGCATCCCTACGAGCGAAGCGACGCGGGGGTGCCGCAGCGGAGGTCGCCGGAGGGCACGTCCGCGGAGGAGGACGCGGCGCGGAGGTCCCTTCCCGAAGCGAAGCGAGGGAAGGGGCCGGAGCGCCGCGCCCGCACGGAGCGGACCATGTA
>Ga0068859_100000206_pt1 | contig 58246 bp, 50 predicted proteins | sample KBSSwiS22_FD_66585 | JGI IMG/M metagenome (GOLD analysis project Ga0068859, IMG submission 66585) | Switchgrass rhizosphere microbial communities from Kellogg Biological Station, Michigan, USA - KBS Switchgrass S2-2 | ecosystem: Host-associated > Plants > Roots > Rhizosphere > Soil ...
TTCGCGCATTTGCTGGCGCCACAGATTCCGCGGCATACGTTTTTCCTGCCTGGCGGCGTCCAGCTCGTGGTGGCGGCGAACCCCTCGCGAGCCATCCTGGATGCCTGGGATGACTTGAGCCGCCTGTTCCTCATCGGCGCACTGATGCTGGTCATCGTCAATGGACTGGCGTTCTGGCTCGTGAACCTGGCGCTTGCTCCATTTCCGGTCATTGCGGCTGGGCTGGCGCGCATCGAAGAAGGTGACCTGGCCTTCCGGCTGCCGCAGCTAGCAGGATTCGAGGCCCACTCCATTGGAGCCGCCTTCAATCGCATGGCCCAGGCAGTGCAGGACAAGGTTCGAGCGGAGCGCAAGGCGAGCGAAGCCGAGACGCGTCTGGAGGAGGGGCGCGAGCTGGCGCGGCTGGTGGAGCAACGCGTGGAAGAGGAGCGAAGATTGATCGCGCACGAGTTGCATGACGAGTTCGGTCAGTCGGTCACTGCAATCCGCTCCCTCGCAATGGCCATCGCCACACAGTCGCAGAATCCGGCGATGAGTGATGCGGCACGGTTGATTTCGGACGAGGCTGGCCGCCTGTATGACGCCATGCATGGCCTCATTCCGCGCCTCGTGCCTTTGTCACTCGACACGCTCGGGTTGGCCGACACACTCGAAAACCTGGTACGCGACTGGCAGCGCCGCTACCCGGCGGTGCGGTTGTCGGCGCATCATGATCTGTCAGCGGAGTTGGGCCCATCGGTGACCCTCACGATCTATCGGGTCGCCCAGGAAGGACTGGTCAATGCCTTGCGGCATGCCCAGGCAACACAGGTGCAAATCGATCTGCACTCCAATTCGAGGCACATCGTTCTCACGGTTACCGACGATGGCGTAGGCCTTGCGCCGGACTGGTCACGGCCCGGGCATTTCGGACTGCGCGGGTTGGCCGATCGCGTGGAGCACCTGGGCGGCTCGTTTACCGTGGCCAATCACGAGCCCCACGGCGTACGCCTGAGCGCGGAGATTCCGCTGATGGCTGAATCATGATCCAGGTGTTGCTCGTAGATGATCACGCAGTGGTACGTACCGGCTTTCGGTTGCTGCTGCAATCGCAGCCCGATATAACCGTGACCGCCGAGGCGCAGTCAGGCGAGGCTGCGTGTCAGATGTTTGCCGAGCTCGCGCCCGATGTCGTGGTGATGGACCTCGGCATGCCGGGAATGGGCGGCCTCGAGGCTTTGCGCCGCATCCGCGCGCGCGACCCGGCGGCGCGCGTGCTGGCGCTTTCAGCGCACGATGATCCGATGCATGCGCGCCGGGCGCTGCGCGAAGGCGCGTTGGGTTTCCTCTCGAAGCGCAGCGCCCCTGAGGCCCTGATCGAGGCCATAGCGACCGTGGCGGCCGGCCGGCGCTACATCGATCCGAGTCTTGCACAGAAGCTCGCGCTGGCGGAAATCGAAGGGGCGGCCCGCTCCCCCATCGAACAGCTCTCCGAGCGCGAGTTCGAAGTATTCATCCGCCTGGCCAAGGGAGCTACGGTGCAGAAGATCGCCGATGATCTGAAGCTGTCGGCCTCGACCATCGGCACTCACCTCTACAATATCAAGCAGAAGCTCGGCGTGGTGAACCAGTCCGAGCTGACACTGCTTGCGATCCGGCACGGCCTCATCGAAGCGTGAGGCCTAGCCGCCCAACATCTTCTTCAGGTTCGCCAGTCCCCCCTCGTACACACCGGTAATGAGCTTGAGCGCTGCGTCGTCATTCTCGGCGTCGGGGGGCGTGTCGGAGGTGCTCTTGCGTTTGAATGTGCCGCTCCAGGTGACCTTCGAGCCGCCTTTGCCGTCAGGCTTGACCGATATGTGCGACACATAATCCCGCAACGGCAGCGGCGATTCGATGATGCGATAGCGGTAGGAGTGGGTTCCTTCGTCCCAGGCGAGCAGCTCTTCGGTAAATGATGGCCCATCCTTGATGGTGAGCTTGCGCACCGCGCCCGGTTTGTTGTTGTCGCCCTTTGCGATCTCGTCCTTGACGAATGTCGGATGCCACTTGTTGAGTGAGTCAAAGTCCTTGATGGTGTTCCAGACCTTGTCCACGGGCGCCTGGATGTTCACCGATTTGACCACTTTGAGCGGTTTTGGAGCATCGGCCAATGCCGCACCACCGGCCGCGGCCACAGCCAGTACCGCCATGCTGAGTAGAATCTTTTTCACGTGACCGATCCCCCTTCAGTGACTGTCACCAACTATAGCGCACCTCAGCGCCCGCCGTGCCCGTTCCCGTAGACCTTCTCGCCCGACTGTACCTGCAGCGCGAGATGATTCTGCGCGGGTGGCAGCGGGCAGGTCGCAAAGTCATTGAAGGCGCACGGCGGGTTGTAGGCCATGTTGAAATCCACTCGCGCCGTCCCCCCGGTCGGCAGCGGTACGCGCAGAAATCTGCCGCCACCGTAGGTCCCATTGCCGTTGGTGCGATCCGCGAACATCACGAACAATGTTTGATCGTGTGGGTCCTCCAGCACCGCATCCAGCCGCCACTCCTGCCCATCGCGGGAGAACACCAGCGCGCCGGGACAGTCCATTTCCTCCTCCAGGCCGAGTATGTTGACGATCCGGATGTGACGGTGCGGCTCGTAGGGCTCGAAGCGGGCATCGAACACCCACCCGGTCTCGACCGGGTAGTAGTCGATGGGGGTGAATTCGCGCCGCCGCGCACTGTCGATATCCCGGATCCGCACACCCACCTTCCCTGCGCGCCCAATGATCCAGATGCGCAGCGAACCACTCGATATCACGGTTGGCTCACCCGCGGTGTCGGGCACCATCTCCAGTGAAGTGACAGGTTGCCCGGCATGAGAGATGCCACTGCCCCGTTCAGCCGTGAAGCGGACGCCGCGGGAATCGAGCACGAATTTCCCTGCTTTGGGCGCAAGGGCCGGGTGCTCGAGCACGAGCCGGTTCGCGGGCGAGCGGCCGAAGGAATTGTCGCCTTTGTCCAGCCAGAATAGGCCGACGAGCGTCAGCCACCCATGCTCGCCGGTCAAATCCGCCACCCGTTCCGCGCGCCATTGCTCGACGATGCGCTGTTCGGCCATGCCATCGACCGGCCCGGTCCTTGGAGCATCCATGGCGGCCGCCCATGGGCTTGCTGTCACCAGCGCCGCGCCCACGAAGGCAAAGAATCTAGTCATACTATTGCCTTGCAATAATTTTGATCCATCGGGGGATGATTGCATGTATTGGCGCCCGTTTAAATCGACTATGGCAGCGGCCGCACTGCTGCTGACCGGCACCGGCTACGCGCAAACCGACCTGTCCAACGCGCTGGCGCGTGATATTTTCAAGGAGCTGATCGAGATCAACACCACCGACTCGGTGGGCAATGTGACCACGGCATCCGAGGCGATGGCGCAGCGGTTACGAGCCGCGGGCTTCGCGGCCGAGGATATCCAGATACTGGGCCCCAACGATCGCAAGAAGAACCTCGTCGTGCGCCTGCGCGGCTCGGGCAAGCACCAGCCTGTTTTGTTGATCGGACACCTGGACGTGGTCGAGGCGCGGCGCGAAGACTGGAGCACCGATCCGTTCAAGTTCGTGGAAAAGGACGGCTATTTCTTCGGGCGTGGCACGCAGGACATGAAGAACGGCGATGCGATCATGGTGACGGCGCTGATTCGCCTCAAGAAGGAGGGCTTCAGGCCCACCCGTGACATCATCCTGGCGCTGACGGCAGACGAGGAGAGCGGCAGCTCCAACGGCGTTGACTGGCTGTTGAAAAATCACCGGGATCTCATCGATGCCCAGTTCGTGTTGAACCACGACGGCAACGCCATCACCTCCGACCACGGCAAGCCGCTCTATTTCGAGATGGATGGTACCGAGAAAGTGTACGGTGACTTCCTGTTGACCGCGACCAACCCCGGTGGACACAGCTCGCTGCCGGTTCCGGACAACGCCATCTACCGGATTGCCGCAGCTCTCGAGCGGTTGGCCCACTACGAGTTTCCGTTCGAGCTCAACAATGTTACCCGCGGCTACTATGAGCGAATGGCTACGATCGAGACGGGCCAGCGTGCGGCCGACATCAAGGCAATCCTGCAAACGCCTCCGGAGCAGCAGGCCATCGAGCGGCTGTCGCGCGATGCGGTTGATCACTCCATCATGCGTACTACCTGTGTTGCCACGCGGTTGGACGGGGGGCATGCCAACAATGCGCTGCCTCAGCGGGCCCGGGCGACGGTGAACTGCCGCATCCTGCCGGGACATTCGCCGGAGGAGGTGCGGCACAATCTGATCGACGTGATAGCCGATCCGGCCATCAAGGTTCAATACATCGACGACGAGGGGCAGGTTCGGGACGCCGCTTCCGACCGCCGCGGATATCCCCCGCCGCCGCTCCTTCCGGAGGTGGTCAAGCCGCTGGAAAAGCTCGTTGCGCAGATGTGGCCGGGACTCAAGGTCGTCCCTGCCATGGCAGCTGGAGCCTCGGATGGTGTCTACACGAGCGCGGCAGGGCTGCCGACGTACGTCGTCGGCGCGATTGCGATCGACAAGGACAACATCCGTGCTCATGGCAAGGACGAAAACCTCGGCGTGGAATCGTTCTACCGGGGCAATGAGTTCTTCTACCGTTACCTTAAAACGATCACCTCACATTGAGTGTCTTGTTGCAGTCTGCAGCGGCCGCCACTCCTCGGGACAGGCCGCTTCAGCTCCACGCGAGAGCCGATATCCTGGCGCGCTTCGCTGCGGCATTGACTGCGGGCGACGGGGTGGCGGGCGCGCATTGCATTCATGAGCTATGGATGCGGGGCGAGTGGCCCGACAACATCGAGAAGGGTTTGGAGAGTCTGTGGAAGCATGCCTCGAAGTCCATTCCGGACTGGCTGCCCATGCGCTATGTGGACTGGCTCCCGGTGGCTTATGACATCGCGGGCGAGTTTCGGGCGGCGTTCAAGGGGCGCACGCACATCTACCTGGTATTGCTGGACTACAGCGACCGCCGCCCGGACCCGCACGGCGTCTATGTCGGGATGAGTCACTATAGCCCGGCCGACCGTTTCGACCAGCACAAGGCGGGCATCCGCGCTTCCGGAAGTGTTCTGAAGCGCGGGCTGGAGGTGCTGACGGGGCCGACCCTGCACCTGCAGTACATCGCCCGGCGCGAGGCCGCCCGGATCGAAGCCCAACTTGCCGAGGCGTTGAGTGCGGCAGGCCTGTTCGTTCAGGGCGGCCACTGATCGCGAGTCGTGCTCAAGCTCGTGCTCACAAGGGCTGGCCGCCCGCATTGAACACTCGCGGGCGGTGCATCAAATGTGGGGCGTGGCACAGACCAATGTCGCGGAGGCAGGCGCATAATCAGCGCCATGAATGACAGCGGGCCTGACGACAGCGGACGATTGGTTTCCGAATTGGCCGCACGCGTCGGCTCCCTGGGGGTCGAGCTTGCGGACGTCGCAGGCAATCTGGATGAGGTGACCAACCGGGTTGGCAACCAGGCCGAGCAGTTCAAGGAGCTGCAGCGCGCCGCCGAAACCATGGTGGCCGGAAATCGGGAGATTGACCGTGCCGCCAAAGAGGCTCAGCAGGCGGCCTCAGCCGCGGGCTCGGAAATAGCCGAGTCGCGCACCTTGATCGGCGGGGCTGTGCAGCACATTGCGGATCTGACCGGCGCCGTGGGTCACATCGAGGAGCGTCTCGGCTCCTTCAGCGCGCTGCTCAGACAGATTGGTGGCGTTGCCACCTCCATCGAACGAATAGCCAAGCAAACGCGGCTGCTGTCGTTGAATGCGGGCATCGAGGCGGCCCGTGCCGGCGAAGCGGGGCGCGGCTTTGCCGTCGTCGCGGGTGAGGTCAAGAGCCTCGCTGAAGAGACCCGCGCCGCGACTGATCGGATCGGCGACATCGTGCGCGCTCTCGGTGACCAGATCGAAGGTCTCATCAACGAGAGCGGCGAAGCGAGCAAACATGCCGGACATGCCGGCACCGGCGCCGAGAAGGTCAAGGGTGTCATCGTTCGTGCGGACGACGCCTTCAACACCGTGGGCCGGGAGATCGATGCCATAGCGCAATCGGCTACCGACAACCTGGAAGCCTGCGACACGACGCTTGCCGAGCTCGGCGAGCTGGCCCAGGGCGTGGATTTGTCTTCCACCAACCTGCGCAAGGCGGACCAGCGCATCGATGCTCTGCTGACACTGAGCGAAACGCTGATCGAGTTTATTGCCGAGAGCGGCGTTGAAACCGCCGATACGCCGCTCATCCGCCTCGGTGTCGAGACGGCGGCGCGGATTTCCGCGGAATTTGCAGCGGCGATCGCGCGCGGCGAGATCACGGCGGCGCGGTTGTTCGATGAGCGGTATCGGGAGATTCCCGGCACCAACCCGAAACAGTTCCTGACTGACTATGTGCAGTTCACGGACCGTGTCCTGCCGCCGATCCAGGACCCGGTGCAGAAAGCCGACCCACGCATCGTGTTCTGCGTTGCCTGGGCGAAAGGCGGCTACCTGCCCACGCACAATCCCGACTATTCCAAGCCACAGGGCAAGGATCCCGCCTGGAATGCAGCCAACTGCCGCAACCGGCGCATATTCAATGACCGCGCCGTGCAGAAGGTCGGGGCCAACACCAAGGCGTTCCTGCTGCAGACCTATCGCCGCGACATGGGCGGCGGGAAATTCGTGCTGATGAAGGATCTGTCAGCGCCGATCTTCGTCAACGGGCGTCATTGGGGCGCGTTCCGCATTGGATTTCGCCAGCAGTGACGGTGCGAACCGTGCGGCCAGCAGCAGCAGCGCCATGAGCGCCGGGATCCAGTAGACATCGGTCGCCGCCTGTGCGCGCCGTGCGAAACGTCTGTCCAACATCGCACGCGCAATGGATTCCGTGCTGCTCAAGCGGGCGTAGTCGAAGCCAACCTGGTGGGCGATCTCCTGAAGATGTGGCTCGCGCAGAGCGGACAGGTGTTCTGTGCCCTGGCTCTGCGAGCCCGGGATGACGTCACCGGGCTGCAGCACCTCAGCGGCCCGCCAGTAGCCTTCGCGGTTGCCGTCATCATCGGTCTTGGGAATTGGCATGGGTGAATAACCGCCGGCACCCATCAACCAACCACGGACCTGTCCTGCCTTGAGATCGTCGAACATGGGCAGGATGTTGGTGGGATCGAGCGGCGGTGCCTCCTGCCCGTCGGTGACGAATATGACATTGGGACTCGAGCCAAGCTCCTTCGCCGCGCGCATCGACCAGTAGACCCCTTTGGTAATCTCGCTGGCGTTCTCCCAACGCATGCGGCCATCAACTTTGGCCAGTGAGCTCAGCAGGTCACCGTAGTTTTCGCAGACCTCGACGGGTGCCAGCAGGAGCACGGTCCTATAGCCGGCGAAGGCGCCCCAGCCGACTCGCGATCCGCATGGCAACTGGCGCAGGGCACGCCGGGCTGCCTCGCGTGCAAATGTGAGGCGGCTGACCGGCGCGCCGCCCAACTCGTAGTCTTCGACGTCCATGCTCTGGGTAATATCGAGAATGACTATGGATTCGTACGTGTCATGCTTCAGTGGGATCGCCGGAAGGAAAAAGGCGCTGACGAGCAACACGAATGCAACCAGTAGTGCGCGAGACTGGCTCACGGCAGGTCGATCTTGGCGCCCTGCAGGGTGCTCATGGCATGTTCGGAGCGTACCGGCGCCTGGTTGCGCTCGAGCATGGGATCGTCATACTCCGGCGACAGCCAAAGGGCGCGCTCCAGGTTGTAGCGCGCATCCCAATCTGCGGGATTGCTCCGCAGGTCATCGCGGTAACTCTGCTTCGCCAGCTCTATCAGAGGCATGAACCTTTGGGCCTCTCCCTGGCCATTTTTCAGAGCTTGCCGCATGTTGAGGTTTCCAAGGTCATACAGCGCAGGCAGTCTGATGTCGTCGGTCTCATCCAGCAGCGACTTGTACACTTTCAGCGCGGCAGTGAACTGACCGGCCCTTGCCAGGCTCAATGCCCGTGCCAGTTGCGCCTGTGGCACTCTGCTCTCGGCAGCGGCAATGTGGGCTGTTGCAATGGCTGCGTTGATGCGTTCCGTTTGATGTAGGCGAATGCCACTCCAGATCGCGAGCGCGCCGCAGGTAACTGCGGCCACGGCAAATGACAAGTGAACCGCGCCGCGTCTCATGTCCAGTTCCGCAGCGCGAGCGAATGCCCCAGCAGCAGCAAGAGACAACAGACTGCGGCCGCGGCAATGAACCGGCGGCTGAAGTCCTGACGGGGGACCTGTTCGAGGAAGTCCAGCGGGAAGTTTTGCTGCCGGCCCACGTCCGCGACTGCCTTGGCCAGATCTTCCGGCACCTCTGCCTGGTAGGCGTGATAAGGCGTGCGCAACGTCTGAAAGAAGTTATGCAGTGCGATCTCGGGTGCATTTGCGCCCTCGGCCGTATCGAGTGTGGGGCTGTTATAGGAACGCAGATAGATCCAGTAGAGGGCGATCCGGTTGCGTGCCAGGCCGGCGAGAATCCGCCTCTGCGTTGGTTGGTCCAGGTAAGCGCCGCCGTCGCTGACCAACAGGATGATGCGGCTGCCCGAGTACGCGCGCCGGTCGAACTCGCCTATGGCCGCCAGCAGCGCGCGGCCGACTTCGGTGTCGGCGAGCCCGCGGCCGACATCGGCGGCGGCTATTCCTGCCTGTACGACTTCGTCATGTTGGGTGAAGGACACCACCGACAGTGGTTTGGTGCTGAAGAACATCAGCGCGAACCGGTCATCGGGGCGCTGAACGACGAACTTCGCGAGCAAATCGCGGGCAACCTTGGCCTTGGGCTGCCCGCGTCCCAGATGATACAGCAGCAAACTTCGGTCGAGTTTTCGCCAATCGCTGGGCAACATGTGGTCGTCCATGCTGCGGCTACGGTCCATGAGGACGAGAATCTCGGCTCCGCGGCCTACGCGCGCAACCTGAGTTTGCGGCTTCCCCGGGCCCGCTAAAGCTACGACGATACTGCACATCGTCAGGGTCGCGAGTATTCGCCACAGCCAGCCGGCAATCTGACCGAGTGGATCTCGCGGGAGCCACGGGGCGTAGGAGAAGGGAAGGGTGTCGCGGCGCCTGCGCAGGAGAGGCAGTACCGCCAGGGGCAGTAGTAGCAGCGCCCACGGTTGGGCAAAGTCGAAACTCGTGTTCACCTTTCGTGCTGCTTTTCGATACGCCGCAGGGTAGTACAGAGGGTTCGGAGGGACAACGGGGGTGATCGGATGTCAGTTGGGTGGGTGCCGTCGGCTCCGAAAAATCGTTCGCTGGACTGGCTGTAGAACTGCTCGATTGCTGCACGTTGGGGTTCAAAGTGCGGCGCCCGCTTGAACAACGCCGGCAAAGTGCTGAGTTGTAGTGCGCGTCCCGCTGTGGTGTCGAACGCGCGATGCAACGCCAGCCATGCCCCTTCGTTGTCATCGCCGTCGCGTCGGACAGCGCGCAATGCCCGCGCGAATGGCTGGTTCGCGCTAGCGCGGAGAGATCGCACCAACCACCATGCCAGCCAGATCACGATGGTCACTGCGAATGCGCCCGACCAAATCTCAAGCTGGAGGCGCAGCGCACTCGTTGGAAGGGTTGGGGCAGCGTGGTCGGGGCGCAGCTCCTGTAGGCCGCCCTTGGCGAATGCCGCGCGAGGCGTCAGCGGAGCGATGCTGATGGGCCATTCCGGTACGGCCAGTACATCGCTGCTGGTTTTCGATTTGAGCGTTACCGGTGGGAGATTCACCGTCATTAACGCCTGTGGGGCGTTGATGAGCTGGTAGTCGATGACCAGCCAGCGATGGCCACCCTCCGCCGGCTCGATTCGCGACGATCGACGCAAAAACCAAAGACCCGCGCGCTCCGCGGGAGGCAATGCCGCTGGATCGAAGTTGCGACCAGCTGATTCGAGGAGAACCCGCTGGGCCAGTGTATCGCCCAACACGTAGCCGAAGGGGCGGGGTTGTTGGACGGTCGGTGTGGCCGGCGCCGCGGCATGGGCGTAGAACGAGCAATTCGCCAGCGCCGCCACAACCACCAGCAGTCCCCGCCTCGCCGCCACAGCACAAACGCCCCGCATTACGCCGCGACCTCGAAAAAGTACTGTGACATGGCCTCGTGGTCGAAGCGACCGGTCACGTAAAACGGACGCATGGCGCGCGCCGCGAATACCTGATTCAGCTCGTTGCGCCGGGCATTCGCGGCCTCACGCCACTTCTCACGCATGCGTGGCCGCATCCACAGCGTGCGTTGTGTGCCGGACTCCATGTCGCGAAGCTGTGCCAGGCCATCGCGGGTTGGGGGCTCAGTTTCCGCAGTGTCCCAGATGACCAGCGGGACTACAAAAGACCGCACCAGCGAGTCGAGGGCGGCAGTCATGCCCGCGAGAGGCCAATGGAAATCCGAGACGAGAAACACCAACCCTCGGCGCCCGGCGAGATGCTGGATCGCGTCCTGCAACCCCGCCGCGTCTCCGGCCGTGCCACTACAATTTCGCACTAACGCGGCCATGGTGTCGCCCATGCCGCGGCTCACCATCGCGGGAACAAACAGGTCGGTTCTTTCACGCGAATCGAAAGCCAACATGCCGAGCGCATCGCCAACCTTGAAGGTACTCTGTCCAAGCGCCTGGATGAACTCGGCAGCGACATCTAACTTGCTCCGTTGTGAACCGAAGCTCATCGACGCGGAGACATCGACAACGGCGTGCACAGGGATGCTCGCTTGCTGGCGATTGACTCGTACCAGCCACTCCTGCTGAATGTTCCGCAGGCTGGCGCGTAGGTCGAGACGCCTCGGGTCCGGGCGGTCGTAAAGACGCATGTGGGAGACGAATTCCTGACCTGCACCCAGGCTGGACCCACGATGCGAGCCGGGCCGCCATCCTCCGGTGCGCTGTGGCAATCGATAGTAAAACTCGCGGTGCTCGCTCACGGCTACCTGGTTACGGTTACTTGGTACGGTTACCTTGGTGTGGGAACCTTCTCGAGAATTTGTGTGATGAGCTCATCGGCCAGCTGAGCACGACGTAATTCGTAGACAGGTGTGAAGAATATCCGGTGGCCCAACGCCGGCTGAGCCATGCTTCGGATATCGTCCGGCGTCAGGTACGTCCGTCCCGCCAGCCATGCGACTACTCTGGCCGTGCGGGTGAGTGCCATCATTCCGCGGGGACTTGCGCCAGCGAGGATCAGCCTGTCCATGTCGACTCCGTCCAGGCGCACCCCTAGATTTTGCGGGGCGTGTGTTGCATCCCACAGATCCAGAACATAACGCTCGAGGGTCTCGCTGGCCTTGACAGTGCGCTGGATGGCGGCGCCCACCTGGTTCAATTGCTGCCAATCCAGGATTTCAGGTGCGACTCGCTCCAGTAGCTCATCGACGTCATGGAAGGAGGGGTCGAAAACGAGCTGGCGGCGAATCGCAGGCTCGCTGGGAGTCGGCATCCGCAGCTCGAGCATGAATCGGTCACGGGCCGCCGAGGCCAGCTCGAAAGTTTCTTCCTTTTCGACTCGGTTACGGTCCGCGAACACCGTCATATGCGGGAAACGATGCTCCCGGTTGAAGGCGGACACGGTGCGCTCGGCCATTGCCCGCAGAAGTAGCGATTGCACCTGGGGCCGTGCGCGATTGATCTCGTTGAAGAAGAACGTCGCGAGGCGTTCTCCGTGACGAAGGAGCGGTCCCGGTTCTATGCGCGGCTTGCCGTCAGCATCGACATACGTGTGATAGACGAGATCGCCAGGCATCAGATCCACCGTGCCTTCAACGCGCTCGAAGTCGCCACCGATTGCACGCGCAAATGCCCGCAGAATGGTCGTCTTTCCAACGCCCACATCGCCTTCGAGCAGGACATGGCCCCGCGCGAATAGCGCCACATTGATCAGCCTGACTGTGGGTTGCTGGCCGACGATGGCTTTACTGACCTCGTCCTCCAGGTGAAGCGCGCGGACCCGCCAATCTTCCAGTTCCTCTTCTGTCATGGTGAGCAGCTGTGCTACTTCAGGGCCAACTCGACGCGGACCTTATCCTTCTCCGCAGGACCTTTGGGCGCGCTCCCGATCACGAAGACGCGCGACGGGTCGATGTTGGTACCTACCAGCAACACGTCCTGAATTGCTCGGGCCCGATGCTTTGCGAGTGCCTGCAGCAGGGTGTCAGGGACAGGCGTCTTCTGCAGCAGGACCGCTTCGAGCTCGGCGTTTGCCGCACCGAAATCGGGCTGCTGATCTTTCTTCTTGCCCGTGGCCTCGATGCCTTTCGCCAGATCGGGAAGGGGCGTGCTCTTGCCAAGCTCAGCCCGATGGAGTGCAACCAGCAGGTGGTAGCGTTGTGCGGGATCGGTCAGCGCCGGATCGGATGGCGGTGGCTCATCCAACAGCGCCGATGTCGGTGACTTGGAGTCATCGGACCCTCCGCCATGCGGCGCGTCCGCCGTGGTGTTGGTCTTCAGCCGCGCCTTGCCTCGCTTACTGGCGGCTTGATCCTGATTGAGCGCCAGCAGCCGTCTGTTCAGCTGAGCGGCGGCGAGGCCAGGCCCGTCGAGGTCCGGCGAGACCGTGAGGGGTACATCGAGCGCCAGCTTTTCTTTTTCCTTCAGTGCTTTCACGAGCGCGACCAGCTTGTCATGCTCGGAAGGCTCGAGTACCGCGCTGCCGGGTTTGAAGTCGATGTAGTTCATCTGTTCGCCGCCGCCGAAGAGGCGCCCGAGCATGGCAAACGGTGCGGTGGCGACTTTGACCAACAGGTTGACCACCGCCTTCCAGATGAGCGGTCCAATCTTGAATTGGGGATCGTCCAGGCTGCCGGTAACGGGCAGGTCAACGTCAATGACTCCGTTGCGATCCTTCAGGAGGGCGACCGCAATTTTCAGCGGCAGCTTGATGGCGTCGGGGCTCTCGACCCGTTCGCCGAGCTCGAGTTGATCGATCACGAATTTATGGGCCGCGGTCAGTTGGCGATTTTCGATCTTGTAGTCGATGTCGACTGACAGCTTGCCCTTCTCGATCTTGTAGCCGGCGAAGTGCCCGGAATAAGGGGTGACGCTCGTTAGCTCCACGCCCTTGAAGTTCATCTTGATGTCGCTGTACGTAGTTGCGGCCAGCGGGTTGGTTTCACCCCAGATGTGCACCGGGGCGTAGCGGTCAACCTTGCCTTTGAGCTCGACTTTCGCGCGTGAGCGCGGACTCGAGGAGAGCCCGAGGATTGAGCCGTTGAGTGTCTGGATCCCGACAGCAAAGTGTGGCTGTATCCAGAGATCGGCGTAGTTGGCAGAGCCGTCCTCGATGTTTATGGTGTCGATGGCAATCGCCATTGCACCGTCGTTCGACGGAGGGGCGGTGGATGGTGACTTGGCGCGGTGGCGTTTGGACGTGCCACGGCCCGTGGAGGTAGCGGGGGCGGGTGTGTCCTGCGTGGATGCCGGGCCTCCGGCCTGGGCGGGGGTCGCTGGTGGGGCAGGGAAACGGGCGACAGATATAGCGGCGTGCGCACCCTCGGAGTCGGGTGGGGCGGATGCGACGGCCGCGACCGCATCTGCATGGGTCGAAGTCGCCCCATTCGCGCCCCCTGATGCGTCGCCCGACGATCGAGGTGCGGAGCCCGGGGCGGACGCTGCGGCCTCCTGCGGGCTCGTTCCGCCGCGACCACTCAACACTCGGGCCACATTGACCGACTGATCCGATTCGATAATCACGCGCGCGTAGGGCGCATGGGCAACGATGTTCTTAATGTGGAGGCTTGCAGGCTTTGATGGGACGGATGGGGTTGCCTGATAGTCGAGACCCGCGATCTGCAACCGATCGAACTTGATAAAATCGCGCTTCAAATCATTGTCGATTGTGCGTAGTTTGGCGACGTCGATCTCGCCCGCGATAGCAAGATGACCATCTGCGGCGCGCTCGGCGTTGAGTTTCGTCGACAGGAAGCCGTTGCGGAGTGTCATCGCCGTGCGTTGGGTGATGTAGGGTTGGAACACCGTAAGGTCGAGATTGCTGAGATCGACCTGGCCCTTCATCGCCGTGAGATCAGCTGAGAGATCGGCTTTCGCGTCGAGCTTGCCTTCGCGGTTGATCTTCGTGGATACGACCACGGCAACAGGTGTACTCCGCGAGGTAGTGAAGCCGTTGACGTGGATGCTCAGATCGTCAAGGCGCATAGCCACGGCCGGTGAGACCTGGCGGTCATCGGCGGAGATTTTCAGACCATCGAGCGAGATATCGGGCACCGAGAGGACCCACGCCGGCGGCGTTGGCGCATCGGTCGGGCCCGCCGCCTGTCCATCGGCAGCCGCCGGCGTGGCACCCGGCCCCACCAACTCCATCAAATTCAACAGGGCGCCTGCTTTCCCAGGCATCCAAGCCCGCACCTCGCCTCCAGCGAGATGCACACTCCCAACATCGACAGTATGCTTCGCGACATCAGCGCGCGTATCGTGGACCTCGAGCCGCGCGAGCTTGACGTAGTCTTCTGTTGTGCCCCTGGGGCGCACCCCGAAATCCGTGACGGTAACCTCGTGAACATTCACCGCGAGCCCCAAAGGCGTCGTCGCGGTCGTGAGGTCGTAATCACCGGTCAGCGAAATGACGCCCGAGGGCAATTCGAAGAGCACGCTGTCGCGCACGTAGTTCCAAATCGTCTGCGCCTGCAGATTCGCGACCTCGAACCGCCCATGCGATGCAAGCGGCAATGAGCTCACCGTCCCCGACCAGCTGAAACGCTCACCCGCATCCGATGCCCCGCTCAGCGAATACGTGCCACTATCCTTGCCAACCGTGCTGAAGTTGCGCAGCTCGAACGCAATGGGTTTGATCTCAGTACGGAACTCGCTGGGGTGAGCACGGTCCTCGAACGCAACATTGCCGCCCTGAACGCTGAATTGACTGATGAAGAGCCGCAACGGACTCGCCTGCGGTTGTGCCCCGGGGGAGGGCGGGAGCGCCAGCTCGCTCAGATTCAGCGTGCCATCGGGCTTGATCAAGACCCGTACGAAAGGTTGCTCCAGCTGGATCGCCTGGAAATCCGGTCCCCATCGCCACACGCTCGCCACGGTCAGGTTCACGAGCAGATGTCGAAACGACAACATCGGCTGACCTGCTGCATCAGGCAGCCCGAAATCACGCACGTCTAGCCGCAGCGTGTAGGGATTGAACCGGACCTCACCGATAGCGGCGTCCCGGTGATAGTTCTTCGTGACGAAGTCGTGCACACCCGAACGGATCAGGTGCGGCACCAGGTAAAACCCAAGGACCGTGTACAGCAGGACGAGGACCAGCGCAGGCAGCGCGATCCAAAGCAGCAGGCGGCGAGTGCGGACCGAAATCATGGTCCGCACTTTATGCCACTCAGGCCAGTCCGAGGAACTCCTCGAGGCGCTCCAGCCCCTCGTTGAAGGTGCGCAGCTCTTCTTCGGTGAAACACGCGAGCAGTGCGCGCTCGCGCTCGAGTGCGAGGGGTACCAGGTCCGCGTACATCGCCCGCCCCGCCTTCGTCAAGCGCAGTTGCATCTCGCGGCGGTCGTCAGCATTGGATGTCCGCTCGATCAGTCCACGCTTGACCAGGTGTGCAATTGCTCGACTGACACGCGTCTTGTGCATGCGAGTCGTGTCGGCGACGTGCTGCGCGGTGCAGCTCCAAGCGGGCCCGACCGTCACGATGACGCGCCATTCCGGGATTTCCAGGTCAAAGCGCCGCTTGTAGATGTCGGACAGGTGTTCGCTCACGCCAGTGGCCAAGCGATTGAGACGGAAGGGAGTGAAATTCGTCAAGAGCAGGGCAGGCGTGGGGTTGGCGCGAGCAGCGATTTCGTCGGCGAAGACTTCATTTCGGACGCTCACCACGCTGGCTCCGGTGAACTGGGTGTCGAACTGGGCGGCCACAATCATCTCCTTAAAAGGTTGCGCGCGCGCAACTTATGTGCGATGTGCGAAAATGGTGCTTATGGCTAAAGCTCACGAGATCCCGGCCCCCTTGCGGGGAATCGGCTCGCTCAGTTATCAAAACGGATTTGGCAACGAATTTGGGACACAGGCCCTCGAAGGAGCATTGCCTGAAGGTCGCAACTCGCCGCAAAGGTGTGGCTATGGCCTGTACGCCGAACAGTTCTCGGGTACCGCTTTCACCGCGCCACGTCACGCGAACCGCCGTAGCTGGCTGTACCGGATTCGTCCCGCGGCGGTCCACGGGGAGTTCCGGCGTATCGACGATGGTGCGCTGACCAGTCGATTCGACGCCGACACTTCCCCAAATCAATTGCGCTGGAACCCGCTGCCCGTTCCCGACGCGCCAACTGACTTCGTGTCGGGACTAAGAACCGCCGGCGGGAACGGATCGCCTGATCAGCACAGCGGCTGTGGAATCCACTGGTACGTAGCGAACCAGTCGATGGTGGACCGGTATTTCTACGATGCGGACGGTGAGCTGTTGATCGTCCCGCAGGCTGGGAGACTGCGCCTGGCAACCGAGCTCGGACTGATCGACATCGAGCCGCAGCAGATCGCGGTCATTCCCCGCGGATTGCGCTTTCGAGTCGAGCTTCAGGACGCGGAGGCCCGCGGCTACGTGTGCGAAAACTTCGGCGCACCGTTCAGGTTGCCGGACCTCGGGCCCATCGGCTCGAACGGCCTCGCGAACCCGCGTGACTTCCAGACGCCCGTGGCGTGGTACGAGGAGCGGACCGGTGACTTCGAGCTGGTGGCCAAGTTCATGGGGCACTGCTGGTCGGCGCGGATCGATCACTCGCCGCTCGATGTCGTGGCCTGGCATGGGAACAATGTGCCCTACCGCTATGACCTGCGGCGTTTCAACACCCTGGGCTCGATCAGCTACGATCACCCGGATCCATCGATCTTCCTCGTGCTGCAATCGATCAGTGATACGCCCGGGGTGGACAATGTCGACTTCGTCATTTTTCCGCCGCGCTGGCTGGTTGCGCAGGACACCTTCAGGCCACCCTGGTTCCACCGCAATGTCGCCAGCGAGTTCATGGGACTCATCGCGGGCAGCTACGATGCCAAGGCGGAGGGTTTCGTCCCGGGCGGTGCATCGCTGCACAACTGCATGAGCGGGCACGGGCCGGACGCTGCGACAGTCGAAAAGGCCAGCAGCGCCGACACATCACGGCCACAGCAGATTACGGATACCATGGCCTTCATGTTCGAAACGCGAACCGTGATACGGCCAACACGCTTCGCGCTCGAGTTACCGCAGCTGCAGCCGGATTATGCGCAGTGTTGGCAAGGCTTGCGCAGCCATTTCACACCGGGCACGAGATGAGCGCCCCGCAGTTGCCCGCTGGCGGCAGGACCGTGCCACAGCTCAACACCACCCATGATCCCGCGCTGCGCAGTTGGGTTGCATCGGCCAACCGGCCCGACAGCGATTTCCCGATCCAGAACCTACCCTTCGCCAGCTTCAGGCGTGCCGGCACCCCTGAGTCTTTTCGCGGGGCGGTGGCGATCGGTGATCAGATCCTGGATCTGCGCGCACTGCACGAGCTCGGCTCTGTTTCCGGATCTGCGGCCGATGCACTCAGGGCTTGTACGGAGCCTACCCTCAACGCTTTTATGGCGCTGGGTCCGGACGCATGGTCGGCGCTGCGTGCGACGGTGTCGCGCTTGCTCAGGGAAGGCGCGCAGGAGGCGCCCGCTCTGCGCAGCGCGCTCGTAGCTCAGGCGGATGCGGAATTTACCGTTCCGGCGCGGATCGGCGATTACACCGATTTCTATGCGTCCATCTACCATGCAACCACTGTGGGCGCATTGTTCCGGCCCGACAATCCGCTTCTGCCGAACTACAAATGGATCCCTATTGCGTACCACGGCAGGGCAGGCTCGATCCGCGTCTCCGGACAGGAGTTCCGCCGGCCGCGCGGCCAGGTGAAGCCTCCGGACGCCGAGTGCCCGCAACTGATACCGACGCGGCGGCTGGACTACGAGTTGGAAGTTGGTGTGTTCATCGGGACGGGCAACGCGCTCGGCGATCCGGTCAGCATCGATACGGCTGAGCAGCACGTGTTTGGCCTATGCCTGCTGAATGACTGGTCGGCGCGCGACGTGCAAGCGTGGGAATATCAGCCGCTGGGCCCATTTCTGGCGAAGAATTTCGCCACTACCGTCTCACCGTGGATGGTCACGCTCGAGGCGCTCGCACCCCACCGTACGTCCTGGTCCCGCCCCACAGGCGATCCACAGCCGCTTGCCTACCTCGATTCGCCGCAGTTGCGGCAGTTCGGCGCCATTGATATGCAACTGGAAGCCTACATCGACACGGCACGCATGCGCGCTGCCGGCACAGCGGCCCACCGGTTGTCGCGTTCGAACTTCAGGCATTCATACTGGACTGTTGCACAGATGGTTGCGCATCACACCGTGAACGGGTGCAACCTGGAAGCAGGCGATCTGCTGGGCAGCGGCACGCAATCGGGTCCCGCGGCGGATGAGGCCGGCTCGCTGCTCGAGCTGACGGGTGGCGGCAAGCAACCACTGACTCTACCTTCCGGCGAAACGCGGACTTTTCTCGCCGATGGCGATCGCGTCACCTTGAGAGGGTGGTGCGAGAGGGCCGGGTATGCCCGCGTCGGGTTCGGAGAAGCAGCCGGCACCGTGTTGCCTGCTGTCCAGGACTCGAAGCGGGGCGCGTAGGTCCGCGCAGCCCGGGTCAGAACGCGAAGTACGGTCCCATACCCGCGCTGGTGTTCTTGGTCTCGATGGCCGTGTACACATTGCGCCCAAAATAGAACGGCAGTCCCCAGTCGAATGTCTGACTGAGAGTCCCGTTACTCGTATTGATATCTGCGCTAGATCCCGCGAGATTGCTGGCCGCTGCGACTACCGTGCCCGTGCCGAGCAAGCTTTCGGCGCTGGTCACACTGAAGCTGACTGCGGCGCTGGTGCCGCTGCGGCCCACAATGGTCGCGCTCAGATTGAGTGTCGCGCTGGGACAGAAGAATCCTTTTGCTTTACTTCCGCACTGCTTGATAGTGGAGTCGGGAAAGAAATACGCATTGGATCCGCTATCGATGAAACTGTGGCTCAACGATGTGTTGTTGTAGGTCGTTGACAGGCTTCCGCTGTCATCCACCGTAAATACTTTCGCATTGCCCAGGCCGTTGTTGCCTTGAGTGCCTATACCGAAAATGAGCGACCCGCTCACCGAGCTGGTTGTGCCGTTCACCGTGGGTAGCTGGATGATGACGCCATTGTTGTCCGTCGCGAAGGCCGTCACGGGATTCGTTAGCTGCCTCGTGAGCGGCATCCCACTGTCCGTGCAGGCGGTGCTGCTCATGCATGTGTAGTAGACCGCACCGCCCGCTGTCACGCATGAAGATCCGCAATCTTGCAAGAAGGGGCCGACGCCGAGGATGCCGTTGGCGCCAAACGCCGTAACTGTGTTCTCGGCAGTCGCGGTGCCGATGCAATCGTTGGGAATCGTCTGATAGGCCGAGTCCCCAATGATCTGCACTTGCTGGTTGCTGGCCACTTCATCGGCAATCTTGATATCAGCCAGCCTCAGAGGTCCCCAGCTCGATCCGTCAACGAAATGCACGCACTCGGCGACCGTGTTTCCGTTGGAATCCTTCTGCAGGGGCAGGCTCAGGGTGAGCACCGTAGAGATGATTCGCAGTCCGGATGATCCCGTATCAATCTGTATATGGTCGATGTCCTGGCACGTGCTCGTGCCGGGTACACAGATCTTCACGGTGGTATAGAGCGTGTTTATGGCGGGGTTGCTCGAGTTGGCGACGACGGTCGGTCCCGAGTCAACGGTGATAGCCTGAACATTCGAGCCAGTGGGAGGCGGCGTGGTGTTACCGACCGACGACCCGCCTCCGCCGCAGCCGGCTACGCTGAGCATGCCGATCAAGGCAGCAGTCAAATTTGCTCGCACTCTGTACGTCCCCTTACTGGATGTCGCTCACGGAGAAATTAGGCGGCAGCAGTGACGGCACGTAGGCGTTCCCGTAGAACGCGCGCATGTGTCCGTATGAATTGACGACCAGATCCGTCCGCTCGATGCTCAAATGGCGGCGGCCCACGCGCGGCGCGCTGGCGCCGCTATTATATTCGTCGAAATACCGGCCCAGGGTCTGGCGAAAATCGGGTAATAACGGTCCGCTCCAGCTCACTGCGAACACCTTTCCGGATGCTGAGACGTACTCACGAACGACAGTGTTCGCCGGGGTCTCGATCTCGTGCACCGTGTAACCGGCAACGGTTGTCGTGCGCAACTGCGCTTTCATCTGCACACGGTCGTTTTCGACCGTGGCGACGTCCTCGCCCAGAGTGGCGCGTGCCGGGAGACAAACGGCCTGACTCGCCAACACACCGGCCGCGAGCCAGCCCAACACACCGATTGCCTTGATATTCATGTGCCGATGGTAGCTGTTTGTGCTGTGCGCTCCAACTGGTACGTTAGACCCGGCAGGGCGTCCCGGCGCCGCCGGCGGGGGCGGTGACGCCGTCGGCGTTCGGCGTCACCGCCCATTGCCGGTCTCAGTTGCTGCCGGCGGTTCCGGCCTCGGTGCCGCGCTGCGCCCAGGCGGCGCGGCGCTGCTCGGCCCTGCTCTTCATGTCCGCGAGAACCTGAGGCAGTTTCGCCTTCTGCTCGGCTGTCAGCACGTTGTAGATCTGGCCCTGCAGCTCCACCTCGCTGTCCAGGCGGTTGACGGCGGCCGTCTTGGCGTTCTGCACTGCAGCGGCGTAATTGGGATCGCCCGGGTTAGCGAGCGTCACGAAATCAACGCCCCCGCCGCCTGCGTTCGCCTGACGTTGGGCCCGCGCGCTGCTCAGAATGTCCCTGATGGCCGTTTGTTGTTCGGAAGTCAGGTTGAGTTGGTGAGTCGCACGCAACATCACACCAACCAACATTCCGCCGTGCCGATGATGCCAATGTCTGCCACCCGGAGCGGGTGCGGTGGTGGTGGCCGGCGCCGCGGGCGTGGTGGTGGCAGCAGCCAGCGCGGCTCCCGCGCCCACCGTCGCAGTTGCGACGAGCAGTAAACTCAATGTCCTATTCAACTTCATGACTGCATTCCTCAACTGTTGTAAGCGATTGTTACCTATCGTTAAGAGATAGGTGAACGCTCTGTATGACGGTCTAAAGAGCGTTTCAGCACTACAACGGTTGACGGCGCGCTACTCGGCGGGCGTGAGGATTCGCCAGGCCTGGGACGGATGATTGAGAGCCCACCAGATGGCGCCAAACCCCAGGGGTACGTCGGCGGGTACGCCTTCGCCCTTGACCGACACGGTCTGGTCTTCCTGCACCTCGGTGATCTGCTCGTTCGAGGGCAGAGGCTCTTTCAGCTCATCCGCGGAGACCACCGTTTTCACATCGGGAGCCGTGAGATTCATGCCCGCTTTGGCCGCAGGGGCCTTGGAGCCCTCGACGCAGTGCCCGGTCAAGGGAAAGCACACCGCCGGGGCTGCTCCTTTGACCGGTGCCGTCCCTTGGACCTTCGTCGCGGCCGGGGCTGGGGTACCAGACTTTGGCGTCCCCTCGCTGGCGCCAGGAGAGCTCGAGGCTCCTGAGGACGGGTTCGCAGACTGCCCCGTGGGAGGGGTGGCATTCTGGCTATGGGCCTCGGGTATTGCTGCCACCAGGACTGCGGCGAGGATCAGGGGGGCACTTCTCGTTCGGCTCACTTTCGTCTGCCGTGGCGCGTCCTGGAGGACGCAATTCGAGGCTACTACGCCTCGCATCGGTTGCACAGCAATCGTCATACCCATAGGAACCTCCTGGCGGGGCGCCCCTGTTTGGCGATGTTCGTCGCATCCCTTAAGAAGCATGCGCCCTTGTAATGTCCTTGCAATAGCCTTGCGATATTTCATTCACGGGCTACGCGTGCCGGGCCACAAGCCGGCGGGCTACGCGCCCCGATCGAAATCCTGTTGCCACACTTCGGGAATCAATATGCAAAGCTTTTGGCAGGCTCTAAAGACACAGCGTTGGGACGATCATCGTTATTACCACCACAGCCGCATCAACCAGTCGCTGCACCTGCTGAGTGCGGCCAGTTTCGTCTGCGCCTATGGTCTGATGTTTACGAATCCGGCCGCTGCAGCGCTGCTCGCCTGGCTGGTCTCGATGACGAGCCGGCAGGCCGGGCATTTCTTCTTCGAGCCGAAGGGCTACGACGTCGTCAACCAGGCGACCCACGAGCACAAGGAAGAGATCAAGGTCGGCTACAACCTGAAGCGTAAAGTCGTGCTGATGGGCATCTGGGCCCTCTCGCCGGCGGTGCTCTGGCTGGATCCCACCCTGTTCGGCATCTATTCAGACCCCACGGGCGGCGACTTCGTGCAGCACGTCGGTCAGGTCTGGCTGGCAGTGGGTCTGGGCGGACTGCTGTTCCGTACCGTGCACCTGTTCTTCATCAAGGACGTGCAGACGGGCCTGGTGTGGATGACGAAGATCGTGACCGACCCGTTCCATGACATCAAACTTTATTATAAAGCGCCGCTGTACCTGCTTCGCGGGGAGCTGATTGCGCCCCTGCACGGCGCCAGCGAGCTCGAAGCATCTCTTTCAACACACGACGCCTGATGGCCTTGTTGGTGAGCGCCGCATCGCTCCACCACCAGCCCTCGGAATGCATCGCCACAGCCGCCGCCAGTATTCTGGCGGCGACTGCTTCGAAGTCCGCATCCGGGTAATCGATCGTAAAGATGAACCGGCCCGTGCCCACCCAGCTCAGCGCCAGTCCCGCGGCGCGCAGATAGTATTGAAACATCCAGTTGTATCGCGACGGCTGCAGGTAGCTGACAGTCCAGATGGAGGACAGGTTGGTGACCTGAACCGGGAGGCCCGCGGCCCGCAGCCGCTCGTTCAGCAGCCGCGCGCGGGTGTTCCACCGCTCGTCGAGGCCGACGTACTTGGCCTGCATCCCGGGGGTCTGCAGGCGCTGCAGGAATTCGTACATGGACCCCATGACGTACGGATGCGAATTGAACGTGCCGCGGGCAAAGCAAATGTCGGCGGGGCGATCGTCACGGAAGCGCTTCATCAGTGCGTGCCGCCCGCATACCACGCCAACCGGCAATCCACCGCCGAGCGTCTTGCCGTAGGTAACCATGTCGGCACGCACGCCGAAGTATTCCTGGGCCCCGCCGGGAGCGAGGCGGAAGCCGACGAATACTTCGTCAAAAATCAACACGATGTTTCGTTCGGTGCACACGGTGCGCAGCTTGCGCAGCCATTCCGTGTAGGCCGCGCGGTTGTATTCAGCCCGGCGGCCGCTGTCGATCAACGCAGAATCGCCCGGTGCGCTCGAGTTGGGGTGCATCGCCTGCAGGGGATTGACCAGTACGCAGGCGATATCCCGGCGGCTGCGCAGCACACGCAGCGCCGCATCGTCCATGTCCTTCAACGTGTAGGTTTCATGAGCGGTCATGGGATTACCCACGCCCGGCTGCACGTCACCCCACCAGCCATGGTAGGCGCCGCAGAAGCGCACGAGGTACTTGCGCCGCGTGTGATACCGAGCGAGGCGTACTGCCTGCATGACGGCTTCCGTGCCCGACATGTGAAACGAGACCTCATCCAGTCCGGAGATCTCCTTCAGGCGCTCGACGTTGTAGGCGACGATAGGATGCAGGGCCCCAAGCACCGGCCCAAGATTGTGAACGTGAGCCGCGCCGCGCTCGATGCAATCCTTGTAGAAGTCGTAGCCGAAGACATTGACTCCGTACGAGCCTGTCAGATCGTACAGTTGGTTTCCATCGGCATCCGTAACGGTGACTCCGGACGAGGATTCCACGATCGAGCCGAGTTTGAAATGCTGCCGCACGAAGGTGCTGAACTGGAAGGGTACCCGGTAGCGCGACGTGAACTGCAAATCCGACACACCGCTCTGGATGCGGGCCGTGAGACTGGCAGTCTTCTCGTAACGCTGCGCGAACAGCGCGGCCAGGCGCATGAACCCGGCGCGCCGTTGGGCAGCGACTTCCCCGGGAGCGGCATCGGCTGCGAAGAATTCGCTCTCCGTGTACTCGTAGAACGGCACCAAGGCCGCAAATCTGCGCGACCAGCGCGAGTGTCCGGCCAGCGAGCGATGTTTGGCGCGCGAGAGCTGAAGCCGCAACTGCGCTTTGCGCAGCACGGCCAGCAACACGAGTGTCGCCAGTATGTAAAGAACGAATGTTGGGTTCACGGTGCTCCTCCAGCTCCGGCGCGCAACGTTATTGCAGTTGAGTGACGTTTACATGACGGTCCGTACATTGATCTCCCAATTGGCCGGGCAGGAAAATCTGAACTTCCTGCTCACCAACCGCATTCCGCGGCGCTGGCTCACACTGTTCATCGGACGCCTGAGCCGTGTCCGCAACCCATTGGTGCGCGACACCTCGATCGCCATCTGGAAGCTGTTTTCCGACCTGGATCTGAGCGAGGCGCGCAAGACCCATTTTGACAGCCTGCACGACTGCTTCACGCGCGAGCTGAAAGAAGGCGCACGTCCGGTCGATCCGAATCCCAGCGTGCTGATCAGCCCCTGCGACGGAATCATCGGTGCTTCGGGCCGCGTGCTCGATGGGACCGTATTGCAGGCGAAGGGGTTTCCGTACCCGGTCGTGGATCTCCTCGGGGATCCGCAGCTGGCAGCCCGTTATCGCAATGGCTCGTATGTGACCCTCCGCCTGACGTCCAGCATGTACCACCGATTCCACGCTCCGCAGGACCTTTGGGTGCAAAGGGTGACCTACATTTCGGGCGACACCTGGAACGTCAACCCCATCGCCCTCAAGCGCATCGAGCGTCTCTTCTGCAAGAACGAGCGGGCGGCCATCCAATGCCGCCTGAGCGGCAGCGGTCATCTGATCACATTGGTACCCGTCGCGGCCATCCTGGTTGCCAGTATCCGGCTGCGGTTCCTCGATGTGCGGCTGCACCTGCGCTACCGGGGGCCGAACCGTATCGACTGCAACGCTCAGCTGGCCAAGGGCGAGGAGATGGGCTGGTTCGAGCACGGTTCCACCATCATTGTGTTTGCGCCCCCGGGCGTGTCGTTGTGCGAGCGATGGCAGTCCGGGGATGTGATCCGGATGGGACAGCCCCTGTTCGATCTGTCACCTTCCGTCCCGGACTGAGGGCTTTCTTCGCGCGCGCGTCCACGCTTCGGTGTGACGGCAGTCACTGGCGCGGGCACACGCTGAAAACGTGCGTTCCGCACAGTGATGCGGGGCACAACTTGCGGGATTGTTTGTCGGCCTCGTGAGCCACGGGTAGTAGTATCCGGGTGCTATTCCACACTGATTCAACCGAGATGTGGGGTTTCAGGAAGACACTCAGCCAACTCGCGATGACCGCTACTTTGTTGGCAGCGGTCCCGGCCTCCCATTGCGCGGAGCGCTGGGCAGGGCTGGCTGACACGGTCTTCCAGAACCTGGCGCACGGCAACGAGCTGCCGAACGCGGCCATCCCGACCTCCGCCACCCAGGACGGCGACGGCTTTTTGTGGATTGGCTCACAAAACGGGCTCGCCCGCTGGGACGGCTACCATTTCCGCATCTACAGGGCCGATCCGGGCAAAGCCGGTGCGCTGCCGGACAATTTCATCCAAGCGTTGCTGACGGATGCGCGCGGCGTCCTCTGGATAGGCACCACCTCCGGCGGGCTTGCCCGTTATGACCGGGAGCATGAGCGGTTCGTCGTCTATCCCGTGGCATCCGACGGGCTCAGTCATGTAAGTGTCCGGGCAATTGTTGAGGACGGCCAGGGGGGCGTCTGGGTCGCCACTGAAGGTGGCCTTGATCACATATATTCGAATTCGGACGTCATCGGCCACCTTCGCCATGTAGATGGCGACCCGGCAAGCCTGCCTGACAATCGCGTCCGCGGATTGCTTCGAGACCGTCACGGCACATTGTGGGTCGGGACTGCGACCGCGCTGGTCCGGCTCGACAGAGGCTCGAATCGTTTCATCCCCGTGCCGCTGCCCGCACCTCAAGGGAAGGTGCCCTCGCCATGGAGCTTCCTGGAGGACAGTGCGGGTCGTATCTGGGTTGGAACCATCCGCCAGGGTGCATACGTAATCGACTCCCAGACTGCTGGCGCCAGAGCGGTCCAGGAGAGCGATGCGGCGCATTCGACGCTCCAGAACGAGGGAGTGTCCTCCATCGTCGAAATCACCCCGGGCCAGGTGTGGCTAGGCACTCTCGGGCAGGGAATTGTCGCGGTCGATGCCGCGACCTCGCAGACTCGGCGCATCCGTCATGACCCCACGCAGCCTGCCAGTCTGGCGGACGACAGCATCCAGGGCATGTTCAAGGATCGCTCCGGCCTGATCTGGATCTGCAGCGATCGAAGTATCAGCCGGAATGATCCCGCTCATCCCGCCATGATCACGGTGTTTGGTGCATCCAGCCGTCCGGACAGCATTTCGGACCCGGACGTGGAGGCCGTCCTGCCGATGCCGGACGGCCGCATCTGGTTGGGTCTGGGAAGCAAGGGTATCGACGTCATCGACCCGGAAGGCGCGCGAGTTGCCGCTCTTCGGCCTGATGCGCAACGGCCCGAGACCGCACTTCCCAAGGACTACATCAACGCGTTCGCTGCCGACGCAGGTAGTGACGTTTACGTGGGTACCGAGCTCGGTTTGTATCGTGTCGACCGGTCCGCGCGTGGTGCTGTCCGCGTCAACATTCCTCAACGAGATCCAACAGCACAGGTGTGGGCGCTGTTGCTCGACGATAATGTACTGTGGGTGGGCGGTTTCGATGGCTTGTGGGCTGTGCCCCTGGGCAGCACGAAGTTGCCGCTCAATCAGGCCGAACAGGTAAGCGGCCTGACAGATCAGCGCATCACGGTCATTGCCCGGGGCGAGGGCGGCTCGCTCTGGGTTGGAACGAAAAACGGTCTCAACCGTGTCGATCTGAAGACGCGTGCAGTCGAGCAGATCCTGCCGGAGCCTGCGAAACCCACCGCGCTCGCCGCGGGGTACATCACCTCGCTGCTCACTGACGTGCGCGGGCGCCTGTGGATCGCCACCTTCGGCGGCGGCGTCAACATCCTCGAAACGCGCGATGCGCACGGCAAGCCGCAGTTCAGGCGCCTCGGAACCGTGCAGGGACTGAACAACGACAACGTCAACAAGCTGCTGGAGGATTCGAAGCACAACATCTGGGTCAGTACCGATGATGGCCTGGCGCTCATCGACGAACGGACATTCGCCATCCGCTCGTTCCGCCGCGCCGAGGGCCTGCCGATCTCGGGCTACTGGGTGGGCGCCGGCGCAACAACCTCGCACGGCGAGATGTTGTTTGGCGGCATTGGCGGGCTGAGCGTCGTCCGCCCTGACCGATTGACACATTGGACGTTTCAACCGCAGATCGCCATAACCGACCTGCGCATGGGCGGCAAGCCCGTGGCGGGCGGGTTGGTGGCGCTCGGCGATTCATCCAAACCGCTGCAGATCACGCCTGCCACCAACAGCATCGCCGTGGAATTCTCGGCATTGGACTTCTCGGCCCCGGAGCGCAACCGGTATGCATACCGGCTCGACGGATTCGACCCCGCTTGGGTTGATACCGAAGCGTCGCACAGAGTGGCCGCCTATACGAACCTTCCACCGGGCGACTACACGCTGCAGCTGCGCGGTTCGAACCGCGACGGCGTCTGGTCGGAGAGCGTACTGAGCGTGCCCATTCTCGTTCTGCCTGCCTGGTATCAGACAGCGCTGTTCAGAGTTGCACTGTCGCTGGCGGCTCTCGCGCTGGTGGCGGCGCTCGTGCAGGGGCGCACGCTGTATCTGCGCCGCAATCAGCGTGATCTGGAACGGCAGGTCGTGGAACGCACGGCCGAATTACGCGAGAGCCAGCGGCAACTCGAGCAGATCGCCTACAACGATACACTGACTGCGCTGCCGAACCGGCGCATGTTCACCGAAGAGTTTCGCGAGTTGATCATGTTGGCCCGGCTGCAGAACCAACGGTTCGCGCTGCTGTTGATCGACCTCGACCGCTTCAAACAGATCAACGACTCGCTGGGCCATGATGCCGGCGATGCGCTGCTGATCGAGGCCGCGATCCGGCTGCAGGCGGCGGTGCGCAAATCCGACTGCGTAGCGCGCCTCGGTGGCGACGAATTCGGAGTGCTGGTTGCCCAGAATCCCGCCGCCACGGACATCGAGAACATCTGTCAGCGCATCATCGATAGCTTCGTGATGCCGGTGCCGCTGCAGGGCACGCATGTAAAGAGCGGCGCGAGTATCGGCGTGGCCGTGTTTGCGGATCACGGCGCCACGCTTGATAGCCTGTACAAGTCCGCAGACCTCGCGCTCTACGAGGCGAAGCGCGCCGGCGGCAACGTGTGGCGCTGGTATCGCGTGCAGACAAACACCACCGGAACCGGGCAGCCAACGGTCCGCATGCTCTAAATCTTGCCGATCTCAGGCGGCCGCTGCCTGCTCCTGCGCCTGCGTTCCGAGGGCGGCCACCACATCGTCGAGCAACTTCGCGAGCTCACCGGCCATCACGGCGAAATCGATATCAAACTGCTCCGCCTCGTCGAGCTCGTCGCCAGCAGTGCTGTCGTTCGACATCTCGAGAAATTCCAGGCGCTTGATCTGCAGTTTCTCATTCAGCACGAACGCAATCCGATCGTGCCACGTGAGGCCGAGGCGGGTGGGGTACATGCCTGCTGCGAGGTGCGTCTGAATTTCCTTCCCGTCCAGCGGATGATGCGAGTAACGAATGGCGGCCTTGGTCTGGTTCGCCGCGCGCAACTCGAGGTCCTGGTCGATCGTCAGCCGCAGAGGCGCTTCGCCGAGTTTCAACCAGACCGCCATTGACATCTGTGGCGAGCGATCGGTTTCGATCAGCTGCACGGCGAGGCTGCCCAGCGTGTCGCGCAGAGTCTCGATCAGCTCCTCCGCTTTCGCGGTGCCCGCAGCGTCGACGACGAGCCAGCTATTCTGCGGATCAATCCAGGCACGGGTGATACGGCGCCGGGTCAGCGCTTTGGCGCGCAACTCTTCGGTCACGCGCATTTTCAAATCGCGCATCTGCCGCCGTCCGACGGGAAACCCTTGTTCCTGCGCGAGCGCCTCGGCGCGCTCGACCGTCACCTGCCGGATGATGGAGGCGGGGAGCAACTTCTGATTCACACCGAGCGCGATCAGATGCTGCAGGTTCACAGTGTGAACCAGGCGCCCCGTACTCGACGGGGCGACCCAGCCGCGGCTGAGCATTTCGAACGGACTGCACGGCTGCAGCGTGCGCGTTGCGAGCTGCTGTTCCAGCTCGGCAGCCGAAACAGCCCAGTCGGCGGGAAGGCGATAGACGACGAGATTCTTGAACCACATGAATGGGGTGCCGCAAAAAAAGCGCGCAGTATAGCCACTGGCGCCCGCAGAGGCGCGCTCTGTCTCGAAGCCCTTGAATGCACTAGCAGCGTGTCGGGCTCGGCTGGGCCAGTCGGCCTGGGGAGCAGCCGGCAAAAGTCGCGCCTTTTGCCGGCGGAAACGAAGGCTTTGTCCGAAAAATGGCCGCAGGCCATTTTTCCAATGGACTAGATAATGTGCGAGCCGTGGTGAGTGAACAGGCCCAGCAGGCCGATCAGGATCAGGTACAGCGCCACGATGTAGTTCAGCAGCCGCGGCATCACGAGAATCAGGATTCCCGCGACCAGCGCGATTAGGGGTCCGATTGACAGGGTCATGGTCATAAAAGCTCCTTGAAATTCGGAAATCCTTCGCAGAAGCGCCGTATGCGCTCGCACCCAGTGTCGAGCGATACTGGATCGGTTGCGAAACATACCCGCACGAAGCCGGCTGTTTCGCGGCCGAACGCCGCGCCGTCCAATACGCTGACACGCTGAGACTCGTACAGCGCCTGCATGAACCCATAGCCTGACAGGCCCGTGGCGCGCACGTCCACCAACATGAACATGCCAGCTTCCGGAACCACGCTGCTGATTCGCGGGATACCCGCAAGTCCCGCGACCATTCGCGCCCGCCGCAGGTCGCAGTAATCACGAATGCGGCGTTCGGCCTCGGGCGCCACCGACAGGGCGGTAACAACGGCTTCCTGAATGAATCCAGGCAAACCGAACAGCATGCACATCACGAGTGACTCTGCATGAATTGCCAGCTCACGCGGCCCGACGAGCCAACCCGCTCTCCACCCCGTCATTGCATGCGATTTGGAAAGACTTCCCAGGGTGATGACTCGCTGTGGCAACTGCGCGGCGAGCCCAGGAGTGTGGCCTCCAGGTGCCAGGCCCGCGTAGACCTCGTCGCAGATCAACCACAAATCGTGCTGCTCAGCGAGCGTCGCGATCGTTGCCAACTCCGATTCGTTGAGTATCACGCCACTCGGATTGTTCGGGGTTGCCCAGACGATGGCGCGCGTGTGCTCGGTAACCAGGCAGGCGAGGGCAGCCAGATCGGGTCGGAAATTACCGCTCGTGGGTGCTCGAACCATCCGCGCACCCGACGCTTGGAGCGTGGCCGGATATGTTGGATACATTGGGTCGAACGAGATGATCTCGTCGCCCACCCCGGCAATACACATCGACGCCACGAACAGCGCGTTCTGTGCTCCGGACAGATACACGACGTTGTCGGCATTGGCACTTTGGCCGGTGCGCTTTGTGTGTGCTGCGGCTATCGCCTCGCGTACCGTGCGTCGCCCGGGAGCGGGGCAGTAGTGCGTGTCGCCCGCTTGCAGCCGTTCGATAGCCTTGGCAACGACAGCCGGCGGCGTATCGAGGTCCGGGTCGCCGACACTGAGGATGATCACGTCTTCGCCGCGGTCGCGGGCAGCCAGAGCCGCGTAGTGTGTCAACCATGCATCAGCACCTTCTCCGCTGATGCGCTTTACCAGAGGCGAAAACTTCATTTGTTAGTGGTTATGCGCTTGCGTGCTCGGGGCTCGAGCTGCATATTCGAGCATAAATGAACGGCGAGCCCTGGACTGTCGGACGATACATCGTTGCGCTGCTGGCAGCCAACGGCATCGACACAGTCTTTGGCATCCCGGGTGTACACAACCTGGAGCTGTATCGCGGAATCGCAGCCACCGGACTGCGGCACATACTCGTTCGCCATGAGCAGAACGCGGGGTTCGCTGCGGATGGCTTCGCGCGAGTCAGTGGCAGGCCCGCGGCCGCGTTCGTGATTTCGGGCCCGGGCCTGACCAATATCCTGACCGCTGCCGCACAGGCGAAGACCGACTCCGTCCCGATGCTGATCGTCGCCAGCACGCCGGTAGAGTCTTCGCTTGCGAAAGGGTGGGGCGTGCTGCACGAGCTCGACGATCAGCGAGCGATGGCTGCGGGTGTCGTTGGCACGGCTCGATCGGCGCGTTCGGCGCAGGATGCGCGCGATCATCTGCGCGAGGCATTCGGATCCTTTCAGCTTGGCCGGCAGCGGCCCGCATATCTGGAAATCCCGCTCGACCTGCTCGCGCAATCAACAACGTTGCGGCCGGAGCGCTTTGCTCACGTGGGTGGAAGTCCGCAGCCGACGCTTGCAGTGATAGAACAAGCGCGCGACCTGCTGGCCGCGGCACAGCGGCCAATGATCGTTGCCGGGGGTGGCGCCAGGGCCGCGGGTGCTCAATTGCGCAAGTTGGCCGAGAGCCTCGACGCTTACCTGCTCACCACGGTGGCTGGGAAAGGCCTGCTGCCGCAGAGCCATCCTGCCAACCTTGGCGCCGCTTTGCAGTTTCGCGCGGCGCAGGAGTTGGTCGCCCAGGCGGATGTTGTGCTGGCCGTAGGAACTGAGCTGTCGGAAACCGACTTCTACTACGGAGCCCGTCTCGAGATGTCAGGACGTCTGATCCGGATTGATATCGACGCAACCAAGCTCGCGGATCACTATGCGGCTGATGTTGGAATCTGGGGAGACGCCAGCGCCAGTCTCGATGCACTGCTGCAGGTCTTGGCAGGCCCTGAGCGTGCACGGTGGCGCAGTGAGCTGGGGCCCGCGGCCGTGCATCGAGCCCGGATCGATGAGCAATTCAACGCTGGGGCCCGCACATGTGCCCGGTTGCTCGCGGCAGTACGCGCCGCCGTTCCCGCCGATGCAGCTGTGTTTACTGACATGACACAGGCCGCTTATCTCGGAAACTATGCATTCGCGGCCGACGCTCCCGGGACGTGGTTCCACCCATCGGGTTACGGGACACTCGGCTATGCTCTACCGGCTGCAATCGGTGCGTTGGTTGCCGAGCCCAGCCGCCCCGTTCTGGCGCTGGCAGGTGATTACGGCTTCCAGTTCACGTCCCAGGAGCTTGCAACGGCGGTGGAGCTGCAGTTGAGCCTGCCCGTTGTCATCTGGAACAACAGCGCACTCGGCCAGATCCGGGATGACATGCTCGCCGCTGGAATTGCGCCGACCGGTGTCGTGGGACACAACCCCGACTTTGTGGCATTGGCCCGCGCTTATGGGGCGCACGCTGAGCGGCCCCACGGGCCCGCGGAACTCACCGCAGCCATTCAATCTGCACGGCTGCGCCGCGGCCCCACAGTGTTGGAAGCTGTCGAAACCGCCTTCCGTTAGTGGTGAGCCGTTAGCGGCGAGCCATCGATCCGCGCGTTCGGACCTGCATCTCGTGCATCTTGTAATCGATGACGAGCACGTCAAATGACCCGAGCACGTCCATGCCGATCATCAACGTAGGCTGGTGGTTGAGCTTCAGATGGTCGAACAGGTACGTGTCAGCAAAGGTGACTCGCACCTGGCGCAATTTCAGAGACCCGATTTCAATCGGCGGAGCTGCAATAGTGTCGCCGTGCTGAAGTTCCAGGGTCACGCCGATGATGTCCTCGCCGACGGCGTCCGACGGGGGGTGCTTCATCAATGCTTCACGCAGCGCCAGGTTGCCCACCGTTTGCTGCCCGCCGGTGTCAATGATCGCCAGCGTGCGGATCGAGCCGACGCGCACCTCGGCTGACAGCAGTCCGCGGGTGATCTTCAAGGGAATGATGTTGAAACCAACGCCGGCGTGTTCCCGGTGAGAGCGGGAGATGACCAGCTTGTCCCGGCCGAAGTCCGCAAATATGCGCTTGTCCGGCAGACCCTCCCGGCCCAGCACACCTTCAGCACCGCCAAAGACATCTGCGACGATCGGCAGAGTGCTGGGCTCGATCAACAGATCGCCCACTTCCATGCGATCGACATGGACGGCGGGAACGACGGCCGCACCCGTGACGCCCCGGACGAGTATGGGGTCGCTTTGCGTCGATACTCCCAGGCTGTCCGCCACACGTGAAATGATGGCCGAGTGACTGGCGCCGGTATCGAGAACCAGGCGAAACGGCCCCTTGCCGTTGATCAGGACTGGGGCCCAGATCCGCCCGATGCGGTCACGAAGGGTCGGGGCGACATATTTGGGCTCAGGCGCTTCGACCAGCACTTCCGGGCTGGCCTCCTGGGCGGCTGGCGGGATGGCTCCAACGCCGGGGGGCGGCTCCGGAGTGGCCGGCCAGGCAGCCGGCGCGCCCAACAAGGCCGCGCCCAGAATCGTCGTAGCCAGGATCGCTCGAAACAAGAAAGGGGCACCGCCCGACCGGGGGAGTTTCGCGACCAGCGGAATTGAGATGGCCACGAACTCAGTGTACGCCCTTCGCTGCTCAGGTTGTCGGTGGCCCTAACGTTTTGTGAGGCAGTGGTTGTTCCCAGGCTTGGGAGGCACTTACAGCTTGGCGCGCCGGGCCGAGCTCAGCAGCTTGCCCAGCATCGAGTCGGGGGTTGCGTGCCCTGCGACGTGCCGATAGGCGCCTGCGGCCAGTTGCCGGAGGCGTCGGGGTGAGGATTGCACGCCTTCCAAGGCCACAAACTCCGTCGGCTTCCAACGAAGTTTGGACGGGTCCCGGCCGGTGGAGAGGTCGACGCCAGCCAGTCCCTGCGAGAAGGCCCACTGGATCGCCTCCGCGACGACCGTAGTCATGACACTGTGTTGCGCCCATGACGGCCGATATCCTGAGTAATAGAGGTACAGGTCGTTCCCCAGGACAAAACCCACGCGGGTCGCCACGATTTCACCGCCGATCTCCAACTGGAAAACGCGCAGCGCGCCGCGCTCTGCCATCTGCTGAGCGTATTCGAGCAGGAAGTTACGGGCTGTCTGGCGCGCAAAAACATTGGCATGAAAGGGTAAGTCGGGGGCGCGCGCGCGTTCCTCATGAAGGGCGAAGAACGTCTCGATCGCAGCCCTGGCCTCGCCAGGCTCTGTCACCACCCGGAATACGTACTGGTGGCCGGCCCGCTTCAGCGAGTTGTAGCATTTCCGCAATGCCTCCTTCATGTTGCGCGACAGGTGCGATTTGAATGCCTCCCAGGTACCCGTCAGCGGCACGTAGTAGTTCGGTATCTCGCGGCCCCATTGGATCTTGCCTGCCCTACCGAGCAACTCGCGCGAGGGACCGTCGGCCGGAATGCCGCCCCACTGCAGCCAGTCCCAGCGATTGGCCGTGGCCAGGAAGTAATCGCTGAGCGCAGCCAGGGCTTCCGGCAGATCCTCGGGCCGGGAAATCACACTGCGCAGCTCGGTGACGTTCTCGTCCGCTCCGAGCAGCTGCAGGGCGCGCACCCTCAGCGGACCGAATGCCGGGCGCATGGTCAGCATCATGGGTGCGACCGCAACCAAGGTATCGAATTCGTTTTTGACCGTATGAATGAACAGCTCATCGCGGACCCACATGGTGTCCGCGCAAAAATGCTTCCACCACAAGGCGTTCCAGAGCGGAGAGGTGAAAGGAGTGCGAGGCCGCAGGTTCTGTTCCAGCCTCTCCCACTCCGGTCCTAGCTTCTCTATCGCGCCGTGACCTGCCGTTCGTTCAACGTGCAACATTCATTTTCTTTGGGCAGCAAGTTTCATGGCGCCCCTACACTGGTTCGCAATGAGTCCTTGAACCGCTGCCAGCTTGCACCTGCCCGGCTACCCTGTCCAGACCGCCAGACTCAAGGCCCAGCCGCTGATGCGATTGCGACGTTGCAAACGCCGGCGCTAGGATTGCAGCAATGACGCTATCACGGCGGGGATTTGCCAGGTTGGTCACGGGTGCCGCCGCTGCGGTGTCCGTCGGATCGCTGCCATTATTCATTCCGTCGCGTCTGCTGGGTGCCGAGGCGCCCAGTAATCGGCTGCGCGTTGCGCAGATCGGCTGTGGGCGGATAGCACAGGGTCACGACGTACCGGCGGTCCTGAAGTCCGGCTTGGCCGACTACGTGGCGGTGTGCGACCTGGATTCGCGGCGCATGGCCGATAGCAAAGAGCAAATGGCCGCATTTTACCGCCAATCCGCGCTTCCCCCACCGCGGATTCAGAGCTTCTCCGACTACCGGGAATTGCTGAGTCAGCCGGACCTGGACGCCGTCGTCGTCAGCACGCCGGATCACTGGCACGCGCAAGTCGCCGCCGCAGCTGTGCTGGCGGGCAAGGACGTGTACCTGCAGAAGCCCTTCACAATGACGATCGGCGAGGGAATTCTCCTTCGCGACCTCGTCGCCAAGACCGGGCGGATCGTCCAGGTTGGCAGTCAGCAGCGCTCGACTACGCAATTTCGCCTGGCCTGCGAGCTGGTCAGATCCGGCCGTATAGGCGCCGTCCGACGCGTCGAGATCGGCCTGCCGATCGATCCCACCAAGTCCGATGACCCTCGCCAGCCCGTCCCCGCGAACCTGCAATACGACCCGTGGCTCGGTTGTACGCCCGAGGTCTACTACACCGAACAGCGGGTACATCCGCAGCAGGGGTACGGTCGGCCGGGCTGGCTGCGCAGCGAGTCCTATTGCCTGGGGATGATCACCGGCTGGGGATCCCACCATTACGACACCATGCATTGGGCGTTGGATACGGAGCTCAGCGGCCCCGGGCGGATCGAGGCGCAGGCTGAGTTCCCGCGCAATAAGATCTGGAATGTTCATGGGGCGTATGACATCGAGCTGACCTATCCGGGCGGCGTCAAGGTGAGCGTCTCGGACAAGCATCCGAACGGTCTAAAGTTCATAGGGGATGAAGGTTGGATCTGGGTCACGCGCGAGGGCCAGGTTACGGCTTCCGACCCAGGCTCGAACGGCACCGCATTGCCGGCCCTGGCCGCCAGTGACGCGCGGCTGCTGGCGCCAGAAGGATTGAGCGTGCAACTGCCACGCAGCGATGAGCACCATAAAAACTGGCTCGAATGTGTACGCACGCGCCGCGAGCCGATCGCGCCGGCGCGCATAGCTCACCGTAGCAGCTCGGCATGCATTGCAAGTTGGATTGCCATGAAGGTCGGCCGCCCCGTGACCTGGGATCCCAGGGCGGAGCGGTTTGTCAGCGACAATCAGGCCGATGCGCTGCTTGCTCGCCACGAACGCGCACCGTACGGGATTCAACACCTGCTCAAGGTTTGATCGGGTAGCACACCGGGCGCGCCTCGACCACCCGGTGTTACAAGTCAACTTGTAACGCGTTTCACGATTTGAGCGAAAATTCGGCTGTGCGGGTGGCGCACAAGCTTTCCTTTCGACTAAGGTCTGCACTCCCCGGCCAGTGTCGGGAGAGGAAGTCACTCCATGTCATCTGTGCCCCTGGTTCCTGGATTCTTCGCCAAGGAACGCACTGTCGCGGGTCCTGCTTTCAGCCGTTGGCTGGTGCCGCCGGCCGCGCTCGCAATTCACCTGTGTATTGGCATGGCCTACGGGTTCTCGGTGTTCTGGCTGCCGCTGTCCAAAGCGATTGGTGTCTCCCATTCGGTGGCCTGTCCGAAGGACTTCGGCGTATGGGAGCAGATCACGGCCAGCAACTGTGATTGGAAAATCTCCATGCTGGGGTGGACTTACACCCTGTTCTTCGTTTTCCTGGGCTCGGCCGCCGCGATCATGGGCGGCTGGGTGGAGCGCGTCGGCCCGCGCCAGGCCGGCGTGGTCTCTGCACTGTGCTGGTGCGGCGGACTGGTGATCTCCGCCTTCGGTGTGATGACCCACCAGATCTGGCTGTTGTGGCTGGGCTCCGGGGTGATTGGTGGAATAGGTCTGGGATTGGGCTACATTTCGCCCGTCTCGCCCCTGGTCAAATGGTTTCCCGACCGGCGCGGCATGGCGACCGGCCTTGCGATCATGGGATTCGGCGGCGGCGCGATGATTGGTGCTCCGCTCGCGGACCGGCTGATGAAGGTGTTTGCCACATCGACCGAGGTCGGCGTCTGGCAAACGTTCCTGGTGCTCGCGGCCGGCTACTTCGTCTTCATGATGTCCGGAGCACTCGGCTACCGCGTGCCGCCGGCAAACTGGAAGCCGGCAGGGTGGCAGGGTCCGCGCAAAAGCAAGCTGGTGAGCGAAGGACAGGTGCACGTCAGTGTGGCCTGGCGCACGCCGCAATTCTGGCTGCTGTGGGGCGTACTGACGCTGAATGTGACTGCCGGCATTGGCATTCTCGGCATGGCCTCGCCGCTGCTGCAGGAGGTTTTCGGCGGACAGCTCATCGGCGTGACCGCCTCGTTCGATCAGCTGACTGCCGCCCAACTGAGCTCGATCGCCGCGATTGCGGCCGGTTTCACCGGGCTGCTGTCACTGTTCAACATTGCCGGCCGTATCTTCTGGGCGTCGCTGTCGGACCAGATCGGCCGCCAGGCAACCTACATGGTGTTCTTCCTGGTGGGGCTGACCCTGTACGCATCCATTCCCTGGACCGCATCATCGGACGGGAGTCTTGCACTGTTCGTCGGCTTCCTGTGCGTCATTCTCTCGATGTACGGTGGTGGATTCGCCACGATACCCGCCTACCTGGCTGACCTGTTCGGCGACAAGATGGTGAGCGCGATCCACGGCCGGCTGCTGACCGCCTGGTCCACTGCGGGTGTGCTCGGCCCAGTGCTGGTCAACTATGTTCGCGAGTATCAACTCGACCATGGCGTGCCGCGCGCGCAGGCCTACAGCGTCACCATGTATGTCCTCGCTGGACTGTTGGCGGTGGGATTCGTCTGCAATCTGCTCATCAAGCCGGTACCCAAGAAATACTACATGACCATGGCGCAGCTCAACGCGCTCGACAAGCCTACGGAAGTTCAGGGGCGCGAGGAGAGTGGGTCCGCTGCGGCTGCCGCAGTGTCGCCCACGTGGCTGGTCTATGCCGCCTGGGTGCCCGTTGCCGTCCCACTATTGTGGGCAGTCTGGGTCACTCTGCAGAAGGCGGCGTTGATATTCAGCCAGGGCTGATCAGACGAAAGACCTCACGAGCTCCATGAGTGTCGTGGGGTCGGTCACCAGCACGAACGCAAGTCCGGTGAGCGCGCCGAAGATGTGCGCGTCGTGATTGATCTGCCCCCGGTTCGTGCGTGACGAGTACCAGCTGAAGGCGAGATAGCCAACCGCGAACAGCGGTGCGGGAATGGGAACCGGCAGGGGCAGTATGTACAGCGACTGCCGCGGAAAATACACGATTGACGTGAATAACACACCGAGGATCGCACCACTTGCACCCAGGGATGCGTACGCCGGATTGTCACGGTGTTTGTAGCAGGTTCCGATATTGCTGATCAGCAGCGCGCTGAAATACAGCGCCACGAACATGAATGAGCCGATGACCCGTTCCAGCTTGAAGCCGAAGGAATAGAACGTGATCAGGTTGAAGACCATGTGGCCGACGTTGGCGTGTACGAACCCGCTGGTCAACAGGCCCGCATAGCCGGACCCTCTGGCCACGAGGTAGGGCCGCAGCACCGAGCGCTCGATGACCTTCGGCGAAGCAAGGCCGATCACGCTGACAACAATGGTCAGGACGAGAATCGTCAGTGCGGCCATGAAGTGGGGGAGCCGCTCATGCTTTGAGGCGCTTTCCTTCCGGATCGACAAACACGGCATGCACAATAGCGGCTCCGGGCCGGCAATGGAATATTGTGAGCACCTGCTCTTCACGGCGCGCGCCGACGCGCAGTTCGAGGAGGGCGGAGGCGAGCGTGTCGCCGGTGAAGCGCTCTTACCCGCGCCTGGCTGGGCGCTGCGCACGCAGCCCGTGGCGCGTGATCATCGGCTGATTGTGTGTCCGCCACGTATCCGCACCCGAGGCGAGGGCCAACATCAGACACTCCGTCAGGTCTCGCTGTGCCACCGGCTTCAACAGGTAGCCCGCGAAGCCAATATCGGCAAACAGCTGGCCCTCGCCGCGCTGTCCGGACGACGTCAGAAGTATGAGACGCGTGGAGTCGAGGGTATCGTCATCGAAGATAATGCGGCCGAGCTCCGCGCCGTCGCAGTCCGGCATCTGTTGATCGAGGAGTACCGCATCGAAGGGCCGGCCCACCGCGGCTGCATGCCGCATCAACATGAGCGCCTCCCCCGCTGACCCGGCCGAGACCGGATCGACGCCACTCAGCATGAGCTGTCCCATGAGCACTTTGCGGTTGGTCCCGTTGTCGTCCACCATCAGCACACGCTGACCTTTGAGGGCTGCTGGAGGCGTCGGAAACGCTGCGGGAGCCTGCTTTGCGGGGCCGAACCAGGCGGTGAACCAGAACGTCGAGCCCACACCACGCTCGCTCTCGACTCCTGTCTCGCCGCCCATGAGCTCGGCCAGCCGACGTACCACGGCCAGGCCCAGTCCCGTCCCGCCCATGCCACGTGTTGCAGAGGGGTCCACCTGCGTGAAGGGTTTGAACAAGTCTTTCAGGCGCTCGGCCGCGATTCCTATGCCGGTGTCGCGTACCTCGCAACGGACCTGCGTACCGCGCGAAGTCGTTTCGAGAACCTTGATTTGCAGCGCCACGTCGCCCTGGCGGGTGAACTTGACTGCATTGCAGGCGAGATTCAACAGAATCTGACGAACCCGGCCCGCATCCGCCTCGACCATCGGGGGTAGCAGAGGATCGATCTGCATGGTGACCTCCAGGCCCTTGGCATGCGCCTGGATGGATGCGAGGCGCGCCACGTCCTCGAAGGTATCGCGCAGGTCCACGTCGAGCGGTTCCAACTCGAGCCGCCCGGCTTCCACCTTGGAGAAATCCAGAATGTCGTTGATCAGCGTGAGCAGGGCATTGCCGTTGTCGCGAATATCCTGCGCATAGCTGCGTTGCATGGAGTCCAGGGGCGTGTCGAGCAGCAGCTCGGACATGCCGATGACTGCGTTCATGGGCGTAAGCAGCTCATGACTGATGTTGGCGAGAAACTCGGTCTTCGCGTGGTTGCCCGCTTCGGCCGCAATCTTGGCTTGCTCGCGCTCGGCTTCTGCGACCTTGGCCGCCGTGAGATCCCGGACGAAGGCAGCGTAGATGTAGTGCGTACCCACCCAGATTGCCGAGAGAGTCATTTCCACGGGAAACTCGTGTCCGTCACGATGCAGGGCAACCACTTCAAATCTCTGCGCGACGGCATTGGCCTGCGGCGCGCGGAAGATTTCGCGCAGCCGCCGGGTGCCGTCGGTTTCGCGCTCGAAGGCGATCATGGAGCCGATGCGCTGGCCGATAGCCTCGTACCGCTGCCAACCGAAAGTATCCGCGGCGCGCCTGTTCCACTGCGTGAGAACCCCGTCCGGATCGATTTCCAGAAATGCATCAAGGGTGGTCTGGACGATCAGGGCGAAGCGCTGTTCGCTGTCCTGCAGTGCCAGGGACTGATGTGAGAACTTCCGATCGACCGTCGCGCTCAAGAATACGAGCCCCAGGACGATGAGAGTGACTGCGGCAATGCCAATGATCCCCAGATTGGAGATACCGACCGCGTGGGTCAGATCGACCTGCTCGGGCGGCATCTGCACGAAGGTCACGGCTGTCATGCCCACGTAATGCATGGTTGGAATCGCGGCGCCCATGGTCCCGGCCGTAGCGACTTTGTACCAGCTCCAGCCGGTACCCCCGCGGAACATGTAGCTCATCTGCAGGGCGGCGAACGCAATCACGATGGCGAGGGCGATGGACAGCCCCACCAACTCGGTGACGTATTGACACATGGCGGGCAGCCGCATCGCCGCCATGCCGATATAGTGCATTGCGGCAATGCCGCCACCCATGAACAGCGAGCCCACGATTGCCTGCGGCAGGGTCATGGTTTCGCGGCTGACCACGAACAGCGCCACCCAGGAGGCGCCAATGGCCGCCAGCAGTGATAACAACACCGTCGGCCAGTCGTACAGCACCCGGACCGGCAGTTGAAAAGCGAGCATGCCGATGTAATGCATCGACCAGATGCCCACGCCCATCGCGGCCGCGCCGCCAGTCAGCCACCAGAAACGCGCGGTGTCGCGCGCCCAGGTTACCCGGCCCGCGAGGTCGAGTGCAGCTCCTGCGGCCAGTACGGCGATGAGTACGGAGACTACGACGAGTCGCTGGTCGTAGGTGCCACTAAGAATGGTGGGCACAGTATCCATGTTGTGCAACCTACGAACAGCGCCTACGGCGAGGGTCGCGATTCTAACACGAGTGTCGCAGTTTTAGTGTTGCGCGTTGCGCAGATCTGTTGTCCTGCAACAAGGCGCGCGTTGCGGCGTGCGCCTAGAACGGCATTTCGACCTGCCGGCCATCGCCGATCACCACATCGAAGTTGAGGCCGAGTGCTGCCAGCACGGGCTCTGCCACGGGTCTGACCTGTTTGGCGACATAGTGCTCGCGGTCGAGCGGGTGTTGGATATTGTCGAGCGGTTCGGCACCGGCCGTCGTCATGACGTACTCGATCGATTTCCGGGTGGCTGAGTCGGCAGCCGTGGGGGCGGATTTGCGCGCCGCGGCTACGTGCGGTGGTGTGGTGGCCGTGTAGGCCTCTGCGCCTTTTCGCAGGTTCTTGCGGTACACGAGCAGGTTGTCCAGCGCGCCGCCGCGGACGGTTCTGACGATGTCGGCCAGGTAGACCTCAACCGGTTGGTCGGTGAACAACCGTTGGTACAGCTCACGCTGCACCTGCTTGGCGAGCGCGGTCCAGTCGCGGCGGACAACCTCCATGCCGACGAACTCCACGTGCGGTTGGTTGCCGGTCTGTAGTAGTCCTGCATAACGTTTGCTCGCGCCGCGGGTGCTGTGCCGCGCCTGGGGCAGTATGAGCCGCAGGTAGGTTTTCTCGAACTCGAGCTCCAGGCGGCTGCGTACGCCCCAGCGCTCGCTGATGTAGCTCGCGAGCTGCTCAGTGAGTGCGGCGGCGAGTTGCATTCCCTGCGGGCTCACGTCCTGCGCGTGGCTGCCGGAGCCGACGAACAGGCTGTCCGTGTCCCCGTAGAGCACCTGGAAGCCGGCTTGCTCGAACCAGCGCTTCGACCACAGCAGGATTTCCTTGCCAGTGCCGGTGATCGAGTTCGCGAGCGCGGGGTTGTAGAAGCGGCAAGCGCTCGTGCCGAGCACTCCATAGAAGGAGTTCATCAGAATCTTGATGGCGTTTGCGGCGACCTTGTCACCGGCCTTGGCCGCCGCCTCACGGCGCGGGAACAGCTCATCGAGCAGGCCTGGCAGGATTGCCGGCGCGCGCTGGAATGACCCGCCGGGAGTCTCAATCAGAGCGTCGCCCGGTGAGGCGGCTGCGACGTAGGACAGCGGGTCGATGTTGAATGTACGGATGATGTTGGGATACAGACTCTTGAAGTCGAATACCCAGACATTGCGATGCAGGCCCGTCACGGGCTCGAGCACGTGCCCGCCCTGCTGCGCGGCATGCACGCGTGAATCATCCGAGCGCACTGTCGGGGCGACAATGTTGCGCTTCTGCAGCTCGGTAAGATAGACGAAGTCAAACGACGCGATGCTTGCCGCGACCCGGTCGGGGGTCATTCCGGCCAACTGGCTGCGGGCGAACGCGAGTCTGATCAGGTCGAGCTTCTCCACGATGTCATAAGCCAGCCGCGCGTCAGTGCGTGCATAGAGTGCAAAGGCATCCAGATCATGACGGTAGTTGTGGATGATCTCGGCCAGCCGGTCGCGGGCGTGCGATTTGATTGCCTTGCCTTCTCCCAGAACCTCACGCGCGACCGCATCGAGCGAGTACTCCTCCATTCGTACGAACGCCCCGCGGAGGAGGTCGATTCCATCAAGCACCAGCCGGCCGGGGATCGTGGCCTGACCGCTGCCGAAATAGCCCTCGGCCCGGCGGATCCGCAGCTCGCCGCTGCCGCGGCCGAGAGCAAACGGATGCGCGAGCCTGTTAGCGATCCGCTGCAGGACTGTCAAGTCGAAGTCGATCGTATTCCAGCCTGTGAGCACGTCAGGATCGAACTCACGTACCCGGTCGCAGAAGGCAGTGAGTGCCGTGCGCTCGTCGGCGCAGCGGGTTGCTTTCGGCGGCATTGCGCGGCTGCTGCCATCGACGATCAGAACCTCATCGAGGTTGGTTCCGTACAGCGAGATGGCCAGCAGGCGCTCGGCCTTTGGATCGGTTTCGATGTCGAATGACAACACCCGCGGCTCGACCTTCAGTTGCGCCGGGCGCAACACTGGATTGTCGAATGCCACCGTCACGCCCGGCTCGGTGGTTACTGCCGTGCCCTCGATCTGGCAGGCTCCCTTGATACCTCGCTCGATCAGGTAGCGGATCGGAAAGCGCACATCGGCCTCGAACGTATCGATTCCGTTGGCATGCAGACGATCACGCATGGCCGGGACATCCGCCGGTACGGCAACTCCGATCAGCGCGACAGGGGATCCATCGAAGGCGTGTTTTGCGGTGGGCCGCGGCTCATTCGCCCCGGCATTGAGGGCCCTGGCGGCATCAGCCGTGCGGATATAGAAGTGCGGTTGCTGCCGATCATCGCGTACGAGGAATGTGCTGCCATCCTCCATCTTGCCGTAGAGATGCACCACCGGCGCTCGCCGGCCACCCGGTTGGGTGACGACGCGATAACTGGCTTGGAGAATGACGCCGCGGGTCTTGATCAACGGTCCCTCAGTGTGGCTGACGGGCTTCATTCGCGATCCAAAGGCAGTCCAAAGTGTTGCTCCATGTCACGCCACCCAGTGCGTGTCACCCGCAGTGCGCGGCTGTCGAGATCCTGTGAGATCCATTTCCGACGCAGCGCCAGTTTGAGAATCGCGGCGCCCAGGGCTCCTCCGATGTGGGGGCGCCGCTCACTCCAGTCAACGCAGGCGTAGGCGAATCGCCGCCGCAGGGCGCGAGTCGCTGCAACGTCGAGGCCGAGCTCGGTCAGAGCCTGCGCACCGGCGGCAGTCACGTCGTAAGAGTCGCCGCCCCCGGTGCCGGAAGTCAGCCAGGCAAGTTGGTTGAATCGATCGTGTAAGGCCACGGCTATCCTGCCGGCGATATGATCGTAACAAGTACGGGCGGTGCGCAGGCGCAGCGGGGTGTTAGGCACGAAGCGGTTGCCAGTCCCAACCGCGGCTACCATCAGTGCTTCCAGCGCCGCCGCCGTGCGAGTGCCTTCCAGGCTGTAGTAGCGATGCTTGCCTTGCGCCAATACCCGTACGAGGCCTCGCTCTTTCAGTTGTGCGAGATGAACGCTGGCGGTTGACGGCGAGACTTCAGCCACGAGCGCGAGTTCCGTACTCGTACGCGCGTGTCCGTCGAGCAGGGAATAGAGCATGCGGGCGCGGGCTGGCTCGCCGATGGCGGCCGCAATTCTCGAGGCGGACTCTTCCGCGGAATACTGGCCATTGGCGGACCGGGGGCCAATGGCGGACGGCGGGGCATCCATATTTTGATGGTAGACGAATTGTTCCTGCAGGGCTATCGGCACACTGGCCCCCATGGGTTACGAGAATGCCGGGTGGACGCGCCGTGAAATGCTTCTGGCTCTGGCGGCTGGTGTCCCCATTTCAGCAGTGGCTTCCACCATGGGAGGAACATCCGTGAAGATCGCCTGCTTCATCCGTTACCAGATCGATCCATTCCAGCGCGAGGCGTTCCGTAAATACGCCGAAAACTGGGGCCACATCATTCCCCGCTGCGGCGGCCAGCTGATTGGCTATTTCCTGCCGGACGAGGGCACGAACGATATCGCCTGGGGCTTGATTGCGTTCGAGAGCCTTGCGGCCTACGAGGCCTACCGGGCGCGGCTGAAGTTGGATTCCGAGGCTCGCGAGAATTTTGCCCTGGCACAGAGCAAGCGGCTGGTGCTGCGAGAGGAGCGGACTTTCCTGGAGGTCGTCTGACCGCTGCGGGATAGTGGTATCCTCATCGCTCCCGAGGGAGGCACGACATGAAATCGATCCGCAGAATTCTCGCAATGGCCGCGATGCTGGCGATCGCCAGTGTGGCTTCGGCTAACAAGTACGTTGATACCGTCACACTGTTCAAGAATGCGGGTGAAAGCGCGTCGTTCTTCGGTAGTTGCTATGGCTACGCGGTGTTCCCAACGATTGGAAAGGGTGGCCTGATCGTCGGCGCAGCGCACGGCAAGGGTCACGTGTACGAGAAGGGCAAGTACATCGGCAACACTTCGGTGACCCAGCTCAGCGTTGGTTTTCAGGCCGGCGGCCAGGCATACAGCCAAATCATCTTCTTCGAAGACAAGCGTGCGCTCGATGAATTCACCAACGGCAACTTTGAGTTCGAGGCCGGTGTGAGCGCGGTTGCAATAACGGCGGCCGCCAACGGCACGGCCGGAACCTCTGGCGCCAGTGCGACGGCCAGTGGCGGCAAAAATGATGCGAAGACGGTGGGCGGCTCCTACTACAAGGGAGTGGCAGTGTTCACGATTGTGAAAGGCGGCGCCATGTACCAGGCTACCGTGGCGGGACAAAAGTTTACGTTCGACGCCGCGAAGGACAAGACGGCCGCGGAGTAGGCGCGCTTCAGGGTCAGGTCATGGGGTGGGTTGTGCTGCCTGCGCGGACAGCGAAGTAGGTGTGATCGGAGGCAGCAGCGTTGCGAGTCTTGGTGGCTCAGCATCGCGCACCCAGGCGAACGCGACGATGTGCTCTACGATCCGCTGCACATACCCGCGCGTCTCTCCGTACGGGATATTTTCGATCCAAACATCAGCATCCATTGCGCGGGGCGGCAGCCAACGCGCCACGGGTATAGCGCCTGCGTTGTAGGCCGCCAGGCTCAACCCGAGCTGACCGTATTTATCCAGCAGGTCTCGCAGATGCGCGGCCCCTCGCTGTACGTCCATCGGGGGATCAAACGTGCCATCTTTTTGCGGCGCAGGCAGGTGCCATCGTTTGGCAACTGCCAGCGCGGTCGATGGCTGCATCTGCATCAGTCCCCGTGCCCCGGCGCGAGATACGGCATCGTCCCGGAACAGGCTCTCCTGGCGCATTACTGCGAGAATCCAATCTGACGGTAGTTGCGTTAGCTTGCTGGCGTCCGCAATCGCGGACGCGTACGGGCGTGGGTAGCGCAGCCGGACATCATCGAATTCGCCCACCTGTGCAAGGGTCGTAATGGACTGAGCGTACCAACCCCATCGCGCCGCCAAATGAGCAGCCTGCAATTTCGTGGCACTGTCGGCGCCGCTCAACGCGACGGCCCACTCCAACCCCGCATCGTCGTCCAGGTTACAATCAAAAAGCGCTCGTGCCCGAATCAAACCCGGCTGCGCGGCAAGAGCACTCTGCATCGTTTTGTCGTCGAGAGAGGCTTTAGCGTTCAACACGTAACTGCGGTGCAGGTGGTCAGCGGCCAGGTAGCCGTAGAAGTCCCTCAGACCCGCGAGCTCTCCGTAAATAGGAGCGGCTGCGTCACGTCCCGACGTGGCCTCTACTGAGCGGGCACGCCAATAGAGCCATCGCGGTTGTGAGGAGAGGGCGGGAGGCATCTCGTCAATCCACGCGAGCGCCTTCGCATAGTCGCCAGCCCACAGTGCCGCGCGGACACGCCACTCACGGACGTCGTTGTCAACGGTACTTCCGGGTAGCTGATCGAAGGCGTCCACTGCGGCCGGGTCGCGTCCGTATGCTGCGCCGAGGGCGGCGATACGTTGCAGCTGCACTTGCATGGCCGACGTCATATCGGGACGGCTCAGCAATTTCGGCAACAATGCTAAGGCGGAGGACGAGTCAGCCCGCGCGAGGTGATCGAATCCCGCGGCCAATGCCATTGGTTCGACCGACAGTGACGGGTTGGTTGCCACCGTCGTCAAGGCCGTCTTGGATGCGTCCAACAACTGTGCCCACTGCAGCAGCGGCGCTGCCTTCTCTGCCGGGACGTCCACTACAAATTCACGAGCGAGCCGCGGGTTATCAGCGATAAGTGCGGCGCGCGTTCGGCTCTCTGCCAAGGCGGGGGTCAGCAAACCTTGTTGTCGCAGCCAGCTGAATACCGGCTCACACTCGGAAGGCTGCTTCTGCGGCAGGCTCCAGCGCGCCAAGGCATCCGCAGCGAGCCCTTTGGTGTCGCCCGTCGCCAGTCGACCTTGAAGACGGTCGCAAATCAGAGACGGGCTAGATGCATCTACCGCACGCGGCAGGAACCAATCCCAGCGGCGACGATTTGCGAGGCTGGTCAGCCAATCCGTGCGTAGGTTGCGCGCTACCGGCTGGCCCGTATGCGCTTGCAGGAACGCGTCAATCGCTGTGTCGAGTTCCTCGCCGGGCTTCAGCTCGAGATCGCGGCGGAATCTCGCCGCAATCAGGTAGTCGTAAATGACATAGGCCTGCAGTGCGGGTGAATCAGCCTGCTCTGCCGTTCGCTGACGCACCCGCTGCATAGCGGCCGTGAATTCCGCGCGCACCGTCTCCTCGCTGGGAACGGCGGCGGCGCATGTGGCAACAATGGACAACAGGATGAGCAGCCGGCAGCCGGCCGATGAGAGGAACGATTTCAACATCCGGCATAGTGTACGTGGCCCTGGAACGAGGGCAAGGCGATGGCCGGACAGGAGGGGACGCCTCCGGGCAGACCGGCGGGGCTGCGTTAGGAGCGGCCGGCACCGCAAAGGGGCGGCGGCCTACGTTATGGCGCGGGTGCCACCGCGCAGGCGGCGCCCCGGCCTATGCGGGGCGCCGCAACTCAAGAAAGTTTAGTGGTGGTCCCGGGACTCCGCTCCGCTTCCTTCTCGGCGTCCTCGAGCGAACCCTTGACCTTCTCGGTCACGTCGCCGACCTTGGCCTGGGCAGCGCCGACGTTCTTCCTGATCGCACCCTTGGCTTCCTGCGTTTGGTTGCCGGTGACTCGGCCGGCGGCTTCCTGCGCCTTACCCACACCTTCCTTCACGCGTCCCTCAACCTGGTCTTTGTTGATTCCCACGGTGTATTCCTCCAACAGTTACGCTGCACGGCCTGCAACTGTGGAACAGCTTACGGGGACCCGGCCGTGGCGAATGTAAGACTGCGGCGTGGAGCGCTGTAGGAGAGTGGCGGCTTATCGGGGCGGCCCGGCGGGCTTCCTGATCAGGTACGTATCCATGATCCAGCCCTTGCGTTGCCGGGCTGCGGCGCGGGTCTGTTGGATTGTGAGGGAAATCTCGCCAAGCGGTCCCGACAGCAGGATCTCATCCGCTGTACCCAGGTAGGCACCCCAGTAGATCCGCAGCCCCTCTTCGGTCAAGGATTTGAATGCACAGTCACCATCCAGCAGTACGACGGTGTCCGTGCACAGAGGCTGTGGCTGGGCTGCCAACCGGCGTCCCGTGGTTATTTCAACCGGCGCGCCAATCTGATTCAACGCAATGCGGTGACTTGCGGTCAGTGCCTGGATACTGGTGATACCTGGGATCACCTCGTACTCGAATGCAACCGCGCCGCGAGCCGCGATCTGTTCAACGATGCGGAGCGTGCTGTCATAGAGCGATGGATCGCCCCAGACGAGAAAGGCGCCGCATTGGTTCTCACCAAGCTGTTCGGTAAAAAGTGCCTCATAAATACGGGCGCGCTGCTCGTGCCACGTCGCGACGGCCGCATGATAGTCAGCCGGGTCGCGGTCGCGCTGCGGATCGGGGATGTCCAGGGTCCGCAAGGCCCTTTCCGGGACATATCGTGCGCAGATCTCCCGGCGCAAGCGGGCGAGATCCTCTTTGTCCACTCCCTTGTCGGTGACAAACAGCACATCCACCCGTTGCAGCGCGTTGACGGCCTGGATGGTGATGTGCTCGGGATGGCCCGCACCCATGCCGATGATCAGGATTTTTCGCATGGCTTATCCCGAGCGGAAGCGACGGTGGTATTCAGGTGAGTACAGTGAGCTTTCGATGAAGTTTTCAGCTGCAAGCGCGCGCCCGACGAGGATGAGGGCAGTGCGCTCCATGGGCTGGGCTGCAAACGTAGCCGTGATATCACCCAGCGTGCCACGCAAGACCCGCGCGTCCGGCCAACTCGCCCGCATGACCAACGCGACAGGACAGTCCGCGCCGTAATACGGTACCAGCTCGGCAACGACGGTGTCGATCGCATGGATTGCCAGGTGTATGGCGAGCGTGGCGCCGGTTGCAGCGAAGCTGGCCAGCTTTTCGCCTACCGGCATCTGTGATGCGCGGCCGGAGATGCGAGTCAACACTACACTCTGGGCAACACCCGGTACGGTCAGCTCACGGCCGAGCAGCGCCGCCGCCGCTGAGAACGCCGGGACGCCGGGTGTCAACGTGTAGGGGATGCCAACACGCTCGAGGCGGCGGAGTTGCTCTGCAACTGCGCTGTAGATTGACAGGTCGCCGGAGTGCAGCCGTGCAACATCCTCGCCGGCGGCGTGAGCCCTGACGAATTCTGCTTCGATCTGATCGAGTGTCATGGGCGCGGTGTCAATGATTCGCGCGTTACGTGGGCAATACGCGAGAAGCTCGGCTGGGACCAGGGAGCCCGCGAAGAGGCACACCGGACAGCGCGTGAGCAGGTCGCGGCCGCGCACCGTGATCAAGTCGGCCGCGCCCGGGCCGGCACCAATGAAATGGACAGTCATTCTGTATCCGCCTGTGGGTAGGCCAGTGCGCAAGTTACGGGGCCGATTGCAATTCGAGGACCCAGCAGCCGGGCTGTGGGGCCAGCAGCGGCGAGGGCGGCAGCTTCGGCCACGGAGTGAACGCTCATGACTGCCATGGCGTGCCGCGACTGTGTCAGTGTTCTGGCGTCGGCAGTTTCGAGGTCGGGCTGAGCGATCAACACCAGGGGAATGCCCCGAGCCGCAGCTGCGGCAACTATTCCAGGCTCGTGGCCCTTGGCCGCGGGAGTTGCGATCGCAGACAAAGTTCGTTTGGCGGGCGCGATCGGCGCCAAGGCGGCTGCGAGCGCTGATTCAACCTCGTCAGCGCTGACACCCGAACGACAACCGATCCCGGCAACCATCAGGGCTTCACCCAGGTCCACTGAGTGATCGGCATTGCGGGCCGCCAGCCTGACGAGCGCGCCGTATCGCCGCCTATCGGGCTCGCACGCTGAATCTCCATTCGCATCAAGGTGCCACCGTGTTGCGCCTGCATGCTGAGTAGGATTGCCTCGGTTTCCAATGTGACTGCATTGATGACCAGCCGTCCGTTGGTGCGAAGCGCGGCTTGCACTGCGTCGATCATCCCAGGAGTAGTCGCGCCGCCGCCAATGAATACGGCATCGGGCCGTTGCAATCCGTCGAGCGACTGAGGCGCGTCTGCTTCGAGCACCTGCAGGTCGGGGACGCCGCAGGCCGCGGCGTTGCGCCTGATGCGCGCGGCGCGGTCGCTGCGGCGCTCGATCGCAATCGCGCTCATGGAGGGATCAGCCAGCATCCATTCAATGGCGACCGAGCCGGACCCTGCGCCAACATCCCAGAGGCGTTCGCCGCGTCTCGGTGCGAGAGCGGACAGGGTCACTGCGCGGACTTCGCTCTTGGTGATCTGCCCGTCGTGCTCAAACAACTCATCGGCGCGCCCGGCTGTCCGGGACAAAATCCGAGCGGTTGAGCCGGCTGCGACCTCGATCGCAACCGTATTGAGGGTCGCGATGAGATCGAAATTGAATCCGGCGGCGCGCGTCGAGCGGACTCGTTCGAGTGGTCCGCCGAGCGCCTCGAGGACCGTGATTTGTGACTTACCGAATCCAGCGGAGCACAACAGCTCGGCGATGGCTCCGGGTGCGCTCGAACCTGACGTGAGGGTAAGAATGCGGACGCCCGGCTGCAGGTGTGGGCGGATGAAGTCGAGTGAGCGGCCGCACAGCGACAGGAGAGTGGTCTCGGGCAGAGGCCAGAGGAGGCGGGACGCTGCGAGGGTGAATGCTGAGACGGCCGGGACTGCAATGGTCTCTTCCGGCGCGACATGCCGCGCCAACACGCTGCCGACGCCATGTTGGAATGGGTCCCCGGAGGCAAGCACGCAGACCGGTCGGCCGCGGTGATTCAATACCTCCGCGACCGATGCCTCGAAGGGACTGCCCCAGATTCGCGCACTACCGTGAATGAGCGGTGCGGCGAGCGCCAGGTGGCGCGAGCCGCCATACACGATCTCGGCCGATTCGATCAGGCCACGGGCGAGCTCGCCGAGTCCGTCGACACCTTCCTCGCCTATCCCGACTATGGACAACCAGCGGGTTTGCCCTTGTCCGCTTGTCTGAGGCGCAAGTGTGTTAGGGTTGAGGCTGGACATGCGCCCGCACGTATTGATTCTTGGAGGGACCACGGAGGCTCGCGAGCTTGCAGTCGCGCTCTCCAACCGTGAACTCGTCCTCACGATGTCGCTTGCCGGCCGTACGGCGGCGCCCGCCGCTCAGCCCGTCCCAGTCCGCCGGGGCGGCTTCGGGGGTGCTGAGGGTCTTGCGGCGCATCTTCGCAACGAGCGCGTCGATTTCCTCATTGATGCGACCCATCCGTACGCCGAAACGATTTCTGCCAATGCCGCGCGAGCCGCTGCGCAGACCAACACGCCGATTCTCGCTCTTCGCAGGCCGCGGTGGACCGCCGTTGACGGCGATGTCTGGATCGAGATATCCGATGCGCAGGACGCGGTTCGTGCGTTGGGGGAGCGCCCGCGCCGGGTCTTTCTGGCGGTCGGACGGCAGGAGTTGACTCCATTCGCTGCCGCCCCGCAGCACCAATACTTCATCCGCAGTGTCGATCCTGTCGAGCCGCCGCTCGCTGCGCCGCGGGCCCACTACATTCTTGCGCGGGGTCCCTTCACCGAGAGTGACGATCGGGCGCTGCTCGAGTCGCTCTGCATCGACGTCATTGTGGCGAAGAACAGCGGGGGAGGGGCCACCTACAGCAAGATTGCGGCCGCCAGAGCGCTCCGGATCCCGGTACTGATGTTCAGGAGACCGGCCCTTGCGGATTGCCCGTGCGTGGCAACGGTTGGTGAAGCGGTTGCCTGGCTCGATCACGCAGTGAGTCTCGCCGTTCCACGTGGGGTGTAAACAATGGGACGCTCGCCAGGGCGCTCTATCAACCGGGTCTCAGCCGACCCGACAATGATGCAAGTCGCCATGTCCGCACTGTTGTTCCGGGCGGCGGACAACTCTGCGATGGTTATCCGCTCATCTGGCCTTCCAACAGCACGGCCGAAAACGACGGGCGTCGCGGCGGGAAGGATGGCGCCGAGTCTCGCAAAGGCGCGTTCGAGCTGCCAGGGCCGGGCACGCGAGATCGGGTTGTAGAGGGCGATCACGAAACCTGCCGCAGCGGCCGCATCGAGGCGCTGCTCAACGACTTCCCAGGGCTTGAGATTGTCGGAAAGCGAGATGGCACAGAAGTCATGACCGAGTGGCGCGCCTACGCGGGCGGCGACTGCCAACATCGCGCTGATACCGGGTACGAATGCCACCTGCACGCTGCGCCATTCCTTTGGTCCCCGAGCCAAAGCTTCGCATACCGCGGCAGCCATTCCGAATACGCCAGGGTCGCCTCCTGAGACGATCGCAACGGTTTCGCCCGCAGCCGCGGCGATCAATGCTCGTTCGGCGCGCTGCAGCTCCTGCCTGTTGTCGGATGCATGGCGGCGTTGACCCACTCGTTCGGGCACCCGATCGAGATACGGACCGTAACCGAAGAGAGCATCGGCCGCGCTGACAGTTGAATCTGCCTCGGGCGTCAGTTGGTACGAATTACCCGGGCCCAAACCAACAACGGAAAGTCTGCCGCTCATGACTGCCACCAGCGATTCGTGACCAGCACGATGGCGAAATAGGGTGCCAAGTCGTCGGATTTCTCGGCCAGCGGCAGCATGCGCTCATCCTGCATCGTGCCGCGCTCCACGTAGATGGCGTTGGCGAGGCGGTTGCTCTCGATCAGGGAACGGCGCACCTTGGGAAGATTCCGGCCGAGCTTCATGACGACGGCGGGCTCGTTTTGGCGCAGGCGCCGCACGAGCTCCGTCTGTGGCAGCGTACCGGGCAACACTGTCAACACATCATCACCCTGGACGATGGGCAATCCCGCTGCCGACCAACACCCTGACATGGCTGTAATGCCTGGAATGACCTCGGTGCGGAATCGGTTCATCAGGCGTACGTGTATGTGCATGTACGAGCCGAAAAACAGCGGGTCACCTTCAGAAAGTACGGCCACCACCCGGCCGGCTTCCAGGTGCGCGGCGATCGCTGTTGCTGACTCGTTGAAGAATCGTTCGATGGCGCCGCGGTACGCCACATCATCGGTGGGTTGCTCGGTCGTGACCGGATACAGCAGTGGCAGCTCGAGAGTTTTGGCCTGCAGGTAGCTGGCGGCAATGGCGCGGGCGTTGCTGGGATTTCCCGCTTTCGCAAAGTGTGCCACCACATCGGCGCTTGCCAGCGCGCGTACCGCCTTGAGCGTCAGCAGCTCGGGGTCACCGGGACCCACACCTACACCCATGAGCAGTCCTTCCGTCATACGCCCGGCCGCGCCAGAGCGTTGACAGCCGCGGCCACCATGGCGCTGCCACCCAGTCTGCCTCGAACCACCAGAAACGGGATGCCACGCGAGTGGGTCAACAATTCATCCTTGGACTCCGCGGCGCCCACGAATCCCACGGGTATGCCCAGAATGGCGGCCGGCCGGGGCGCTCCGCCATCCAGCAGCTCGAGCAGCCGAAACAGAGCGGTCGGCGCATTGCCAATCGCGACCACGGCGCCTTCGAGTCTGTCCATCCACAGCTCCAGCGCCGCGGCAGAGCGCGTCGTGCCGAGACGATCAGCGAGGGTCGGGACGGTTGGATCACGCAAGGTACACACCACGTCATTGTTTTTTGGCAGCCGGCTCCTGGTGATGCCATGGGCAACCATCTGCGCATCGCACAGGATCGCAGCGCCTGCCTGCAGCGCAGCTCGGGCGGCTGCAACGAGCCCATTTCCAAACACGATCTGTTTGCCGGCCTCCGTGAGGCCACAGGCGTGGATCATTCGCACGGCCACCTCGGCCTCCTCCGGGGAGAAGCTTGAAAGGTCCGTTTCTGCGCGGATGATTGCAAAGGAGCGCGCGTAGATTGCGGCGCCGTCACGCAGATAGTCAGCCATGTAGTCGACCATAGTTACAGCTCGCTGCACAGCCGTTCGATGTCGGCGATCACGCCGGCAGATGAAATCGTGCCGTGGGGTGTGTCGTTGGCACGGCCATTCACAATGAGGCGGTTCGGGCCGGTCAGGGTAAGCGCTGCGGGGCCGGGATGTGCGCAACCTTTGCTGCATCCGGACAGGTGCACGATGCTCGAGGTGCCAGCCCATTTCCGGATGGCGCGCGCAACCTCCGGGGCGAGCTTGCGTGTTGGTAGTTCGGCAGAGGCGCAGGCGGGAGCACCCGCGCACGCGACGACATTTCGGCGCGGATCGTCAGCATCCACCACGAAGTCTTCTGCGATAGCTGTCTCACAGAGTCTGTCCGCTGCGGTCTGCGATAAGCCCATAGCCAGGAGAGAGCGGCCTGGGGCCGGTCGGATGGAAAGCGCGCCGTTGTCGGCGGCTGCCCGTGCGAAGCGCCCCAGGGCGCTCGCCGTCGTGTGGCCGAACGGGAGCGCGAATCCTCGCGCCACCTTGCCGCTGATGAGCCGATGCACTCCGACCGTTTCCGCGCAGGACCTGGATTTCGGCGCCGGTCCGCCGATCAGGCCGTTGCCGAGCCTGCTACGCAGCTTCGCGATCTCCTGATCGCCTTTGAGATCTGTCGCGCGAGTAGCTGGGCCTCGGTTCGCTATGTGCCGTAGCAAGCCTTCGACGCTCGCGGTTGCCCGGCCGGGGTCGGTGGGGACATACCCGAGGTGCGCCGCAGTTCGTGCGTTGCCGGCTATGGACAGTTGGAGCAACGAGTCGGACGTGGCGGCCAGGCGGATATCTGCGCTGACTGCATCCAGATTCAGTTGACCGCCGCCGTCGATGAGTACGGTGACCTTGGGGCCCAGTGTTTCCAGGGCCGCCCCTAACTGCCGGAGCATGCTGCGTACCAACGATACGAGTGCAGTGCAGTCGAATGGCTCATCCGGATCCAGGCCGAGCAATGGGGATGTGACGAGCGGCGGACCTTCTGTTGCGCCGATTTGGAGTGAGGCAACGATGCGCACAAAGGCTGGTACGGAGGCTTCGTGCAGGCCCCGTATTTGCAGGCTGCCGCGCTGTGTTATCTCAACGATGCCATTGCCGTGTTCCTCGGCAGCTGTACACAGGATGCAGAGTTTCGAGATATCAATGGGTTCGTGAGGGATGAGGCGCACCAACAAACCGTCTCCGGTTTGCATTGGCGCAGCAAGGCTTGGGCACGCCCCACGGACACTGGCATTCATTGGGTATCGGCGCGCGCGCCGACCGCGTGGGTCTCGGGGTCCGCGGGGTCTGCGGGCTCACCCACAAAGCTGAGAGGGGGCATGCGCGCAATCAGTCCACGCTTCAATGGATCCGGGCGACCACGCCATGGCATCAGGCCATCGCTTGATTCGGCGAACAACCGTGCGCCCGTGATTAGGGTAGGGCCGTCGCGCTCAGCGTCCAGGTCACCGAAGACGTACGTCCACGCGTTTTCTCGCCGAATCGCGGCGCTGAGACCGCGATTGCAGTTACCCAGGCAGCGGACGCGTAGCAGGTTCACGTCGACTGCATTGCCCAGCGCGCGGGCTGTGGCATTCGCGAGTGCCATGCCCTTACGCGGCGAGTCGCTCGGATCAGAGGGTGCTCGACAGGTGATGCAGACCAACACCGTGGTCTGACAGCCAACCGAATTTGTGGTCAACCGCGTTGCTCCTCCAGCCGAGGCACCCCGCCCGGCACGCGAAAAAAAAGATGGCAGGTTTCCTGGCTTGCGGGTCGCTGCGCCTTGCCGCCTTCCCGAGACGTCCATGGGACGAACCTCAGTGGCATTGGGCAGGCGCTCGCCGCTTACAGTTGCGGGGGCAGCCGTGGCTTCGTTCCGGAAGTCGCGAGACTCGCGGTCGGTACCACATTCCCTCTTCGCTCTCTTACGAGAGACCATCAATCTCGTCGCGCAGTACACCGTCGCGGCCGCGGGTTGTCAATGGCTGCGCCGACGGACGCACGTATAGTATGGCGATGGACAAGGAATCCTGGTGAGTTCACCTCCCACGCGTATTCGACTTCTGGTAGCGGCTGGTACGGTCGAGGACCCGTCGTGGGCCGCTTGGCTTGCCGCGCGTGATGCGAGTAATCAGGCCTCACGGATTGTGCTGCAAAGGGTTTCGCGTAAGGGAGAGCTCTCGGCACAACCTGCAGTGGGGCTTGGGTTCGGGGAGACACTGCAGTGGTTTGGCCCCGTGGACGACGATGGTGGGCGGCGGTTGATCGTCGAGTACGCAGAGCGGGTGCTGGAAGCTGGTGCGTTCCCGCCGTTGGGGACGGAATTGCGGGCGATGGGCTCAACTGGGTCCCAGGCAGCCACGGCTGCTACTCGCACTGGAATCGTTTTGCTTTCACACGCCGATACGGATCTGCTCGCGTTGTGGCGTGCGATGGACGAGTTGCCTGCGGGATTTCCGACTGTTGCGGGTTATTCGCTCAATGGTCTTACCAGGCCGGGCGCGCTGTCGCAGCTCGTCGCCGGCGGGCCGGCCGCGAAGTTAGCCGCAATAGTGCGGGTGCACGGCGTGGCCGCTGCGGTACCCGGTCTCATCGAGTTGGTTTCCGAAGCTGACAGGGATGGCTGGCATGTCATTGTGATCAGCGGCGTTGACAGCGGCACGGGCGTGGGTGGCTTGCCCGCAATCGCGCCAGGTGTTGGGGCTGGCGCTGCTGAGCTGCCCCGGACCGCCAGCGTCTCAGATGAGCTCGCCAGGGGATTGACTGCCTATTTCATGGCTGGTGGCGTGGGGAATGTTCTGCAGGGAGTGCGGCGCGTCGCCTGTGAGCTCCTGGGGATTGCCGCGCAGTTTACAGCGCCGCAGGAGATGCCGGCCCACGGCCTGTATCATCCTGACCTGCTCGTGACATCTGCCGCGGAATGGGACGACTATCGCGCACCCGGCAAGCCGGCCGCGATCGTGCTGTTCTACCGCGCCCACGTGTTGAGTGGGAACCTGCAGTTCGTTGACCAATTGGTGCGTGCGCTGGAGTTTCGCGGGTTTGCAGCAGTTGGCGTGTTTACGAGCTCGTTGCGCGAGCGGGATCAGTCGGGTGCGCCGGCAGCCTTGGGGTTGCTCGAGCCGCCGGCGGTGATCGTCAATACCGTCAGCTATCCGATGTTCACCCTGACTTCGCTGGAGCGGCCGCCGCGCGACGCGCAGCTCACCGCACTCGAGAAGGTGGGTGCGCCGATCATTCAGGCCATCTGCTGTGCAAGTACACGTGCCGCCTGGAGTGAGTCGGGCCGGGGCCTCGGACCGGCAGAAGCTGCAATGAATATCGCACTTCCGGAATGTGATGGCCGTGTGATCACGGTGCCGATCTCATTCAAGGAGGAGCATCGCTACGTGCCGGACAGCGAGCGCATCGGCCGGGTTGCCGATATCGCGAGGCGCTTTGCCATGCTGCGAATCACGCCCAACCGTGACAAGCGCGTGGCAATTGTGTTGAGCAACTCCGGCGGTAAGGCACAGAAGATTGGCGGCGCGGTGGGCCTGGACACGCCGGCATCGTTACTGCGCTTGCTTTCCGACATGCGCGGGTGTGGCTATGACGTGGGTGCGCTGCCTGGGTCTGCCGATGAGTTGATGGGATTGCTGTTGGCGCGCGGTTGTTACGACGAGAGGTTCCCTGTCGATCCTGCGAGTGCCTGGCGATTGCCACGCACTGCCTATGTGGCCTGGTTCCAGGGGCAATCCGCCGCTTTCAAGCAATCTGTGCGCGCGGCATGGGGAGAGCCGTCCGCCGCCGGCGCGACCCTGGCACCGCCGTTCTGGCGGGCCGGCAAGCGGTCTGAGCGCAGTCCGTTGCTTGCGTTGCATGAGCCCAATTCCGACCACGGCGACTATCTGTTCAGTGCTGTCGCGTTTGGAAAGGTCGTCGTCGCAGTTCAGCCACCGCGCGGCTTCGGGTTCGACCAGGAGACGATGTATCACTCACCGGACCTGCCGCCATGTCATCACTACGCCGCCTTCTATCGTTGGTTGGCGGATGGGTGGGGCGCGGCTGCCGTGATTCAATTCGGCACCCATGGCACGCTCGAATGGTTGCCGGGTAAGAG
>Ga0068859_100000207_pt1 | contig 58182 bp, 51 predicted proteins | sample KBSSwiS22_FD_66585 | JGI IMG/M metagenome (GOLD analysis project Ga0068859, IMG submission 66585) | Switchgrass rhizosphere microbial communities from Kellogg Biological Station, Michigan, USA - KBS Switchgrass S2-2 | ecosystem: Host-associated > Plants > Roots > Rhizosphere > Soil ...
GGCATAAGCGTTGCGCTTGCGACGGTGACTGATATTTCAACCGGAGTCTCACGATGCCGAGCGCGCAAAAACTAGAGACAGACGAGGCGGCGATGGGCCGCCACGGAGCAGACTTCCGCTCGCTCTTGCAGGCGATTCACTCGTCGAATATCAGCAACCTGAGTTTAGTGCACCCACGCGGCAAGGTTCTGTTTGCGGAAGGCGAGCCCGCTCGCGGCGTCTTCATATTGCGAACGGGCCGGGCAGCGACGTCCATTTCATCAAGCGAAGGACGACTGGTGATTCTGCGGATAGCTCAAGCCGGTGACGTGTTGGGCTTGAATTCCGTCCTTAGGAACGCGTCCTACAACACAACTATCAAGACAATTGAGTCATGCCGCACGGAGTTCATTCCACGCAAGGAGCTTGTCGATCTCATGGAGAGAAATCAGCCAACCGCCCAGGCAATAGCGCAGCTATTGAGCCGCGAGGTAGCTGAACTCACAAACCGCGCGAGATCGCTGCTGCTTCCCCAAACTGCCAGTGCGAAGCTCGCAAAACTGCTGCTGGAGTGGAGTGAACACGCGCCACACATTACAAAGAGTTTTACGCACGAAGACCTCGCACACATGATATGCTCCTCGCGCGAAACAGTGACGCGCTTGCTCGCCAGTCTTAACAGACGCCGGATAATTCGCGTAACGCCGGACAACATCCTGATCTCGGATCGCGCGGCTTTGCAGAAAATCGCCGTTGGTTGAGTTGTGATGCGCGTCACATCTTCACACACGGCGAAAACCTAGAATGCTCTAGCTCAGGGTCAGTTAATCGCAGAACCATACGTGGGGCTAAAGATGAGTACATTCATTAAAGCACTCCTGATCTGTGTCCTGGTTGTAGGCATGTTCGGTTGGCTCGGCTACAACAATTCGTCGCAATCCGCGCAGATCAATCCGGCAGAACTCGCGAAGTACAATGCTGATGACTACGTCGGCAGCGACACTTGCAAAGACTGCCACGAAGATCAGTTCAAAAACTTCTCACACACTTCCCACGCACAGCTCACCAAACTCGCGAGTTGGAAAAACAAGGTGACCGGCTGCGAATCGTGCCACGGTCCCGGCAAGGCCCACAGCGAAGAAGGCGATCCGAAGAAGATCATTTCCTTCAAGAACAAATCGTCGAAGGAAATTTCCGAGACGTGTTTAGGCTGTCACGCGGGCAAAGAGGAACACAACAACTTCCGTCGTGGCGAGCACTGGCGCAATGACATCGGCTGTACTGACTGCCATTCAACCCACTCTGCACCTACGGGACGACAACTGGCCGCTTCGAACGTGTTCGTTTCCGGAGCAAATGCACAAAAGCCCGGCGTCTCGGATCTGAAGTTACTCCGGAAGAGCGAGCCACAGCTTTGTCTGGGTTGTCACAGCGAGACGAAGCACCAGTTTAATCTGCCGTTCCATCACAAGGTGCTTGAAGGCGCGATGAAGTGCAGCGACTGCCACAATCCACACGGCGGTTTCGAACTCAAACAAACACGACTCGCGACGGGCGCCGATGCAGCATGCATCAAGTGTCACGCAGACAAACAAGGTCCGTTTGTCTACGAGCATGCCCCGGTCAAAACCGACGGTTGCGTCGCGTGCCACACGCCACACGGTTCGTCCAACCCGCGTTTGTTGATCACGAGCCGAGTAGCGCAACTCTGCCTGACCTGTCACAGTGTGGCGCATGGTGTGGGCGCGGACGAGCCCGCCGGTCCACAGCACAACTTGAATGCGCAATATGCGAACTGCACGAATTGCCATATCAAGATCCACGGGTCTCGAACGAGTCCGGTCTTTTTCCGTTAACGAGTAAAAGAGGATTGGGCCATGAGCACGAAGCAAAAGATCTCGCTGCACCTGATCGCCTTAGTGATGGCTCTGAGCGTGACTGTAGTTGCGCAACAGCCATCACCATCACCATCACCTTCACCAACAAAGTCTGATTCATCCGATGCGCCAACGGAACCCGGCGAAAAGGCGGGGGACTACACGGCTATCGGGAGCCTGGAGTTTGGATATCGGGGGCTTAGTGTTGACGGTGATCTCAACAAGTATCAAAGCGATCTGAATTACAAGGCTGGTCCACGACTGTTCGACAGCTCTTTACTGCTCAGGTCCAGTGACGGCAAAGGGGATCTGTTCCAGACGTTTCTGGTTAACTCAACAGGCTGGGGCGCCGATCCGCAGGGCAATCTCCGCGTGAACGTCGAACACCCGAAGTGGTATCGCTTCGACGCCACTTATCGACGCTTCAAATACTTCCGCTTTCTTAACAACTTCGCCAATCCAAACTGGGTGTTTAGTCCGGCCCAGTTTAGCGTTCCGCCCAAGACAACGACCGGAGAGCACGGTTACGACACGAGAGTAAAGTTAGGAGACTTTGATCTCACCCTCCTGCCGAAGAATCGACATGTTCGCTTTAATCTCGGCTATTCGCCCGAACGGTACAGTGGACCAGCATTCACAAGCTATCATTCCGGCGGAAACGAGTTTAATTTACTGTCGGAGCTTCGATCCCGCGCTAACGATTTCCGCGTGGGTGCTGACGGCAAACTCGGTCCACTGAACTTTTCGTTTCTGCAAGGCTTCCGGCGCTTTCGTGACGATAGTGTGATCGATCTTGGAGTAACGCCCGGAATAAACCTCAACCCGACGGCGCCGAGTTTGACCAGTTTCGATCGCAATGAACCCGCGCGCGGAAGTGTTAACTACAGTCGTTTCAGTTTGCAAACACTCGTCGCCAAGAGACTCGACATCAGCGGTCGCATTATCTACAGCAAGGCGAAGCAGAACTTTTCTTCGCTCGAGAGCTTCACCGGTCGAAACTGGAACCCGCGCATCACGGGATTTCCTACGACCCCGCCGGCCGCGACGCCAAACATTCTCAATCTCGGCCAATACAATCTGACGGGCGACACTGAGCGGCCGAATTGGCTTGGCGATCTGGGACTGACCTGGATGGCAACGGACAAGTTCCGGCTCTCGAATACGTTCAGAGTTGAGACGTTCGAGATCACCGGCTCGGCACTTTTCAGTGATTTCTTTTCTCTCACGCGCGGCACGAAGACAGATACGATAGGCTTCAGCAATCGCGACGTGCTCACGAATACGGAGTACCGGAAGATCCAGAACACGATCGAAGGTGACTACCAGTTTAACCCGCGCTATTCGGTCCACCTCGGTTATCGATATGCGACACGACGAGTCCGAGAAGCGATCAGCGGCTTCAATCTTGGTGCTAACCAGCCGACACCGCTCGTGCCTGAAGATTTCACAGAGCACAACAACACGCACGCGGTGCTCGGCGGCTTCAAGGCGCGGCCATTGAGCGAATGGACCATCTACTTCGACGCTGAACACGGCACCGCGGACAATGTGTTTTCGCGAATCGGCAATTACAACTACACTAACATTCGTGCGAAGAGCCGTTACAAGCCAAGCTCGCGGGTCGCTTTCAATCTTGCGGTGATCACGAAAGACAACTCGAACCCGTCCGAGATCGCAGGCGTCTCGATCGAGGATTTCGGAGTCAACATAAAATCGCGAATCTTTACCTCGTCACTTGACTGGACCGCGACCTCGAGGTTCTCGGTAAGCACCGGCTACAATTACCATTGGATAAACAGCAAATCGATCATTGACTATTTCTTCAATAGCGTTCGCCATCCGCTCGGCAACAACCTTTACATCGTGAGGAACAATTTCTTCTTTGTGGAGACTGTCGCGCGGATTGCTCCACGAGCGACGCTCTTCGGCGCGTATAGAATTAATAAGGACAACGGCCAGGGAACCCGAGTGGCCGATCCGACGGGCAATCCCGGAACGTTGATCGCGTCGTATCCGATGAGTTATCAATCACCGGAAGCGCGGCTCGCGATTAAACTGCATCACCGGCTCGATTGGAATGTCGGGTATCAGTATTATAATTACAACGAAAGCACGATAGTCGGACCACGGCCGCAGAACTATCACGCGCATCTGCCTTACACGTCGTTGCGCTTGTATTTCGGTCGCAGAGAGTAAATGAATAAATCTCCCGCAAAGGCGCAAAGACGCAAAGATTTGGATTCTCTCTTTGCGTCTTTGCGGCTTTGCGGGAAAAACCTTCTTCGTATTTGCGTGTGTATCGGTCTCGCTGTATCGGCTATTTCAGTCGCGGCTCAAAGACGCGTTAACTACTCCGATTTCTCGCATACCACTCACGTCACGAATAAAAAGCTGGCGTGTGGCTCGTGTCACAAGCTTCCGACGAAGAACTGGAAGGAAGTTCGCAAAGGCGACGCCGCGTTTCCCGATGTTACCGAGTTTCCCGAACACACATCGTGTTTGAACTGCCATCGACAACAGTTTTTCGCACGCGAGCGACCGGTCCCGAAGATCTGCTCCAATTGCCACGTCAAAACAACGCCGGTCGACACGTCGCGCCACGTGTTTCCGAGTCTTGCCGAACTTTTTCTGACAACAACGAAGGCTGCAACTTTCGTCTCAGAGTTTCATGTCAGCTTTCCCCACGACAAACACTCAGACGCGGATTGCGCTGACTGCCATCAAAACCCCAAGCCGCAGGGCAAAGAAACGTCGAAGAGACGACCACTCGCTCACGCCATGTGCTTCACGTGTCACAATCAGGAGAGTGAGCTTGCGCCTCTGCCTCCAAACTGCGACACGTGTCACAAGCAAGTGGCTTCACAAAAACTTTTCGCTCATGCGGTCTTGCTGGAACCAGCAGCGGCTGACTTCTCTCAATTCAAACACGACAATCGCAATCACGCGCGGCTTCCATGCTTGCTTTGCCACCGTCGTGAAAACAATTCACCGCAACCGACCTTGCCGGGCAAAGCTTCACATGCGCCCTGCACTGGTTGTCACGCGCAACAGTTCTCGAATCCTGCGAGTGAGATCTGCACGATCTGTCACACGGACGCTCAGAGTGGAAAGGTCAAAGCGTTTCCAGCGCTGAGCAGTTTCGATGTGAGGTTCGATCACTCAAAACACAGGGACGCTGCGTGTGCGACATGCCACCGCCGAAATCGTGGCGGCATTGCGCTCTCGATTCCTTCGCGAACGAATGCACACGTCACGTGTTTTAGTTGTCACACGCCGAACGCTGAGGCAAATGGACGAAACATCTCGTCGTGCAGCACCTGTCATCAACTCGGGCGTTTGGTTCGCACCCCGGAGCAGGCGCCCGCTTATCGCGTCGGGTTCAGTCACACAAAACATGATGCGTCCGAGAAGTTGGCTTGTGCGGCGTGTCACCAGGTGAGGGCCGGTGTGTCGCGTGGCCGGCAAGTTTCAGCGCCGTCACCGCTGAATCATCACGCGCCTGCGGGTGCTTTCAGTTGCGCGAGCTGTCACAACGGCCAGCGAACATTCGGCGGCGATGATTTCTCAGTGTGTAAGCGTTGTCACAAGGGCTCGCAGTGGCGATTTTGAAAGGCAGACCCACCCGCTATCGCAGGTGGTACTGACCTTGTCCAAGTTTCAGTCGAGATTTGTGGTACGTGCCGGCACAGTCAGTACCACCGGCGATAGCGGGTAGGTCAGTCTTCGAGAATAAGAGTGGAAAGTTTCGCAGGCTGCTGCGGAAAAGCTCGCGTTGGCGACCGCAACATGCGTTGTTTGGGGCTTTTTCCGCAGGCACGGGCGTTGCACTAACCGCAGTGCGAGCAGATAGAGCTCAAGGGAGGAACGATGGAACTGGTAAAGAACTTAACGATAACGATTGCAGCAATCTTCTTGTTCAGTGTGGTCTTTTTGAGTGTTGCACCCGCACAGGGTGAAGCACAACCTTCTGACCCCGCAGCTTATTTCAAAGCCAAATGCGTCGCCTGCCACGGGCAGAAAGCTGAGAAAAAATTCGATGCGTCCCTGACCGACGAGCAATACATCGACGCGATATTGAAAGGCAAGAAACCCGAGAAGCCACCTAACATGCCGGCATACGGCGAGAAGGGCGTAACGGCAGACCAGGCAAAAGCACTGCTCGAGCATATGAAGCAACTGAGATCAACTCAGTAATCGCAAAATAAGCGTTTCCCCCCACTAACCTCCCATGCTGGTTAAAACCAATTGCATGGGAGGTATGCGTGTTTTCAACAAACTCATTGAGACTCCCGATGAGCGAAGAAAAACAACCGAACGAACCAACTCCAACACTCTTTCGAAACTACATCAGCTTCATCGGCGCTGTGCTCGTGATCGCCGCGGTGGTAAGTATCCTGCTGCTGTTTCTCATCGAGCTAACGCAAACAGGAAATAACCCTTACCTCGGCATCATCACGTACGTGATCCTGCCGGCGTTTCTCGTGCTTGGCATTCTCGTGATTCTCATCGGGATGTGGCGTGAGCGACGAAGACGAAGACGTTCGCCGGCTTCAGCCATCGCGCCCTATCCCAAAGTTGATTTCAACGATGCGCGACAACGACGTGTCGCGATTGTGATTCTCACTCTCTCTTTCGTATTTATTTGCGCCAGCGCTTTCGGAAGTTATCGCGCTTATGAGTACACGGAGTCGGTCGAGTTTTGCGGGCGGGCCTGTCACAGTGTGATGAAGCCAGAGTTTGTGGCGTTCCATGCAACGTCACACGCAAGGATTCGGTGCGTTGATTGTCACGTGGGCCATGGCGCCGAGTCGTACGCACGTTCGAAACTTTCGGGTGCGCGCCAACTCTTTTCTCTCGCCACGAACAGTTATTCGAAACCCATCGAAACACCCGTTCACAACATGCGGCCGGCGAATGAAACGTGCGAACAATGTCACTGGCCTGCAAAATTTCATGGAGCGCAGCTCAAGACGTTCAATCACTATGCTTACAACGAACAAAATTCGTTACGGCAAACCCGGATGTTGATTAACGTGGGTGGCGGAGATCCTGGTAGTGGACCAGTCGCGGGGATTCACTGGCACATGAATCTCGGTAATCAAATCACTTTCATCGCCAGTGACAACCAGCGGCAGGTGATTCCCTGGATTCGAGTGCAGGATCCAAACGGCAACGTGACCGAGTATCATGATCGCAATCGACGTCTCACTACCGAGCAGATCTCGACTTCCGAAAAACGGCGTATGGATTGTATCGACTGCCACAATCGCCCCGCGCACGCGTATCTGCCACCCGATGTGGCTTTAGATCAGTCGTTCGCCGCGGGTCGACTCGATCCTGCGTTGCCTTATCTTAAAAGGCAGGCAGCAGAAGTATTGAACAAACCATATTCGACGGAAGCCGAGGCACTGACCGCGATTGCATCAGGACTCGACGGCTTTTACCGGACAAACTACAACCAGCTCTACTCAGAGAAAACAGAAACGATCAAAACAGCGATCGGCGAGACGCAGCGCATCTTCAAGACTTACTTCTTCCCGGAGATGAAGACCAATTGGTCCACTCACGCGAACAACATCGGGCATCTCTACTCATCCGGATGTTTTCGTTGTCACGATGGCGAGCACGTCAGCGACACAGGAAAAGTAATTCGCAGCGATTGCAACATTTGTCACACTGTCTTGTCAGACTCCGCGAGACCGGCAACGGTGCCGGCGACAATCGATTTCAAACATCCGGTCGATCTCGGCGGGCTGGCGGATCGAAAGTGTGAAACGTGCCACAAGGCAAACGAACCGTTCCGGCACCCGGTTAACCTCGGCGACATCTCGATGTTCCAGTGCGTGGAATGTCATCCCAAACAGTAAATTAAACGTGTGTCTTTAACAGCGCCAAAAGGCGCGGAATATGAAAGCCAGGGGCAAGTGCGAAGCGAAGCGGAGCACGTCGCCCCTGGTGACAAAAACAAAAGGCGCCCCAGCCCTGAAAGGGCGTAATACTATTTCGGCCTAACCAGGGGTCCACGGTCCGCTCCGTTGGCCAAATACCCCGCATGCCAGTATTATTCCCCGGCATCCAGCCTGGCCGACCGCAAGGCGCGTTGCCCCTAATTCATCCAAGAAATAAGAAATGTTTAGACGTTATTTACCCCCCTCTGCTTTGCCGTACCGTTGGTTATTACTGCTGACGTTACTTCTCGCACTCATCGCAGTGCTCCCAATTGGCCAGAAAGCTCAAGGCCCGCGAAACCCGCAAAGTCAACAGACCAGGAAGCAATCTCTCAACGCGGTGCCGGGCGAGATTCTGGTGCGTTTCCGTCCTCAATCAAAGGCCAGGCAGTTGGGCCGTCAGGTCGTAACCGAGAAAACGGGACGGCAAATTCCGTTGACGGTCGAAGCTATCGGCCCGGCCAGCGAGATTGTTGAAGGACTGCGTGTCGCGAAAGTAAATCCCGCCGACACCAGCAATGCCATCCAAGCACTCCGCGCCCGGCCCGATGTCATATACGCGGAGCCTAACTTCATCCGCAGAGCGTTGGTTGCTCCAAACGATCCGCGTTATCCGGAAATGTGGGGGCTCAATAATACCGGTCAACGCGCCAGTTTTGACGGCCACTCCGGATTCCCCGGCAACGACATTCGCGCGGAGCAAGCATGGTCCATCACGACGGGGAGCCGCAGCGTTGTAGTCGGAGTTATCGACACGGGCATCGACATCAACCACCAGGACCTCCACGACAACATCTGGACCAACCCCGCCGAGACCCCGGGCAATGGCATCGACGACGACGGGAATGGATTCGTCGACGACATGAACGGTTGGGATTTTGCCCACAACGACGCCAGCGTCTTTGATTACAGCGAACCGTCTTATCCACCACCTGACGACTACGCCGGCGATTTTGACGATCACGGCACACATGTGGCCGGCACGATCGGCGCCGTTGGTAATAACGGGATCGGTGTTGTCGGAGTTAACTGGCAGGTAAGCTTGATGTCGCTCAAGTTTCTAACCGACGACGGGGCGGGAACATCTCTGGATCTCGTCAAGGCCTTTACTTATGCCAAGTCGATGCGACTGCTTTGGGAGTCGTCAGGCGGAATGAAGGGCGCCAACATTCGAGTTCTTAATAATAGTTATGGCGGGGTCGAGTTTTCTCAGACCGAACTCGAGGCAATCCGAGCGTTGAGCGACGCCGGAATCCTGTTCGTGGTCGCGGCCGGCAATGAAGGAGTTTCCAACGATCAATTTCCGGTTTATCCATCAAATTACACTGCACCAAACGTGATCTCAGTCGCAGCTTCGGGCGGTTCCGGAACCAGGGCCAGCTTCTCAAACTTCGGTGAGGGCACTGTAAACGTGACTGCGCCCGGTGAATACATCCTCAGCACCACGCCGAAGAACACTTACGACTTCTTCGAAGGAACCTCGATGGCCGCGCCTCACGTTTCCGGCAGCGCCGCTTTAGTGTGTGCGCAATTCCCAAACATCACGATGCAGAAGCTTCGCTCAGTGATTATGTACAGCGGATATGCCGCGCCTTGGCAATTTCAGAATGTGCTTCCGATTTCAACCGGACGTGCAGTTGACGCAAACAAGGCCTTGCAGAGTGGCAGCAGCACCGACGTTACGGCGCCCGGCGCGATCACCAATCTGACCGCATTAATCGTCGATGCGTTTCCAAGCTATTTGCTCAGTTGGCACGCGACCGGAGATGACGGGAATGTCGGGAAGATGACTGCTTACGAGGTTCGATTTTCTGAAGCGAGCCTCAACGATGCAAATTTCGATCTGGCGACGCCTTTGTCTGGTCCAGTGCCCGGCGATCCGGGGTCTACTCAATTTGTCACCGTCAAGGTGCCGTGGCGACATCCTTCAGGTTTCATTGGCGTGCGGGCGGTTGACGATGTTGGAAACAAAGGTCCCATCTCTCAAGTACCGGTTTCAGTGAGTGTAGACGTCGCCGATCCCTACACGCTGACCGAAACGGCAACCGCTCCACTTTCTACCGGTGGGACTGCGTTGGAGCTAATTGGGAATGACGAGTTCAAGACAGTCGGTCTGCCGTTTAGCTTCAAGTTTTATGGCATCGAGTACACCTCGGTCCACGTGTCGACCAATGGCGCGTTGTATTTTGGTGGTTTTCCGCCGGACAACGACGCGTTCAATTCTCCACGATGGTTGAATGGACGTCGCGTGATCGCCGGCCTCTGGGATAATCTCCGCACTGACCACCGTACGGGTGGCGATGTTTACATGGTCCAGGATGTGGATCGCGTGATCTTCAGATGGCAGGCCGTGACGTTCGACACACGTATTGGACCGGGAGTAACGCGTGGCGAGAACCCGGTAAACTTCGAGATTGAGCTGCGGTATGACGGAACGATCACGCTGCGGTATGGCGAGGGCAACCAGAAACTGATATCGGTGGTGGGCATTGGTGGCGGATGGCCGGAACCTTATGTCTCAACCTCGCATACTGTAGCAGACAGTCTGAAAGATTTAACGAATGCGGCGACCGTAGTTTTCGCGCGTCGCAGTCCAGCTCAACGCGGCGTGCTGACGGTAGCCTCAACAAATCCCACCAGCGGAGTCAACATCACTGTCAGTCCGAATGATGTTTCAGGATCAGGCAACGGCACGACTCAGTTCACTCGTACTTACAACCCGGGCGCCACGGTGACTCTCACTGCGCCGGCTACAGCAAATGGAAATCCATTTCGATTCTGGCAGCGAGACGGACAAGACTGGAGTGGAAGTCTCACGACGAGCCTCGTGATGAATGGCAATCACACGATGACTGCTATTTACGCCACCAAACCCCTCCTCACCGTTACCTCAAACAATCCGAGCAGCGGAGTGAACATAACCGTTACTCCAAATGACCTAAACGGCGCGAGCAACGGCACTACACCATTCACACGTACATACAACCTGTTCGATGGTGTGAACCTAACTGCGCCGCTCACTGTCGGTAACAGCACTTTTTGGAAATGGCAGGTCGATGGCGTCGATCTTGTGCAGCAGCAATTGGCGACGGTAACGATGAACGCCGATCACACGGCGACAGCCATTTACGTCACAGTAACGCCGACGCCAACGCCGACTCCCGTTCCCGGAGCCGGCGCGCAACCGATTGCGTTCGTCAAATCGGGCAACTCAGGTGGCACTGACATCTTCCTGATAAATACCGATGGCACAAACGTAGTGAATCTCACGGACGCAGTGGGCGAAGATACACGACCAGCATGGTCGCCGGACGGCACACGCCTGGCGTACGTCTGTTCTCGTCAACCTGATGGCAGCATCGGCGGCCCGGAACGCATCTGCGTCCGTAATGCTGATGGAACAGGATTCGCCGTGCTGTCTAACACACTGGCCGCGGACGTAAGCCCGGCGTGGTCGCGCGACGGAAAGCAAATTGCTTTTACTACCGTTAATCCCAGCTCCCAACCCACCCTTTCGATCATGAACGCGGATGGCAGTGGTCGCTTTCCGTTGTTTTTCCCGGGATCAGACAACGCCGACTGGTCTCCCGACAACCTGACACTTGTCTTTCAACAGGTGAATGCGATTTGGACCTTCAACATGATCACGCATGGCAGCCTGCGGCTAACGAATTCGACAGGCGATTTCGGGCCGCGCTACTCACCTGACGGTTCAAAGATCGTCTTCGGGAGCACACGCGACGGAAATTCCGAGATCTACGTCATGAATTCCGACGGTACGGGGCAAACGCGGCTGACAAATAGTCCGGGTGTAGATGGAGCACCGGCATGGTCACCGGATGGCACAAAGATTCTCTTCACCTCGTCGCGAGATAACCCGATGAGTCTGTCACTCTACGTGATGAATGCCGACGGCAGCAGCCAGACCCGGCTGACAACCGGCAGCAGTGGTGTCTGGCGCACAATTCCGAGCGCGCCCGTCATCTACGCCGAAGAAGGTACGACGAATGCGACAGCTCTCAGTGCGGTAACGTATCTCCGCAGTCCTTTTAAGATCCTCGATCCGTACAATTTCAGTATCGATGGTCACACGCGCATAACTCTGTTCACGTCGAGTCTGGGAGTTATCTCGCCGCCCATTCCAACAGCGTCAACCTTGTCCGTACAAGCGAATGGCGTTAATTTGCCGGTTGAAAATGTTGGTCCAATCACGGGACTGAACGGTCTCACCGGTTCTTACATAATCGTAAGACTTCCTGATGCACTACCAGGCGGCAACTTATCGTTGACTGTTACTCTGCGCGGGTTAACGAGTGAGGCAAGAATCTTACCGATTGCGCCTTAGGAGTAGGACTTGGGAATTCGCGGCAAATTGTTACTCCTGGCTGCCGGCATAGCTGTGCCGCTGGTCTTCTAAACCTTCACGTACGCCGCCGTACAATTCGGCGGCGTACGTGTAATGATGTAAAGCACACGAGTTCGTTACTGTATGAAATCCTCTCGCGCCTTCAGCGAACTCGCATAATTTCCTTCTGTTTCATTCGAGATCGACGGTCCATTTTTGGCACCTTGCTTGCCGCCCGCTTCTATACCAGCAAGGAGGAGAGATGGACCCAGGTCCGACGCAATCACACGGTGATACCGGAATATCTAACTCTCGGGCCGATGATTTGTACCGCAGAGCCGTAGAGAACGATATTAAGGACTACGCTATCTTTCTCACTGATACCGCTAGTCGTGTCGTCAACTGGAATCATGGCGCCGAGCGCATTCTTGGATACAAGGAAAGCGAAGTTATCGGGCAGAGCGCATTTATCTTTTTCACCCCCGAGGATCGGGCCGCACACGTGCCTGAGCAGGAAATGGAAACTGCCATGATGACGGGTCGCGCGGAGGACGAGCGATGGCACCTACGCCGGGATCAAACGAGGTTTTATGCCAGCGGCATTCTCACTCCGGTCCGCGATGATGCGGGACTTCTGCTTGGATTCATCAAGGTCATGCGAGACATGACCGAAAGACGCAGGCTGGAAGCGGAACGCGATCGGTTATTTACGTTGTCAATGGACATGCTGTGTATCGTTCATCTGGACGGTTATTTCCTGCGAACGAATCCGGCTTTTGAGAGAGTGCTTGGCTATTCGACGGAGGAGCTACGGAACCGCGTTGTTTTCGAACTGCTGCACCCCGACGATCGAGAAGCCACGAAAAACGAATACCAAAAGCTGCGAGCGGGCAAGCCAACCACGTCGCTCGAAAATCGGTTTCTTTGTAAGAACGGTGAATACAAATGGGTAGCGTGGAGCTACTACCCGGTGCCGGAAGAAGGGCTCGGCTTCGGTGTCGGTCGAGACATTAGCGACGTCAGACGCATGACGGAAGCGTTGCAATCGCACGCAACCAAACTGGAGCAGGCGAACCGTGTCAAAGATGAGTTTTTGGCGACGCTCTCTCACGAATTGCGGACGCCCCTGACTTCCGTCCTCGGATGGTCGCGCTTATTGCGCTCGGGCAAACTAAGTAAAGCCGAGCAGGACCGCGCCCTCGCAATCGTGGAACGTAATGCTCAGGCCCAAACCAAACTCATCGAAGATCTTTTGGACGTCTCGCGGATCATAACCGGGAAACTTCGACTTGAATTTCAGCCAGTGCAGCTTGCGGCAATAGTGAAAGACGTCGTTGATGAGTTTCGTCCCGCAGCCGAAGCAAAAGGCATCGGAGTCACTGACAATATAGATGCAACCGCAGGCCCTATAAGTGCGGATCCCGTTCGTCTGAAGCAAGTAGTCGGCAACTTACTATCAAATGCGATCAAGTTTACTAATCAAGGCGGTCACATCGACATCAGTCTTGAGAGGATCGATGGTCGCGTGCGGTTACGTGTTCAGGACAATGGCATCGGAATCGATCCGGACGTACTGCCTCACATTTTTGAACGATTCAGACAGGCAGATTCGTCAAACGTGCGTACGCATGGCGGCCTGGGTTTGGGACTCGCTATAGTGCAGCATCTCGTGCGAGAGCACAGTGGAACCATCAACGCGGAAAGTCCCGGTCCTGAAAAGGGCGCCACGTTCACCGTTGATTTTCCACTCGCCCCATCCGAAGTTGCGGCTGAGTCAGTGGCTCGTGTAGATCTTTTCTCGACCGCGTTGCGACGTCGGAAGGCAACCGAATACGGATTCGATCCGTGCGCGTTGGACGGCATAAACGTCTTGATCGTAGAAGACGAACCTGACACGCGAGATCTGCTGACCACAATCCTTCAGGAATGCGGCGCAAGCGTTGCCGCAGTTGGGTCTGCAAAAGATGCAATAACATCCATTCAGCACAATCTGCCGAATGTTCTTTTGAGTGATATTGGTATGAGCGGCGAGAACGGATACGATCTCATCAAAGAAATTCGCGCTCTACCTCCGGAAAAAGGCGGGAATATTCCGGCTGTGGCGCTGACGGCTTACGCGGGCTCTTTAGATCGAAGGCGCGCACTCATTGCGGGTTTCCACGTTCATCTGGCGAAGCCCGTAGAACCGGACGAACTCCTGGCCGTCATCGGCAGCCTCGGTCGTACCACGTCCGGCGGTAACCACGGAGCGCAACATTCTTAAGTCCGAGATGCCACGGGCCAAGCTCGTGGCATCTTAACTTGCTAAAAATCTTGACGCACCTTTTCGAGGCAAGCTACAGTGCCTGAGTCTTTTTCCTCACCTTCCAAGGGTAACCAGTTCCGTTGATATCCAGAGGTGCAGCAGCGCAGCACACTGAGGAGACTAAAGCATGCAAATCCGGTTAACGCGTAACATTCTCGTTCTATGTTTTGTTTTGATCGTCCTGACGTCGTCAACCGCAGCGCAAACGTCACCCTGCGCAAACGGACAGGAAAGCGGATTGCCGCTGCCCAGCAGTTTTCTTCCGGCGAGACTGCCGGAATTCCAGGCACAACTCAAATCGTTTCTCACTAGCGGAAAATATCGAACTCTGAAATGGTGTGAAGATAAAAAACTACGCGACACCGGACCATTTGTTAACGGCGTCAGCTACGGTGTTCATCCGACTGTAAAAATCTATTACTCGCCTGCTGTTATCAACTGGCTCGTACGTAAAGACTCAAACCACGCGATTCCGGACGGCGCGATGATCGTAAAGGAACAGTATTCGCCGCCGGCAGCCAGGTACCAGGTCCAGCCGCCAAAAGGAATAAGTGGTTGGACCATCATGATCAAAGACAGTAAAGGATCGCAGGATGGTTGGTACTGGGCTGAAATGTGGGATGCGCAATGTGTTGACAATAACAATCCTCCATTTGCAGTTCCGTATGCCGGATTCGGACTCTATTGTGTGAGGTGTCATGCGTCGGCCGAGAGAGAGCATACATTTACTTATTCAAAGAATATCAACGGCTTCCCTGGCGATCCGGATTCTTACTTTGTCGATCTGTCGTGGGCGTCGGCTCCGGTAACTGCGCACTCATCAGCTCTGGCGCAACCGTGCAGCGAAGCGGCGGAAAGTGATCGCGGCGTTCCCACCGCCGGACACAATCCCGATGCGACTGATGTGCAGGAGCAGGAGCTTTTCCGCGAGATGGCTCTGCTCAAACCGGCGACGATCGATCCGAGATTCGTCGCCTTCTATAACTCGATAACCCCTGTACCACTGGATAAAGTCCAAAAGTTTCCGGGCGAGACTTACGATCATATTTATCCGCAGAACATCGGGACCCCTGAAACAAAGCGCGCGCCATCTCCAAACCCGAATCAGTTTCTCACTTCCGATCAATGCATGGGTTGTCACAGTGGCGGCACCTATGGAAACGTAATGCTTTACACCGGCACTAAACAATCGGATGGCTCAACTCCGGTAATGAACGTATCACCATTCGGCGAATGGCGTTGGTCGCCGATGGGACTGGCGGGACGCGATCCGGTCTTCTACGCACAACTCGACAGCGAAATTGCTTTCGTGAAGAGTTTCTTCAAAAACGATCCGGCAAAAGTCGCGGAAAAGATCAAGACCATCAACAACACGTGCTTCAAGTGTCACGGCGTTATGGGTAAACGACGTCTCGACGACGATCATGGTGGTCCTGATAAAGGTAACTTTGAACGAGAGCTGGTCTACGCTACTTACGATACGACTAAAGACAAGGCGTACATCTACGGTGCTTTGGCGCGTGATGGCGTTAGTTGCATGGCGTGCCACCGAATCGTCGAAGATAAGATTCCATTCATCGATTTTCTCAAAACAAAAATTACGGGCAATTTCACTACCGGCAATCCGGCGGAACTGTTTGGACCATTCCAGGACAAAGAGATTGTTACCGATCCAATGAATAATTCTCTCGGCATCAAGCCGAAACACGATGTGTACATCAAGAGCTCTCGCATGTGCGGCAATTGCCACACGATCAACCTGCCGCTGATGGACAACGTCGAAGCGGATCTCAACAAACCGCACCTCGAACAGTTGACGTATCTCGAATGGCTTAACAGTGGTTATCAGAACGAGGTCGGCACGAATTCAAAAGCGCAAACGTGCCAGGATTGTCACATGCCGGCGAAGTACAGCAACTCGAAAGGCACGCTCAACATTCCCCTGATCCAGCAGCCGATTGCATTTATCGAAGACGATCAGTATCCCCAAACCGGCAATCGCTTACCCGATGAAAAGATTCGCGTTCGCTTCCGCGATAAAGGTTTTGTGCGTCATCAATTCCAGGGAATGAATGTGACGCTGTTGGAGATGTTTCGACAGTTCATGTCGCCTTACAAATCAAACGGAACGAATATCCTGGCCAACAATATTTTGGGGGTCAGGCAAAACGACTACATGTCCGGGCTTGATGATCTCTCCACGGCGATCGATGCGTTTGAGCAACAAGCGCAGAACTCTACCGCTGAAGTGTCAGTGTCAGAGCCTGCGTTCAGCAATCAGAAGCTTATCGCGGATGTGAAGGTCACGAACAAAGCCGGTCACCGGTTGCCGAGTGGTGTAGGTTTTCGCCGGGCGTTTTTGGAGTTTCGCGTAGTTGATAACGATACGGGGAAGACCGTTTGGTGTTCGGGTTGTACCAACGAGCTGGGCGTGATTGTGAATGGAAACGAAAGGCTGCGGTCAGAACTGTTCGATGTCTATAAAGACGGTAGCAAGCCCGCGAATCACAGTTATCCCACCGGCTGCAATGACAAATATATTCCGGGTACCAATCCTCAGTATTACCAGCCACACTATTTCTGGGATCCGCAAAAGAACACTGGCTCAGCAATCACGCGACCGGACCAGGTTCAGATCTATGAGGAACTGAATCTGAATATTCAGTGTGCGATGACCACGAGTTTTCTCAGGCGCGACTACCAGTTGAAAGACAACCGGCTGCTGCCGTTCGGTTGGACCAGCACCGGCCCACTCAACGCGGACAAGACACCTTACATTCCCGCCGATTACCTTCATGAAACTCACCCGGTTGCGGTTGGTGGAGATCCTGCCTACGCGGATGGAAGCGGCACGAACATTGTTCGGTATCAAATTCCCTTGAGTGCTTTCACTTCACGAAACCTAACCGTCACCGCAACTCTCTATTATCAGTCAATACCACCCTACTTCCTTTACGATCGCTTCTCGCAGGCGCCAAACGAACCCGCAACGCAACGTCTGTATTACCTGACATCGAATCTACAAACGAAGGGCACCCCGATCGAGGACTGGAAGTTTCGAATCGCGAGCGCGAGTCAGGAGGCGACGGTGCGTTAAGTTTCACGCTCCCGAGTGGGCCAGTCGTCACCATTCTTATGGACGGACCAGTTCGTCTCACGAAATGCCGAAAGTAATTGCTCGACGAGTTCGTCTTGTCTGGTTTGCGGGATTATCACATGGACTAGCTTAAGACGTGCTGTAGGTTTTGATTGAACTCGCCGCGAGAACTCTGCGTCACGAGTGAAACAAAGATCGTAATTGGTCGCCGCAAATTCGTAGAGTGCTCCATTGTCAATTCCCTGCAATTGAAGCGACTGAATCGAGTCGACCTCGTGACCTTCAGAGGTGAGGGCGGCCAGTAACTTGTGAGGCATGTTTTCGTCGAGGAGAATTCTCACGCTGCCGCCTGTTCCATCTCCTGCGCCAATTCATGCAATGCGCCTCGCACGGCGTTTTCAGTCAAAGTTGGATAAGCCTCGAGTATCTCCGCAACACTCATCCCGTTGGCCAGACAGTCCAAAAGAAAGGCTATTGAAATACGTGTGTCCTTCACCCGCGGCTTACCGCCGAGATGCTCTTTGTCTGACACAATCCATTTTTGATTGCTCATGGTCTTGTCTCTCATCTACACCTAAATCTTTCACGAGCGCGACGGGTTGATGCGAACCAACCCACGCATTTCTAAAGAATTATAAAGTACCCCGGACACGTAACCAAGACACATCTCGTTTCGTTGTGTGCGTTGGGCTATTTCTCCTCCTCAAACTTGAGCGATACCGAATTCATGCAGTAGCGCAATCCTGTCGGTCGTGGTCCATCATCGAATACATGACCCAGATGCGAGCCGCACCGGCGACACTTTACTTCTGTACGCACCATGCCCAGGCTTCGATCACTCTCTTGACTTACGTTTGCTTCCGAGACCGGAGCATAATAGCTGGGCCAGCCGGTGCCGGAGTCAAACTTCATCTCTGAGCTAAAGAGCGGGAGTCCGCAGGCCGCACAGTAGTAAGTGCCCTTCTCGTGATTATCCCAATACGCGCCGCTGAACGCCCTCTCTGTCCCGGCTTCGCGCAGCACATGGTACTGCTCAGGAGATAACTCTTTTCGCCACTGGTCGTCAGTCTTTTCTATTTTATCCGTCATTCCTACCTTCTTCCGTTTCTTCGTCCAACTTAATCATTCGTAACCTACATCGTAAACGCCTTCACCGACATGCGTCCAATTGCTGTCGTTTCGGTGCTGATTTACTCATGGCGCCGTGCAAATTCATCACGAGCTGTTTCTTCTGACGGTTTGAGCTTTTCGTAAATCAGCGTGTGTGTGGGGACTTCAACACCCGCTTCACGCGCCATACGCACGACCGTTCCGTTCTGTGAATCGAGTTCCGACGGCTTTCCGGCAGCGATATCACGTTGCATTGAACTGGTTGCGTCTTCAGGTAAGCCATCGACAGCAGCCATCACTTTGTCGACTGAATCTGGTGGCAGTTTTACTCCACGCGCGTGAGCCAGCGCATAGATCTCCCGCATCGCATTCAGTATTTGACCACGCCATTTCGGATCTGATCGCAGAACTTCGGCGGGCGCGTTCGCCACTGCACCAACTCCACTAAACGACGCGATGAAGAGAAATTTCGTCCAGAGCGCAACTTGAATGTCTGCCGCGATGGTTGTGTCTAATCCTGCGTGCCTGAACGCTTTCTCGATCTGCACGATACGATTGCTTTGTTTATTATCGAGTTCTCCGATAATGATTGAAGGTGTTAACCCCGCATGTCGAATATGACCGGGCGCTACAACAAAGCTGACAATCCGGCAAAGTCCACCGATCACGCGGTCTGAACCAAGTTCATCAACGAGTTGCGGCACCGCGTCCACTCCATTTTGCATCGGAACGACGGTCGTCTGCGGACCAACGAACGGTTTCATCGCACGCGCAGCTTCCGGCACTTGCCACGCTTTGACAGCGAGAATCACCAGATCTGTCTCGCCAACTTCGCTGACGTTATCCGTCACCTTTGCGGGATAGACGACCAAGTCGCCACTCGAGCTATCGACTCTTAGCCCGCTCGCTTTGATCGCGCGCAAATGTTCGCCGCGAGCGATAAAAGTAACGTCCTCTCCGGCCTGGGCCAACCTCCCGCCGAAGTATCCACCCACGCCACCTGTTCCAAAAATAACTATTCGCATTTCGCCTTGAGATTACACCTACACTCAATTCAGGTATAGTACGTTGACTGGTATAGACCTCACATGAATACTGAGTTTGAATGGGATCCAATCAAAGCAGCGTCGAATCTACAAAAACATGGTGTGTCTTTCGTAGAGGCGGCAACTATTTTCTTTGATCCTCTGTCGAGCACTGTTTCTGACCCAACCCATTCGGTCCATGAGCAGCGCTTTGCAATTACGGGATTGTCGTATCAGCGTCGTCTGCTCGTTGTGGTTCACGTCGATCGCGGTGATAGAATTCGAATCATAAGCGCGCGACTAGCGACCCGACATGAAAGAGAACAATATGAATCAGGAGCTGAATAACGAAACGGATCCGGATATGTTGGATGAGTATGATTTCAGTAAGGGAGTGCGCGGTAAATACGTGGATCGATTTGCCAAAGGATCCAATGTTGTTGTCCTCGATCCAGATGTCGCAGAAGTATTCCCGGATTCGGAATCAGTGAATCAGGCATTGCGTGCGTTGGCTGAGATCATTCGAAATCGAGCCGATAAAACGCATCCGTAAATAATATCCGCGCCTCGCCAAAGCTAAATCTACAAGTCGACTCGGGACCTGCTAAAACTGCACCACAGCAGGGCAGCTCCCAAAACACCACAGCCGACGCCGTCTTCAATGGCCCACCACAACGGCATCCCCGAACTGTAATCAATCACCCAAAATATCGGCCCGGCCAGCAGGTAAGCGATGCCATTTAAAATGATAAACGGCCGGAAGCGCTTCACATCCAGGGCCAGGACCCACAGAGAAATGCCGTGCATCCCGTAGGTGTAAGACGCCTGTCTGATGAGAAACATCAGCACTGCCCCATGCGGCATCTGGCCAAGACCCAGCCATTCGTGTGATATCTCCATCCAACTGCGTGGCATTACGACAGCGATAAAGGCCAGCATCTCGAATGCTCCCGCAAGACGCAGCAGCACTTTCTGTATTAGCTCTTTATTCATGCTATTGATTTGACGCAAACTAGGATCGCCGGAACGCGTCAAGTTTACTAAACTGAGTGGACTTAATTAAGCACGCGATGGTAAACAGAATAAAGCATGTGTGGACGATTTACACTGAGGGATCCGAGTCGAATAAAACTCGCCCATCTGGATTATCTTCGCGATGAAGATCTGATAATCCCGCGCTACAACATTGCTCCGAGTCAGAATGTGCTGACGATCCAGCAACGCGGAGAGGCCCGCGAAGCCGCGTTTCTGCAATGGGGGTTAATTCCTTACTGGAGCAAGCAGCCAAAAGGAATCATCAACGCGCGCGTCGAGACAATCGAAGACAAGGCGAGCTTCAGCGACTCGTTTCAAAAGCGACGCTGCCTGATCTTCGCCGACGGTTTTTACGAGTGGGAGCGGAATGGCAAGATCTCGCAGCCTTATTATTTTCAAATGAAGGATGGAGCGCCTTTCGCGTTTGCGGGTATTTGGGACAACTGGAAAAGCGGGGGCAGTGCGATCACGTCATGCGCGATCATCACTACGACAGCTAACGAACTACTGGCGGAGATTCATCATCGCATGCCGGTAATCCTCGGAGCCGAATCGTACGATCTATGGCTAACTGGACGCACCCCAGAAGCGAAGAGTCTGCTCACCCCCTTCCCTGCTTCGGACATGACCAGCTATCGCGTGAGTCGTGATGTCAACGATACGAAGATCGACGACGAACATCTGGTCCAACCGTGCGACGCCGACATCGGCGTCAATCTCAGACTGTTCTAAATTACTTCCAGGTAGCAGAACATACTTGGATACAGTCAGTACCACCTCGCGGTAGCGGGTGGGTCTGATCAGCTACCCACCCGCTGCCGTGAGGTGGTACTGACTGTATCCAAGTAGCTTAGCGATTGCGGCGGACCACATACAATACCATCTCCAAAATAAATCGCCTCGCTTCTGAATCGGGAACTTCTCGTAAAGCAGTAAGCGCCTCGAGAAACGCTGCTCCGGCAAGTTGTTGGGATTTGCGGCGAGCAAAGTTGATGCTATCGGCGCGGACCATCAAGTCCAGAAGCCACTTAACTTCTCTGCCTGTTCGCTCGCTTCGCGGCCTAGCCAGAAAACGCTCGATCGCAGCGCGCTGTCGCGGCGCACTATGATGCAGCAGATGAAGCAACATCAATGTTCGCTTGCCTTCCCACAGGTCTCCCGCGATCTCTTTGCCGTAGAGATGATAACTTCCCGTCAGATTCAAAATGTCATCCTGAATCTGGAACGCAGCACCGAGATACCAACCAAACCTGACGTAACTCAGCCGCTCGAGATCAGCTCCCTTCGCGATGATGGCGCCAACTCTTAAAGGATAAATAAACGAGTACCACGATGTCTTCTTCAGACACATGCGCAAATAATCTTTAGTAGTAAGCTCGCAAACATTGTCCCTGATCCAGCCCAACTCGATTGCCTGTCCCTCGAGCGATTGCCGCAGCATCTCTTCAGTCTCTGCCATGATGCGCCAGGTTGTAAGCGCACCCAGCCGCGCGCGATTTGCTATCAGACGCTGCATCGCCATCAGGTTCGCCGCATTCCCGACGTTCACACTGATCCCGACACCGTATGTTTGATGAAGAGTTGGACCACCACGACGCCGTTCACTTCCGTCCTGAATGTCGTCATGTATGAGGAACGCGGTATGAAACAACTCGATTGCCGCCGCGGAGTTCAGCACGTGCTGTTCGCTGCCGCCGAGCGCCTTGCAGATCGCGAGACAGAGAGCGGCGCGCAAACCCTTACCTGCTCGACGTGGATACACGGACACGAGGTCGTAGAGATACGAAGGCCCATCGGCAGGAACAAGCCCGAGCAGTGCTTTATAAGTAAGCTTTTGGTAGCGCGTTAATGTCTGCTCGAAGAACCTACTGACCGGAGCGGTTGTCCTGCTTTGGCTTCGCATCCTTTTTTTGCAGCGTTGGAGATTGGGCTAACTGGTCGGCAAGCTCTGCGCCCGTGTTTAGTAGTTCGACAGTCAGGTCGAGAAGGTCGTGACTGTTGTTAACCAGGCGCTGCAAGAGTTCCACGTTCTCGCGAGAACTGGCTTCGGAGATCTTGTTGCTGAACTGATTTACAACTTCATGCGCGTGCGTCTGTAGCTGTTGCACCGCCTCTTTGAAATCCGCGGGATCGACACGACGCTCGGCCTGGAAGCGTTTCTGCACCTGCTTCGCAGCGAGAATTCCGGCAGCGAGTTCGTCGTCAAGCAGTAGCGCAGCTTCTTTGACTATCTCAGAACTGTTGTCGCTGACAGACTTCAGACGCGCGTTGGAAGCCCCGGCTCTCGGCCTGGCGGGTTTTGAAGCGGCTCGATCAGCTTTTTTTGCAGGCATGGCACACCTCCTGAAAACGCAGAAACCTTAGGCTCGCGATAGCGAAAAGTCAATGCTACTCGTACCGGAGCGCAACCAGCGGATCTACTTTTGTAGCGCGGCGTGCGGGGATGGCAGCAGCGATAATTGCGACAACAGCCAGCAACGTCGCCACAGCCGTGAACGTCACCCAGTCAGTTGCGCTGATGCCGAATAGAAGGGCTTGCATCACACGCGTAATGCCAAGTGCACCAAGAAGACCGATACCGATACCGATGAACGTTAGGATCACGCCCTTTCCGACGATCAACTTCAACACGTCTCTACCTTGTGCGCCCAGCGCCATTCGGATCCCAATCTCGCGCGTATGATGTGAAACCGTATAGGAGATCACGCTGTAAATACCTGTCACGGTCAGTAGCAATCCGGTAACGCCGAACAGTCCAAACAGCAACGCATAAAACCGCGGTTGAGAAATCGTGTCCGAAATCGCATCCGTTAGAGGTCTAACTCTCGTCACCGGAATTGTCTTATCAGTCGAGCGAATCGTGTCTTCAAAACTGCGAGCGAGTACCGACGGATTGTTCGTCGTGCGTACAAGGAAATTGCCCCACGCCCAACTGTTCTGTTGGTGTGGCAGGTAGAGTTCGGGCGTTGCGGATCTTGTCAGGCTGTTGTGATGCACATCGCCCACAACACCGACGATCTCATATTGTTTCGGATCGCCTTCGTTCTGATTCACCCCGAGTTCACTGATACGTTGACCAACCGGGTTCTCGTCTGCAAAGTAACGCTTCGCGAACGTGTCGTTGACGATAGCCGCGCCGATTGCGCTACGTCGATCCTGCGCGCTGAAATAGCGACCCTTCAGCAAAGGAATTTTGATGGTCTGAAAGTACTCCGTCGTAACGTTGCGCACATTCGCTGTTGGCTCTTGTCCGGGTTCGGGTGCGGGATGGCCTTCGAACCTGAAGTCGCCGCCGATCTCGGCGCCGCTGAAAGGCATCGGCGCGACGAATGCCGCGCTCTCGACGCCCGGCAAAGCTTTGAGTCGCTCGAGCGTTTGGCTGACGTAACGACTGCGTGGCTCAGTGTCGTCATAAGCAGCACCACTGAGAGTGATTCGAGCTGTCAGGACGTTGTTGGGATCGAAACCAGGATGCACGTTCGTCAACGAAGCGAAACTACGCATCATCAACCCCGCGCCGATGAGAAGCACGAGTCCGAGCGCAACTTCCGCCACTACCAACGAATCACGCCACAATTGCGACGAACCACCGCTCGTAGCGGTCTTCGCTCCGGCTTTCAAAACCTCGTTGATGTCGGGACGCGAGGCTTTCACAGCCGGAAGCAAACTGAAGATAACCGCAGTCAAGATCGATACGACCACGGTGAAGGCCAACACCGGCAAGTCAATCTGCACTTCATCGATTCGAGGCAGTTGTCCGGCGCCGTAAAACTTGATCACTTTCAGTCCCCAGCCGGCGAGTAATATTCCGATTCCGGCCGCGAGCAATGCGAGTAACAAGCTCTCCGTCAACCATTGCCGCAAGATTCGCCAGGTGCCTGCGCCTAGTGCCATGCGCAATGCCAACTCTCGTTGTTTCTTATTCGCGCGTACCAGCAACAGATTCGAGACGTTGGTGCACGCAATGAGTAACAGGAAGATCACTGCGCCGAGCAACACCCATAATCCGCGTTGAGTTTCGGCGCCTACGATCTCTTCACCTGCTGGTATGAGGTAAGCGGTACTGTTGCGCCAATACTGTGGATACTGTTGCTCGAGATTGCCTGCAATGTTTGTTAAATCCGCTTGCGCTTGTGTGAGCGTCACGCCCTGCTTCAAACGACCGAGCGGAATAAAAACGAGCGCGCCACGTTCGTCGAGGTTGTTCCCTTCACCGGCAATCGTGGTCAGGAGCTCGGTCGATCCCTTCGCCATCGGAAACTCGAAATCGCGAGGCAGGACACCGATAATGGTGAAGGGCTTACCATCCAGAGTAAGTTCCCTTCCTACTGCCTTCTCGTTTCCGCCCAGACGGTTTAGCCAAAACTGATTACTAATGATGACCACGTTTCCAGCGCCACGCTTTTCCTCCTCGGGCTGGAAGTCACGGCCCAACACGGGATGGACCTTGAGCAATGACAGGAAGTTGGCAGTAACACGCATGCCTTGCACGCGTTCCGCTTGTTCATCAATGACAGTGAAGGGATTGGGTTTGTAACCGGCAATTGCTTCGAAGCTGTGGTTCTGTGCGTTCCATTCCTGGAGGTCGAGGTAGGATGCGGGACCTTTAGTTCGCTTGTCTTTCGGCGTTCGCCAGAGCGCGACTACGCGTTCCGCTTCAGCAAACTGCGGCGGATTAAGAATGAGCGCATTGATAACACTGAAGATCGTGGTGTTCGCACCGATTCCCAATGCCAGCGTGATAGCTGCAATCAACGTGAAGCCAGGTTGCTTTCGCATGCCACGAAACGCCTGGCGCAAGTCTTGCCAAAACCCTGTCATCGCTTCACCTCAAAGAAAGTTTCTCGCGCAAAGGCGCAAAGCCGCAAAGAAGAGCTCTTAGCAACGCGGCAGCACTTTGCGTCTTTGCGCCTTTGCGCGAGATCTTTTTCGCAGTTTCGGAGATCACTCATACCGCAAAGCTACCAATGGATCGACTCTCGTTGCTCGTCTCGCCGGAATAAGACATGCGACTAAAGCGACGAGCAACAGGATAATTGAAACTAAAACAAACGTTGTTACGTCCGTCGCTGTCATTTACCTGCGGCACAGTGGTAGCCGGGCTGATGCGACCGACGATTGCGAAAGCGCGTCCGGCTCGTTGACCCTCGCTGAAATCAAATGGAAACGGAAACCAGGCTTGCTGTTCCTCAAACCTGAATTGCGGCGGCATCACGCCGATGATCGTGAAAGGTTCGTCGTCTAATGAGACCTTCTGGCCCAACACTGCTTTGTCGCCGCCGAAGCGTCGTTGCCAGAGTCCATGACTAATCACTAACACTCGCTGACCGCCTGGACCTTGTTCGTTGGGCGCGATAGTGCGACCGAGGAGTGGTTCCACGCCGAGCATCGTAAAGAACTCAGTTGACACTTTTGCGGCTGCGATTCGTTCCGGCTCGTCACTGCCGGTTAGGTTCCGACTAACCGCCTCGAACGCGGAGACACGTTCAAAGATTCCGCTCTTGGCGATGTCGACAAACTCCAGCCCCGAAATTCGAAACTGGTCCTGCACGCCGATCTTCGGCAAACTTTGACGTACGAAGAACAGCAGTGACGGATCTTTGTAGGCGAATGGATTGAGCACCACGACGTTGACGATACTGAAAAGCGCGGTGCTTGCACCGATGGCGAGTGCAAGCGTCAATACCGCGACGACAGTGAACGAAGGCCGCTTGCGCAGCATACGGAAGCAGTAAATCAAGTCGTGCATGGCAGTTAAATACTCCGGCAGGTGTTGCGCGATCGAGTCCTGCGATGTCAAAGGCTGTGCCAAGCCAAAATCAGTTGTATTACGAGGATAGGTGATGCGGGACGTTTCGCTTGCGGGACACACGATCCCACTTTCGAACTCAACATACCGGGCATCAGCGCCGAAGGCGCGAAATATAATAGCCAGGGGCAAGCGCTGAGCGGAGCGAAGCGCGTCGCCCCTGGTTAGAAAAAAAATCAATCGAAGGCAGCACTGAAAGTGCGAAATAACACCGCCTCTTTCAGAGCTTCACGGCCCTTTGGCTTTTATCCAGGGGCGACGCGCCTCGCTTCGCTCAACGCTTGCCCCTGGCTCTCATATTCCGCGCCCTTGGCGCTCAGTCAGCGCAGTCCGCCTGCCACCTGGAGTAATTCTCCCGTGACCCACCCGCTATCCGGCGACGCCAGAAATATCACTGCCGGCGCAATATCCTGCGGCTGTCCAATGCGACCAAGCGGCGTCTGTGCGATTCCTTGTTTCTCAAAGTCGCTTCCGGGGATCCCTAACGCGTGAAAGCCCTCAGTCTCAACCATACCGGGATTGATCGAATTAACTCGTATCTTCTTTGGTCCAAGCTCCTTTGCCAGCACACGAGTGATCGCATCTACGGCTCCCTTGGTCGCCGTGTACACGACGCTGTTCGGTGGTGTCAACGAACTCACAGTTGAACCGATATTGATTACATTGCCACCCTCGTCGCCAAAATACTTCAACGCCTCGCGTGTTGCCTGAATCAACCCGAAGACATTGATGCCGAACTGCCGCTGAATCTGCTCTTCTGCAACCTCTTCGAGCGGCGCGAACTGGTAGACGCCGGCGTTGTTAACGAGAATGTCGAGCCGGCCAAATGCTTTCTTCGTCTCCGCGAACAGCCGTTCGATGTCGTTCTTCTTCGCAACATCAGCCTGGACCGCAATTGCCTTTCCGCCCTCCTTAATTATTTCGTTGACCACCTGGTCCGCAGCTTCCTTTGAAGAAGCGTAGTTAACCACCACCGACGCGCCTTCGACCGCAAGGTACTTAGCGATGCCCGCACCGATTCCCTTCGACGCACCCGTCACAACCGCAACCTTCCCCGCAAGCTTCTTGTTAGCCATTTCCCTCTTCCTCTCTGCTGGTGTTCGTTACTGCGGTTCAGTAGGTTGGCAACTTTCCCGCCATGCACGTTGGCCCAGATCTGTAGGAATTGCGAGGGATTGCGAGCAATGAGCCACGCGCTAGGTGACCATATTTCGCCAGTTGGCCGCCCATGGTCACGACAAGGGACATTGTCGGTCTTACAAACTGTCAGGTATCATACCGATCACCATGCCGGAAACGTCAATACAAATGCCAACCGGATTCAATCAGCTTTCGAGAGCTGAACAGGTTCGGTATATCCAGGCTCTTTGGGATCAAATCTCCGAGCATCCCGAAGAAATTCCGGTTCCAGAAAGCCACCTGCAACTTGTCGAAGAGCGCCTGCGGCGCCATCGGGAGAATCCATCCTCAGCGAGACCTGCTTTCGAAGTAATCGACCGCCTCGCCAAAAAGCACAAGTGAACTCGTATCGACTGGAAGCTACTCCCAGTGCAGATCTTGATGTCGAAGCGACCTTCGATTGGTACGAAGGTGAGGAACCGGGACTTGGATCTGCATTCTTAGATGAGCTACGCGAGACTTATCAACGAATCATGGAGCATCCGCTTGGATATCAGGATCTTCGCTCTGGCATTCGCAGGGCATTGACGCGTCGATTTCCCTACGCGATCTATTTTTCAATCGAACGAGAAACAGTCGTGATCGTCGCGGTCCTCAGTACAGCCCGCGATCCCGCCGAATGGCAGCGCCGGATCTGAGTCTGTTTCGGCCGATTAGGAATCGGATTGTAGTCGCATTCGAACTTGGATCGTCTTCGAGCCGCGCTTAATCTTCAGCAAGTGCTCGCCTGGCTGCGTGAACAGGTGTCGCAGCTCTCGTAACGTGAGCCGTGCGGTTGGCTGACCATCAATGGCGATGATCGTGTCTTCCTCTTGAATGCCCGCTGCCGCTGCGGGGCTGTTTTCCTCTACAGCGTTCACGACGTACGTTCTGAAGCGTGGAGGGTCGGCGACGATCTCGAGCCCGCTCAGATCCGTTACCGCCCTGTGGTTTCGTTCCAGCAACATTTGTGAACGTGAGTAGTCAAGGATCACTTTGAACTGGCTGAAGAACCCGTTATTGAGTAAGCCGTCATAATCAATGCTACTTTCGCTTCCTTGTGTTCCCTGTGCAAATACAACGAGGGGATTCTTGATCGCGAAACTTCCCAGTTCGATAGCCGGTACGTGCGCTTTGACAGCAGCAGACGAACCTCCAGCGCCACCCATCTTGCTTTGCGTCTGTTTAGCGAGCGTTTCCAACATTTTGTGCTTGTTAACAAATGGAGTGTTCAGACTCAGAATTCCAGTACCACCGGTATCGATTTCAAATTTTCCTTCGATAGGCTCGCGTCTATTCAAAACGATCCGGCCGCGAACGAAAGGTGTCTTGTCTACGATCTCAATCGGAATTGACTCACCGGCGCCATGGTATTTGTAGCCCTGCGCGTCAAAGAGATTCATTACACCCGAAGCGTAATCAATTTCGACGACGAAGTTGTTGATAAAGTCATGACCGATGATCCCGTCGATCTTAAAACCAAATAACGACGCAAACGCATCGAGATCTATTGTCGCGAGACTTTGATTAAAGACCTCCACACCCCGAACGGACAAAGAGACCGATTGGATCAACCCACTTTGAACCGAGCCGCCGGTGGCGTCGAGTTTTAGTTTGCCTTTTGGACGCAATCCCAATGCACGAGCCGACTGCGGATCGATCACAGAAATCCCGGCGCCTGTGTCGAATATAAAGTGGAGTGGTCGGGACCTGTTTACACGGACTTTCAGGACAATCAGATTGCCTGACAATTCGAACGGAACGCCAAGCGCACTCGCGCCGGAAGTGAAACGAGTCTGCGCGGACATGTTAGTGAGAAATATTGGACCTAGCAGACATGATGCAACTAAGATTAACCACCGGATGTAAGTGAACATAAGCATCTCCGCTGTATATAGACGTGTAGAACCGAAATGATGTTAGCGCAGTTCAAAAGGAGATTGGACTAAGCATGACAGAAAAGCGATGGTTGTGTCTTGTGCTGAGCGTCGTTGCAATCCTGCTCACCAGTTATGTCACGAACGCAATGGACGTGGTCCACTACGCTGCAACACTCGAGCCTGACATCGCCGGCAAATCTGTCAAGGGATCAGTGCGGATTCGCTTCGTGACCGATTCGCCGCAAGCAGAGTTTAACTGTGGCGACCTCGCAATAGACGCCGTTCGACTCGCAGGCGCAACGCTCGAGTTCACCGTTGTCGAACACCGGTTACGGATAACTCTGCCGCTCGATCGACGAACGCGCGAGATCGAAATCGATTTTCACGGCACGCCAAAATACGGCATTCGATTTTTTCCGGATCGACAACAGGTCTACACGATTTTTTCCACCAGCCAGTGGATGGTCTGCGTCGACGATCCGGCCGATAAGGCAACCTTGACGTTCAAACTGATCCTGCCCGCGAACTTAACCCCAATCGCCAACGGCAAACTCGTTTCACAACGGGAACTACCAAACAATAAACGTGTTTCGGAGTGGCAGCAACGCACACCGATTCCAACTTATATCTTCGGTTTTGCTGCTGGTCCATTTCAGGTCGTAAAGGAGAAACACGGGAGCGTTGAGCTCCAATACTTCGCGACAAACTACAATCAAAGTGAAGTGCGTCGCATCTTTCGCGACACGCCCGACATGCTCGACTTCTTCGAAGCTCGCGCAGGGGTTAAGTATGCCGATAAAACATACACGCAGGTGCTCGCCGCCGGCGGTGTCGAACAAGAGATGAGCAGTTTCACCGCTTTGAAAGAATCTTACGGAAAGGAGGTGCTGAAAAACGAACAAGACATTTGGCTTGGGTCACATGAGTTTGCGCATCAGTGGTGGGGCAACATGGTGACCTGTCGCGACTGGAATCACTTCTGGCTCAACGAAGGAATCGCGACGTTCATCGCCGCGGCATATCTCGAGCACCGCTTCGGACGCGCAGCCTACCTGCGTGAGATCGAAACGTACCGCACGAACTATGAGAAAGTGAGAGCGGCGGGCAAAGACAAGTCGCTTGTGTTTCCGGATTGGTTACATCCGACGCGTGAAGATCGTACGCTCGTTTATGATAAGGGAGCTTACGTCTTGCATTTGCTGCGCGAGGAGATGGGCGAGCGCGCTTTCTGGAACGGGCTACGGCTTTTTACGCAACGACATTTTGGAAAGTCGGTAGTTACCGACGATTTCGTGGCCGCGATGGAAGAAGCTAACGGGAAAAGTCTGAAAGAGTTCTTTGCGAAGTGGGTTTATCTTCGCTCGTGACGAGGGGCATCATGATAAACCGAAGAGACAGGATAGTGTGTACAGTCGCTGTGTTGGCCCACTTAGTGGTCAATGTGCTTCATGGACGAGCACATGAAAACCTGAATGTCGGGTTGAGCGCCTGGCAAAACATCTACGTGATTACAGTCATTGTTATAGCACCGCTCATCGCAATGCTGTTGCTCTGGACGCGATATGCGCGGCTTGGTCTGCTCGGGTTAATAATATCGATGGCGGGTTCGCTGATCTTTGGAGTGGTCTATCACTACGTCATCGTGTCGCCCGATCACGTCTCGCATTTACCGCCTGGAGACGCGGCAGGAATGTTTCGTCTGACGGCCTTCCTCTTAATATTGACAGCGCTGTTTGGTGTGGTTGTGGGACTGTTTGGGCTACGATCGAATACAAGAGTGTACTCCTAAAGTACGGCTCGGCGGCCCTCTGCGTATCTCTGCGGTAACTACGCTCTCCCACGCAGAGGCCGCAAAGATACGCAGAGGGCCGCAGAGGCGCAGAAGTTGCTTTAATAGACACCAAACAAGGAGGGACAAGATGGAAGTAACCAGAGTTACTGTTGATGAAGTCAAGGAGCGGATGGATCGTGGCGAGATGTTTACCTTTGTCGATACGCGCAATCCAAAGGCGTGGGGTGAAGCGACAACTAAACTGCCGGCAGCGATTCGTATTCCCGCCGACGAAGTGGAACAACACCTCAATGAAGTTCCGCACGACCGCACCGTCATTACTTACTGTACGTGACCGCACGAAGCATCAAGCGCCCGTGTGGCGCAAGTACTGATGGAGCAGGGTTGGAAGAACGTTCACCCACTATACGGCGGCCTTGACGCCTGGACGGAAGCCGGGCTACCTGAGGATCCTAAATAGTAAAATCTGCGGGCTCGTTCGAACCTAATCCTGAATTCGCGGGTCTTATAGATGCATGGCCGATAAGGCAACATCGCAGCGCGAAAGCTGGTGGGTGTTGCAGGCACAGTCCGGCAGCCATGAGGCTTTGAACGAGCTCTTCGCAAGTGTTCAGGAGCCGCTGTTTCGCTACATCGTTAGCCTCGTGAAGGACCAGCATCGGGCTGAAGATATCCTCCAGGAAGTCTTCATCCGAATCTACCGCAAGCTACGTTGGTTGCGAGAGCCGGAGGCATTTCGCGCCTGGACCTATCAGATTGCTTCTCGCGAGGCGTTTAGATATTTGCATCGCGAGCGGCATTGGGACGACCAGGTTCGCGACGAACACACTTTGACAACTCTTCCAGCGCGCGAGGATGAAGAGTTTCCTCGTGAGTTGATTGAGAGCTTGCCGCAACTGGTTCGCAAGCTGTCACCGGCCAGCCGGGCCGTTGTGGTCCTGTTCTACCTGCATGGAATGTCCCTGGCTGAGACTGCTGCCGTGCTGGATATTCCCGTTGGCACTGCGAAGTCGAGACTTGCGTATGGTCTCGAAAGCCTGCGCCGAAATTTAGAAGCGATGGAGAAGTGAAATGCTAAAACGAGCGTTGATTGTTTTTGCTGTTATCGAGTTTATCGTGACAGTGTTTGTAATGTTTTACGTGGTAAAGAAATAAAGGAGGTAGCAATGACGCAGAATGTAGACCTCGATGCTGTCAGAGCTGCGGCGTTAGCGCGTATCGATCGCAGTGAACGGAATTTCAAACTGGCCTTCTTAGCGGCCGCCATTATTGAATGCGCCTTCATCGTCGGCTTCGTACTGCTGGCTGACTTCTCGAACCGGTTACATCTGCTGTTGCTGATTTCGACAGTAAGCTGCTACTCAATAGTAGTGCTCGGACTTGTAGCACTGGGCGAGTACTTCAATCGTGCAGTTGGGCGTGTTTTGAAGGCTGTCGAGTTGTTACCGAAGTAAAAATACGCCGAAGGCGTTCGCTAATTTCAGCCCAGGGTTGGAGCGCAGCTGCTGGCTATCAAGACATGGGTAACAAAAGACTATCAGGACATAGGTAACACTTTCCTTATCGCCTTAACCTGGAGACGGGAGCAGCACCGCGGTGCTGCTCCTCGTCTCCAGGTCGATCTCACGAATGGTGAGATGGCGAAACGTTACCGTTAGCTTGTGGTCAAATTCATCCACTCTAACCCACTGCTTAGCCAAGGCTTCACAGATAAAAAACCAACCACCATACTTGTGCAGCCCGCCCTGGCCATCTAAGCGCCGCACTTCACCACCGTCATATTCCCAAGGCTGCGGCTCTTCCTGATAAGGTCGTAGATTCTCATCTGTATACAGTTCTTGCGGCGTCTTCAGGCCCAACGCGGCGTGGGGCCGTTCACAGTTATATTCTTGTTGAAATTGCTTTGCCCAGCGACTCCATTCCGGCAGGGTAGTTGGGGTGCCGCGATGTTTGGTGCGTTCCTTCAGCGTGCGATGCAGCCGCTCTACTTTGCCTTGCGTCTGCGGATGATGTACCCCGGAATAACGCAGCCTAATGCCTTGCGTGATCAACCACACTGACAGCCACGTCAACCCGTGCCCACTACGATTGCAATACCACGTCGAGCCATGGTCCATCAACATCTCTTGTGGTACGCCGCGCTCCCGAAAATGCTGTCGTAATACCTGCTGTACGCCTGCCGCCTGCGTACTCGGCAGCGGCCACAACCCCAACAAATAACGACTACAATCATCCAGCAGCGTCAGCGGATAACACTTGCCGCCAGCACCTAGCGCATACTCACCCTTGAAATCCATTTGTGCTAACTCATTACAATGCTCGCGCGCAAATCGTTGCTGCGCCGGTCGCGCTCTGCCGGCCGCTTCGACCCGCCCCTGACGCTTCAGAATCCGATGCACCGTTATGGGCCGCAGCCGTAATCCTCTTTTAGCGAGCACCACTGTAATCTTTTCAGCTCCCCAGCCCTTCTCATCGCGTACCCTGACCACTGCTTGTTCATGCTTCGCGCTAGTACGCCCGGGACTGCGGTGCGGCCGTCGTGTCTGATCCTTCAGCGCTTCAATACTGCCGTCTTTTTCGTACCGCTTTAGCCACTTGTAGCCGGTCTTGCGACTAATCTCATAACGCCGACACAACTCACTGACAGGCGCTTCCTTATTCCGCACTTCCAACAGAAATCTTAATCGTTGTTCCATTACACTCTCCTGTTTCCAAGGCATCGGGCAGCTCCTCCTCGGGCCACCAGATTACCCTCATGACTGTTACCCATGTCATGATCGGAAAGTGTTACCTATGTCCTGATAGTAAACAGCGCAGCGACAACCCTGGGTAGACAAATAAAATGGAATTCTTAACCCTGAAAAGGGTTAGGCATGTGCGCCGCTAACCCTTTCAGGGTTGATATAGATTTGATGGGCCAGCCCCAGGGTTGTCGCTGCGCGCCAACCGCTGGGCTAGAATTAGCCAACGCCTTCGGCGTATTTCCTCAGATAGAAGCTAATGAACACCGTTCGCATCGCACTCGCCAACCTTCGCTTTCCCGCAACCCGCGAAGAGTCTGTTACTTTAGCTGAACAAGCAATAGCCGAAGCATCACGCAAGCAAGCGGAGATCATCTGCTTTCCGGAATGCTTTGTGCCCGGCTACAGAATTAACAAACAAGTGCTGCCGCCCGACCCTGCGTTTCTCGAACGTGCATGGTCCAACATCGCCGCCGCGGCTGCCAAAGCTAACCTGACTGTCATTCTCGCAACCGAACGCATGCTGGGTGACGCGCTCGTGCCTACCGCACTTGTGATCAATCGCGATGGAACCACCGCAGGCTCCCAGGACAAAATTCAAATCGATCCCTCAGAAGAGAACACCTACTCGCCTGGCTCAGGAAGACAGGTGTTCGAAAGCGGCAGGCTCAAGTTTGGCGTGGTGATCTGCCACGAAGGCTGGCGTTATCCGGAAACGGTTCGCTATGCGGCTCAACGCGGCGCACACGTCGTCTTCCATCCACATTTTCACGAGGCAGAACCGGAGAGTTACAGACCAACCACCTTCGCCGATCCGGCAAACACGTTTCACGAGAAGGCTGCTCTATGTCGCGCCGCCGAGAACACCTGCTATTTCGCAAGCGTAAACTACGCCGGCGCCGGTTCGCCAACCACTTCCGCCGTGGTCCAGCCCGACGGGACGTTACTCTGTTATCAGCCTTACGGAGAAGAAGGGCTACTCGTCGCCGACATCGACCTCACCCAAGCAACCAGCCTGCTCGCGTCGCGTTACAAGCCTGTTTAGCTGCTCTGAGAAGTATCAAACACGACCTGGTCGTACCGCCAGAGTTTCTCGAAGAAGCTTCGTGCGAGCGGTGCGGAGTCTCTCACTTCGTCGACAATCTCCGCGATGCTGCGCCGTCCGTCGATCGCGTCAAGCATCTGCTTCTCCTGCGGATCGATGATCATAAACAGATCGTTGTGGAGATGCGTTTGATTCACTAACACACCCGCCGCGCCCGGAGGAAGCCTGTCCTGAATGCACATGGTAAACGGCAGACGAATCGGCACGTAACGCTGATAAAGCTCTTCATCGAAGTGAAACCTCGCGGCGCCGTTCAGGTCATCGCGATGGACCACAAAACTATGGTTGGCCATCAAGCCACGCCACAACTCCATCTCAATGTACTGCTCGCGCTCGGGTAGCGCAGCCAGACGGCTTGCATGTGGTGTGTGCGCGATTATGCCGCACTGCGGTAAGTAAGGCGCCTGCCAGTACCAGCGTGCGAGGGTCAAATCATTACGTTCGATAAACTCGTATAACTCCGGCACTGAATACGACCGGTCACGCGGGTTCAGAAGCGCATCGGCGAGCGCATCGCCGTTCGTGAAATCCCTGGAACCGCCCTGCGAAGCCAGCAACGGATGATGTGGCGGCACGCGCTGCAACACAGCGATTAGATCGTTGATCTCTTGTGGCGACGTGCCCATTCCAAGCCGGCGGCAGTAATCCTGAATCATGTAAACGCCGGTGCGGCCGTAAGGCGCGTAGACCATCAGATACATCGCTCCGTCAGGCTTCAACACGGAGCGAAGCGCACGCAAGCCAGCATCGGGATCGGCGAGATGATGCAACACGCCCGTGCAAATTATGTGGTCGAAGTGCTGGTCCAACTCGCTTACGTTTTCAATCGCTACTTGCTTCGTAGTGAGATTCGTCAGGTTGTAGTTCTGCTTGAGCCGCTCGGTGTGTTCGAGACTTGTCGTGCTTACATCGACGGCAACCACACGCGCAGCAGGATGACAGAACGCGTACTTCGCGGATTGCCACGTCCCACAGCCGGCCACGAGAACATCAAGATCAGGGCGGTATTCCTTGTTGGGCCACAGCAGATGGAACTCGGCTCGTACAATATTCTCGTCTTTATACAATTCGCGAGCACGTTCCAGATTTTCTATAGGCGGCGGATACGGGTGGTTCGTGTAAAAGTCGCAGATCGGATCGACACTGATGTTTGATTTCGATGTCATAAAGAATGATTGCGGATTATATACTGTATCCACAGATTACACAGATACAAGAATGAGGAGAAACGCATGCTGACCCAAGCTGAAACCGCCGCCGCTTTCGCCGAACTTCATCGACGTGAAGGAACGTTCATTATTCCTAACCCCTGGGACGTGGGCAGCGCTTATCTGTTGGCCCACGCAGGTTTTGAAGCACTCGCGACGAGCAGTGCCGGCTACGCTTTCTCTATCGGCAAGGCGGACGGCCAGGTTGGTCGCGACCAGACGCTTGCGCACGCGGCTGAGGTAGTTGCTGTAACCGGTCTGCCGGTGAGTATCGATCTGGAGAATGGCTTCGGAGATGCTCCTGAGGACGCGGCGGAAACTATCCGGTTAGCAGCGGCCGCGGGAGCTGTCGGTGGTTCAATCGAAGACAGGACGCGGCGCACCGAAGATCCGATCTATGACCGCGCACTTGCGGCCGAGCGAATCAAAGCCGCGGCGGAGGTGGCCCATAGTTTGCCCTTTCCCTTTATGTTGACCGCGCGCGCCGAGAATTACCTCGTCGGCAAGCCTGACCTAAAAGACACGATCGAGCGTTTGCAGATGTACCAGGAAGCGGGAGCTAATGTGCTTTATGCGCCTGGTCTGACGAGCAGAGACGAGATCGCAACGCTCGTGCGCTCTGTCGATCGTCCGGTAAATGTTTTGATGGGCATCAAAGGCGTGCAACTAACGCTCGCCGATCTGTCGGCTATGGGCGTGAAGCGTATCAGCGTAGGCAGCACACTCGCTCGCTGTGCCCTCGGCGCATTTCTTCGCGCGGCGCACGAGATGAGAGATCAAGGTACGTTTGGTTTTGTTGAGGATGCGGCTGACTCACGTATGATCAATTCGATCTTCGCGTCACGTTGAATCTCTGCGGTCTCTGCGTATTCTCTGCGCTCTCTGCGTGAGAATGTATTTCACGCAGAGATCGCAAAGATGTTATCGAGGGCCGATCTCGTAGATCGCGGTGTCCGGATGATAGATACGCCAGTCGAACCAGTAATCTTCCAGCACAAAAACTTTCTTCAACTGACGTCCTGCGAGTGGTCCGGCTATCGCCTTACCTTCGAAATTCCAGGTGCTGCCGGTTTCGGCATCAACCAGTTGAAACCCTGAGTCTGTTTTTTGAAAAAATTCCAAACGCCGCCCATCGACTACGCGTTCGAAAGCCCGCGCTGAACGTTTATCGTCACCCAACACGATCATGATCGGAACTGGACCAATCATATCCATGATCGGGCTCTGCTTCTGTAAGGCCGGCAAAGGATACGCCACCGACTTTCCACCCACTTCAATCCCGAGCACGAGCGTTCGCGGCGCGAGCCGCTTGTCGATGTCAGTGCCGGCAACCGTCCGCATGCGTCCGACACGCGCTTCCCAGTCGGCAGCTTCGTATTGATTGGCCGCGGCAATGCGTTCGACAGGCTTCAGCACACGACCTTGCGGAGCTTCACGCTTCCAGATCGCAAACGAAACTTCGTCATGAAAAACCTGCTTGAGCTGGTGTCCTTTTAATGGCCCATGAATCGCCTTGCCGCTGACCTGTTGCCACCACGTTCCAGTTTCTTCATCGCGCATGATGAAGTTCTGGTTATTGATACCTGCAAGGTGAAAGTGCAGTACCCGCCCGTCTACAGTTGTCTCCCACACCAGACCGGTGTGACAGAGCGTTCAATAAGTGGCCACGATCGGCGTGCGGCCGACAGTGTCTCCAACGAGGTGGTGATAGCCCATCAGTCTGATCGGATAAGCGACTGACTCGCCTCCGATCGTGACTGCGAGCACTCGATCGTTGTCATTCACAAACGAAGCATCAGCAACTCTTGCGTAAGCGGGATTCGCGAGTGGATTGAACATCCACTCGAAATGGTTCTGCCGCGCGAGCCAGGTCGCACCGAGCGTGGGCACAAGAAGGATCAGCATGAAGGCGCGACTCCACCAGCGACCGCCGAACCACAATCCGAGCGTGAGCGTGAGAATCACCAGCAAACCGAGGGTGGTCACGAAGGGCGACCAGCGACGCATCAGGTATGAGATCTCCATCGTGCGCGGTGTCTGCGCTTTGAAGGGTATGATCAGGAAGACCGGTGTCAATACAATCGCCATCACGACGACGACAAGGACGAAGAGCATGAGCCAAACGAGTTTGCGTCTGGCGTTGGTCCATACAGATAAACGAGTCAGAAGATTAGGCATGCCTGGCTCCAGTTCGACGTTTAATCCGGCGCAGCATCGCCACCGCCCACAGTACGCCAATGGCGAGAAACGGCAGTAAATATACCAACAGATCCCAGCGGCCGTAGCCCGGCGGCGTGGCTTCCACGGTCGCGAATGTCTCCGCGTTTCCCTGCGCACTCTCTAAGCGCACACGCACGCGCCAAAGTTCCTGCGCGTCGAAGTGTACCTGCGCGCGGTATTGAATCTGTCCCTGCACGTTCTCACGTTCGGCCGCATAAAAAGCTTCCGGCAAGCGACCGCTGACAGGTTGCACACCGAGTTGAACACGCAAGTCAGCAGGAGGCTCCGGCGCGTTCAGTATCACAAAGAACAGCGCCTCGCCGACGTCGGGATCACTCCAAATACTCACGACATAACGATCGGCTTTTTGATCGACGACGATGGCAAACGGTGGTCCTTCGTGCGCACTCGCTACGTCCGTGAACAATAAAACAATGCCGAGCAGCAGCGTAAGACGTGAACTCATTTCAACCACTACCGAGCACGATGCCTCGCATCTCCATCGGCTGCGTCAACAACCAGAACGCCGCAGCCGCCATCAGTAACGACAGCATCGCCCAGGGAATGAACACTCGCACCGGATGGACCACCTCTTCGGTCACGGCGATTGAGTAACTTACCGAGAGCGATCCGAGCAGTCCAAGAGTAACAAATCCAAACTCAAACAGTTGCACTACGTTCGGCGACAGGCCGCTCAGGCCCCAATGCGGTTGGCCCAAGATCGCCCAACCAAAATCAACGAACGCGGATTGCGTCACGGGTATGAACGTGTAGAGTCCAGTTAGAAAGTGGAAGCTGTAATGCGCCAGCCAAATGCCAAAGCCGATCGGAACGAGTGCATAAGAGTAACGCACCGCGACCGATAACCACGGACGCTTGCTGCCACCCCACACTCGCGTAATCCAGGTTGCAACTCCGATCAAAAGCAATGGTTCAATAACGAGGATGAGGGCGAATACAGACGCCAGCACCGGGAACTCAGTATTGACGTGGAACAACTTCGCCAGCCACTGCTCGAACGCGTAAATCGGGCTGACCATCCCAAACGCATTCAGCAGAGCACCAAAGCCAAATACGATCGCAAGCGCCGCGAGATCCTTACGCTTTGAGAAGTAGCCGATGCCCGATCTCATCGGATCCGGCACGAGTTCCATCGCGGGAACGCGGCTTATTATGCCGACGTTGTCGTATGGACACGCCTGCACGCAGTCGAGACAAAACGTACAATCGACGTTGCCGGCCTTGCGCGGTTGAAACAACGCGAGTTCGCAGCCGCGTTGAATCGTTACCAGGGGCGCTTCGACCTCACGCACGCCACGGATACAGTCCTTGGTCGCACATCGATCGCATACATCGTGATCTCGAACAGCGACTTCAAACGGCGAGACAGTTGACGCAACAAAGTTGAACTGGCCGATCGGACAAACGAACTTACAGAACGTCGCATGTTTGAAGACTGCGTCGATCAATAACGCGCCTGCGAAATAAGCGATTATCAACCAGGCCGTCCACCATGGCGACGCCCACAGATCGAGCCATTCGTACAAAAATAGCATGGCGATAAAAAGCCCGATTGATAGCCACTTATTACGCAAACGGCGCGGCCAGTTTCGCACTGGATGAAAAAACTTGCGCGCGAGGTTTCGCACGAGCATGAACGGACAGGCGAGACAAAAGAAGTTGCCGGCCAACAGCAGAACCAGAACGAGCGCGCCGCGAAAGTGTACCCACGTTACGGTGGTGGCGAGGTTCCTCGGCGCTAGCTGCGGGCCAAAGAGGCCGTGAAAAATCATCGCGGCGCTGATGATGAATACAGGAATCTGAAGCAGCGTCCGCGCGTGACGCTTAGTGAGAAGTGTTCCGACTAATGGTATTCGCAGTAGATCCATCAACGTTAGAAAGAACAAGTTCTTCTCTGCAGAATTACTTCTATCGTAGATACCAACATTACGGCTCAACTCCCCTGATCTCGAACTCGTGGTCCAACTTGCGACCGTCTGACAACGTGGCGTGAACAGTGACGTTCCAATCGCCGGCCATCGAGAGTTCCATCGAAGATTGATATTGTCCCGCCGCTGTCTCTCTGGTCTCGGCAAACACCGGTGCCATTCCCGCGTGTGACATGTTTCCTTCAAGATTGAGGCGAGCCCGGGAGACTGGGGCGCCCGAAGCGTCCTTAATATTAAGCGTAATCGTCACTTTACCAACGCGAGGCGGTTGCGGAGAAATATCATGCGCGAAGGTGAGGTCAGGCGACTTGTTCTGGTGCCTGCAAGCCTGCACGAACACTAAGCAGGCACAAAGAGCAACCATCAAACTGCTTTTCCGGAACACTGGATCAAGCAGCCACAGCCGGCAGCGGCTCGTGTCGCAGCGAGCACGTACACGCGGCGGCTTCTTCTCCCTTTGGCGGAAACATGTGGTAGTACATGCCGACGATCATCGGCATGAACACAATCGCGTTGTAGAAGAGATGTATTTCGATGCGAAACTTCGGAAACAGCAGTTGCAGAAAACTAACCGGCACGGGCGAGCCGAACCATGGGTGGTGCGTGAGCGCCTGATACTGCAAAACCGCGTGCTCGATGTGATGCCAAAACTGGATCACGAGTGCGATGGTCCACCATTTACGAGATGTGCCGGTAAAACCTTTTCGGAGGGTCCAGATACCGACGAGCATCACGATCGCGTAACCGTAGTGCATTAGTTCCGAGCTCACCAGCCACGGAAAAAACAGACCGAGCACGCCGCCTGCTTTTGGTCGTGGCCAGCCGAGCACATAGACCTGATACGCCTGCGCGAGATGCTCGGCCCAGTGCGCCAGCACGATAACCATCAGGAGATTGAGCGCGCGTTTGTGCCAAACGCTGTTCAGCTTTTCGTAAAAAGTGAAGCCGGCGGATCCAACCCGCGTAGGGTGTACGGCTGCTGACATACTGATATTCCTATTTTCGACTTATGAGTACGGACTGAAACGGCGCTGCAGATTTTAGCGCAATCTCCGCTGCTTAATCCACAGATTACACAGATTGATTTCGAAGATCCGTGTGATCATTGGATAAACTAACGAGAGACTGAGCTGGTTAGGGCGATGCCGGCGTCGATGCGAAACGGCACGTCACAGGAAATGTTTACTGACATGCGGATCACCTGACGCGCGATGTCCTTATTCACCAAAGACGGGAATTTCGCACGAACGAGCGCAGCCTCGCCCGCTACAAAGGGCGCGGCCATCGACGTCCCGCTCCACGTGCCGTAGAGACCGTTAGGCACGGTGCTCAGAATTGCCTGACCCGGCGCCGCCACCTGGACCCATGAACCTCTACTCGAGAAAGTAGCGAGCTGGTCATCGGAAGTAGATGCGGCAACGGCAACGAGTCCATCAACATTTTCAGCCGCGGGATATTGTTTGATGTCGTTGCCGCCGTTTCCCGCCGCAGCTACGACCACGAGATAAGGATTCACCTCGATCGGAAAATCCTGATCCTCGCCCGCATCACCACCGCAGGCTTTTTTCAACAAATTACCAACCAGGCGCGTTTCCCTGAGCGTCGACAGACTCATATTAATCACGTCGGCGCCGTCGGGCGTCTTTGGATCCCCATCGGGATTGACTGCGAAAGCCAGCGCCTCAGCGAGTACCCAGATGTTTCCCATCCCGCGTTTATCGAGCACTCGTATCGGAATGATCTTCGCATCGGGTGCGACGAGCGAAACTAAACCCGCGACGTGTGTGCCGTGCCCGTACGGACCAGTTTGCTGGTCACCGACTTCGCTGGGATCGCTGTCGTTGTCAACGAAATCCCAACCCGGCAACAGATGTCCCGCGAGTGCCGGATGTGTTTTATCAACGCCGGTGTCGAGCACTGCAATCTTGATTGGACCATTTGGTCCAACGCCTTTGTTGACATTTTGTGCGGTGGACAGGTGTATCTTCTGCGGCGCCCATTGCGCGACATACTTGCCGTAATCGCCGCCGACGCTCCAGGTGTTACCGACGCTCCAGGTGTTGCCGCCACCTACCGGTGGTTTGGCGACGTAGTTCGGTTCGACGAAGACGACGCGCGAATCACGTGACAATATGTCCACGCGATTCGTGACGGAGCCATTATCGGTTAGTCGGAGCCGGTAGATCGGCCTGGCGCCAAACTGATCGAGCGGTTTCGGATCGAGTGAGTATTGCTTTGCAAGTGTCGAAAGATCACTCGCTTTCGACAGTTTTACGACGACTTCGCCGGGGACAAAATCTTCTGATCCGTCGGCATTAGCGACACTATTTTTCGACACCCCTGCGAACAGGGACACGACGAGAAGCAATAAAAACAAAAAGGTCAGAGTTCTACGCACTGGGCGAACCTCTTTCTGAGTGGCGTGTTTTCTGACGGGGGAAATTTTCCGAGGATAAAATACCCAAATTCTGCGCCGGTGCCAAATGAGTAGGGATTGTTTCACGCAAAGCCGCAAAGGAAGACGCAAAGGCACAAGACGACCCTTTGCGGCTTTGCGTAAACTTTGCGTCTTTGCGTGAAACTACCAGCGGCCGACCACAATGAACGGCGACCAGAAGAACGGATGTGGACTTTGCCGTAACAACGTCATCTGCGCGGTCCGCAGCGCCGCAGCAGGCGATTTCGTCTGCGCAAGCTCTTCGTAAAATTTCGTCATCAGCTCGGCGGTCGCCTCGTCATCGATGGTCCATAAGCTCATCATCACGGTCGGCGATCCGGCCGACAAAAAACCGCGTGTCAACCCTAGCAACTCATCGCCCGGCGCCACCGCATTGATACCCGTTTCACACGCGCTGAGCGTCACAAGTCCGCAATTCAGCCGCAATCCGTAAGCGTCACGCGCCGTGAACCAGCCATCGCTCAGCTTGAGCCCGGAAAACAATGGATTGTCAGAACGAAACTGCGCGTGGCACGCCAGATGGAGCACGTCAACACCGCCCGAATTGCGGCGCAACACTTCAGTAGTCGCCGCCTCATCCGAGTATCGCTTCACACCAGCAAACACATGGTCCAACGACTGGAGCTCCTCGTCCACGCGCGGGATCTGCTCGTCAGCCACACCCATCAACAACGCCGTGCGATACGCATGACTGGGACGCTCGAGACATTGCTGCAACACGACCGCACTGGGCGCGAACGACACTTCCCTGCGCTCGACGAGATAACTATCACCATCGTGCAAAGCCTGAAACGGCAAATAGTGAAGCGCGCGATGCGGCACGATCACCAGTTGCCGGGCGCCAATCTTCGGCTCGATGCGGCGCAACAGTCGATTGTAAAGCGAACTCAAATGTTTCCGGGTGCGTTCGGTAAGTGCAGGCAAGTGATTACGAACCTGCGTCGAGCCATATCGCAGCGTGTCGATCTGAAAACGACAGCGCTCGATCTCCGCAACTACTTCAGCTTCACTTCCCAAACCGCGAACAACTTCAACACTCTCGCCCGTAATCAAAAACGCAATCAACTCGTCGTCGATAGTTGTGTACTCAACCAGCGCGTGCGATGCGCCGAGCACAGCCTGAAGCTTAGCGATCGAGAAAAGATCTCCAGTCGTCTGGTCACTCTTCGCGCCACGATGTTGAAGCTGGCGCGTAATCTCCAGCAACTTGCCCTCACGCTCAATTAGCTCCCGTTCTAATTCGGAATTAGTCTCTTGAACCTGAACCACACCTCTGACCGACCGATGCATCTGGTTGTAGAGATAATTGAGCTCCTCGCGCAACTTCTCCATTTGCGTGTAAAGATGAGCCTCAAAATCGTCGCGCGCCTGAGTGTAAAGGGCTATTCGTCCGGCCAAAGCATCAGCTAAAACACGAGATCGAGCACGTTCGACAAACGCGAGCGCTTCGACAGCACGCGTGTCACCTTCCCTTAAACAAAGCTTCGCTAGCTCGTGATACGGAGACATTCGATTCGCGAAGAATGCCGTGCGAAACTCCTCGCCCGGTATCGGCGCACGCAACTCTTCCGTCAACTCAATCGCCTTTTTAAAGTAGACTTCGGCGAGCCTGGAATCTCCCTCAGCCAACGCCACGGCGCCGAGCGAACTGAAACAACGCTCCGCGATCTGCGGCTGTCCATGTCCTTCGGCGTCGAGCAATGTTTGTGCGAGCAACTCACCCGCTGGTCCAAGTTTTCCGAGAGCGCGATCGGCTTCACCGCGCAACCAACGCGCCAGCAGCAAACGCTGCCAACTACCCGACATCAACAACGCCGGCTCGGCCTGGCCGGCCATCATTCGCGCGCCTTCGAATCTTCCCTCTCGATAAAGAAGCTGAGCGTGCGTCAACTCAACCAACGCCGCACCGACCGGATTCTTTTCGGCAGCGTAAAGTTTTTGTGCCTGGTCCAGCCAGCGCTGCGCTTCCTTCGTGCGACCCTGCAACATCAACGCGCGTCCGCCATACGCCTGTGCGCGAGCCTCTTCGGCGCGCATTCCGTGTTGAGTAAACACCGGAATCACACGTTCGTAGATCGCGAGGGCTTCGGGCGCAAGATTGAGTTCGAGATAAGTATCAGCGATCTCATGTTCGGCAAGTACGGCTTGAATCGTGAGACCGAGAGACGTGTAGCGTTGTCGTGAGCGCTCGAGATAGTCGAGCGCGCGATCGTAGCGACCCTGCAGGAGCGCAAACAAACCGATGTTGCCTTCGATTCCCGCGAGGGTCACCGGCTGTCCGGACGCTTCGGCCTGGCTGAGCGCTTGTTCGAAAAGATCCTCGGCTGATTTGAACTTGTGTAACAGCGCGTGAGTATTAGCGAGACAATTATTGACGGTCGCGAGTTGTTTCTGATCGTTGAGTGCGGCAAAACGCTCGCGCGCGGCATTCTGAAAGACTTCCGCATCGTGATAGCGGTCGCGGCGAAAGTACAGGTTGCCGATGTTGTGCTCGATCTTGCCGGCGGCTTGAATGTCTTTATACGCGAGGAAAACGTCGCGAGCGCGCAGGCCACACTCAATCGCCTCTTCATAACGTCCGAGCATCGAAAGCGCGATCAACTTGCTGACTTGCGTCGCAGCGGCAGTATGAATCTTGCCGACGCTGAGAAAGCGCTGCTCAGACTCTTCGAGTGCGGTAATCGCCGTTTGCATTTCTCCGTCGATGAGGGCCCGGAGACCGGCGGACCATGCGGCAAGTGCTTTGATTTCCTGATTGGGGCGAATTGCCGCAAGTAACTGGAGTGAGGCCGCAGCGCCAAGCGCCTGCGCAGGATGAGTGCTCCAGCCCTCGAGACAGATGTCCTTTAAACGATAACCAAGTTCTACATCCGCGAGGGTAGAATTTTCCCAAAGCAATGTTTCACGGCTCGCATTACATGAACTAACAAGCAGAGCCGCAAGTTCCGCGTGCTGCATTGTTCAAGTTTAATCCTTGAGCTCCAGCTCCGGGATCTCAATTTGAACGTCCGGCAGTTTTATTCTGAGCGCGTAATTCCCCAAAGGGATTGCCGGAAGCGTGAATTCACAGACTTCATTCAGACTCGCCGTCGCCGATCCGGCAGCACCTGAGATCTCGACGTCACCGCTTACGCAATCTGCGCGAATAACTTGTCCCGCGACGATGCATTCGTCGTTCTGTATGGTAACGCGCAGATCCAGATCCGTCTCCTGCGCCGAGTAGAGTAACTGGCGCGAGGCGCTATGTAGTGAGCGGATCCCATAAGCCGGACCGGCAACACGACTATCAAACGTCAAAATCGCAATGATGTGCCGCAAAGGCGTCCGCCTTTCCGGAGAGAAAATATTAGTCGCAGAATACAGGAGATCGCGTGGCGGGTCTTGTGCCGTGTCGGTCTTCATCGTGAGGATTACCTGCTGAAGCTGGCGCAGGGTGTCAACACAAGCAGAACACGATGTGATGTGAGCCACTGCGCCTTCCAGCGCTGCTGAGGTTGCCCGGCCCTCAACTATATCCACGAGAGTCTCCAGGGAAATGTGTGAAGAGTTAATCATAGCTGGCTCTCTGGCGCCTCCGATTCAACAGAGCCTACCTGTTATCAGAAAATACATTCACGTCCAACTTCTTTAGGATCCGCAGCAATTTGCCCAGGCAACGCGCCCGTGTCGGGCCGATGCTGCCTTCGGGAATTCCGAGCGAAGCCGCTATTTCGGCGTACGAAGGTGGCTGCGCCTGGTAAAAAAGCATTTGCACGAGCTTCTGGCAACGCTCGTCCAGCATTGAAACTGCGGTGCGAATCCGGTGTTGCTCTTCGAGTATCAACAACTGTTCGTCCGGCAGCGGCGTTTCATCACGAACGGTGGCCGCACTGTCTGTCGCGTCCGTGTCCTCGCGCGTCCGAGTATGTGACTTGGCTATGGTTCGCCAAGTCTTGCGGCGCGCAGTGGTAACCAGCCAGGCCTGTAGTTTTTCAGGCTCCTCGATATCGTTGAGTTTTTGAAAGAAAGTGGTAAATACGTCCTGAAAGATCTCAGCCGCCTCATCTTCGTCGAGACCGGCGCGAAGGGGAATGGCGTAAATCAGACGTTGGTAACGTCTTATCAATTTCTCCCAAGCAAGCTGATCTCCACGTCGGCATGCTAATACCAACTGCAGGTCACTGTCATACATTTTTTATCTGGGGGTTCCTGGGCAGTGTCAGAATAGGGCTTCGGGACGTGCGTTGTCTAGACGCGAGGGTTTATCGACAGATTACACAGACTCATTTTCTGTGTAATCTGTGGATAATGACAACACCTAAAGTGGAAACTCTGCTGCCGCTGATCAGGAAGCTGCACGAGACGATTCGTGACGGCGTGGTTGAGGCGTGTGAACGTTCTGCGACTGCAACTCTCGCGGCTGTAGCTCGCGAGGAGGAGGGCGACACGATCTATGCTGTCGATCGTGTCGGAGAAGATCTGCTCATCGATTTCTTTGAACGAGAGATCGCCTCGCAATTCCCCGTGGTGCTGATCGCTGAGGGTTTGCCAAACGGAAAAATCGTGCTGCCGCGCGGCACATCCGAAAGCGAAACGACTCTGCGCATCATCGTCGATCCGATCGACGGTACGCGCGGTCTTATGTATCAGAAGCGCAGCGCCTGGATCCTAACCGGTGTTGCACGCAATCACGGCGAACAGACCAACCTTTCCGACATCGAACTCGCTGTTCAAACCGAGATTCCACTCGTCAAGCAGCACCTCTCCGATTGTCTCTGGGCCATCCGCGGTCATGGAGCGCACGCCGAACGATACAACCGCCTCACCGGGGAACGAACGCAAATAACTCTACAACCTTCACGCGAACCCACAATCGCACACGGCTACGCCGAAGTAGTACGGTTCTTTCCCGGGGCACGCGAAGAACTCGCAGCCATCGACGAAGAGATCGTGCTTGGCGCATTAGGACCAACCCAACCCGGTAAAGCACATTGCTTTGAAGATCAGTACGCGTCCACCGGTGGGCAGCTTTACGAGTTGCTCAGCGGACACGATCGCTTCATCGCCGATTTGCGTCCGCTAATGCAGAAGGTATTGAACGATCGCGGACTCGTGCTAGGTATCTGTTGTCATCCGTATGATCTGTGTACTGAATTGATCGCGCGTGAAGCGGGGGTGCTGGTGACCGACATACACGGAAACGCGCTGCGTGCATGTTTGGCAGTTGAGCCCGATGTCGCCTGGACCGGCTACGCGAACGCTCAAATACGCGAGCAGATCGAACCGCTGTTACGCAACGCACTGCTTCGGCGCGACCTGTTGGTGGATAACGATGCGTGATCTGTTACCAGGTTTTTTTACGCCGGCGGAGATTGTGGTAAGTCGCGCGCCCGGTCGGCTCGATCTTATGGGCGGCATTGCCGACTACTCCGGATCGCTCGTGCTTGAATGGCCCATTGCTGCGGCAACACATGTTGGCGTGCAACTTCAAGACGCGCCCACGATTGAGGTTTGCAGTCTTCCTTCGACTTCAGAAGAGCAAGTCAGATCCCTGACTATCTCGCTCGCGGATCTTCAGTCAGATTACGAATCCGTGAGTGCCATGTTTGATCAGGACCGGCATTGGGCTGCATACGTTGCGGGCGCCTTTACTGTGTTGGATTACAACTTCAAACGAGGAGCGAAGATCCTCGTCTCTTCCGAAGTTCCGGAAGGTAAAGGCGTCAGTTCATCAGCAGCGCTGGAAGTTGCCGCAATGACTGCAATCGCAGCCGCCTATGATGTTCAGCTCTCGCCGGTTGAGATCGCATTTCTGAGTCAGAAGGTCGAGAACTTAATCGCCGGTGCGCCGTGTGGTGTGATGGACCAGATGACCGCGGCATGCGGTGAACGCGATCGCTTGCTCGCGCTGCTGTGCCAACCCGGCGAACTGAAAGGCACGATCAGTCTTCCGGAGGAATTGACAATATTGGGGATCGATTCAGGTATTCGTCACTCGGTCGCGGGTGCTGATTATGGCACCGTCCGCACCGCGGCATTCATGGGTCATCGCATCATCACTGAGATTGCGGGCGATTATGGTTATCTCGCAAACATTACGCCCGCAGAGTTCGAAAGAGACTTCGCCGCGCATCTACCTGCGCAGATGTCCGGGGCGGAGTTTCTCCGTCGTTACCAGGGCATCACTGATTCTGTGACATCTGTCGATCCCAATCGGACTTATCCGGTCTTCGCCGCAACGAAGCACCCGATTTACGAGAACGCGCGCGTCAACCGTTTTGCCGAAATCTTGAAAAACTGGCAAGGCCTCGAACAAGCTACTGTGCTCGGTGAGTTGATGTACGAATCGCATCGCAGCTATTCAGCCTGCGGACTCGGTTCAGTAGGCACGGATGAATTGGTGCGAATGGTCCAGCAAGAAGACGGTCTCTACGGAGCTAAAATCACCGGCGGCGGAAGCGGCGGAACAGTAGCAGTGCTGGCCCATCGTTCGGCAAGACCAGCGATCGATAGAATCGTTCAACTATACTCGCAACGCACGGGACATCAGCCGACGATCATCTCCGGCTCATCTGACGGCGCCGGAAGGTTTGGTATCCAGAGAATATGAAATCAGAGTGGGTGGTCCAAAAGTTTGGCGGCACGAGTGTAGCGAACGCCGAACGTTATCGAGCTTCCGCGGAGATCATACTCTCGTCCACACCAGGCGAGCGCGTGGCGGTGATAGTTTCGGCGATGAGCGGCGTCACTAACGAGCTCATCGATGCAGTTGGACTTGCCGCCCGGCACGAGTCGTCTTATCTCGCGAAACTCGCAGATCTCAAAAGGCGACATCTCGAGACTGTCGCTGAACTCGAGCTCAGCGCTGCGCAAACCGAGTTGCTCAGTAACACCATCACTTCCGACTTCAGCGCGATTGAAGAGGTGTTGCGAGGAGTTTGGATCACAAGGTTGCCTTCAGAACGCATCATCGAATTCGTCTCCGGTCACGGAGAGCTGTGGTCGGCGCAACTGCTTCACGGTTATCTGGAAGCTCGCGGCTATTCTGCGAGTTGGCTCGATGCGCGTGAGGTTCTTGTCGTCGAGCCGCAGAGCAACACAGTCGTGATCGATTGGCAGGTCTCACAAGAGAAGTTAAAAAACCGGCCTATTGAAACAGACCAGCTGATAATCACGGGCTACATAGCGGCCACGCACGACGGTGTTGCGACTACGCTGAAGCGCAACGGCAGCGACTTCTCCGCTTCGATCTTCGCGGCTTTGCTCGGCGCGCAGTCGTTGACGATCTGGACTGACGTTGACGGTGTTTACAGCGCCGACCCGCGTCGCGTTCCGGACGCGGTGATCATCCCGGAACTCTCCTACCAGGAAGCGGCCGAGCTTGCTTACTTCGGCGCCAAAGTGATTCACCCGAACACGATGTCGCCGGCCATCGCGAACGACATCACCGTCTGGATCAAAAATAGTTTGCGGCCTGAGGCGCCGGGGACGCGCATCTCCGCCGCCTCATCATCCGAGATACCGATAAAAGGCTTTGCCGCGGTCGAACACATGGCGCTGCTGAACGTTGAAGGCACGGGCATGATCGGAATTCCCGGTGTGGCCCATAAACTTTTCGGCGCGTTGCGCGCGGTCGATGTTTCGGTCGTCATGATCTCGCAAGCAAGTTCCGAACACTCGATCTGTTTTGCCGTTCCGCAGGCGCAGGCTGAACTCGCAAAGCGAACCGTTGCCGAGACGTTCCTCGCGGAGATGCAGCGCGGCGAGGTTCAGACGGTAGATCTCCGTGAGAGTTGCTGCATTGTCGCGATGGTGGGGGACGGGATGATCGAACGTTTGGGAATGTCAGGAAAGTTTTTCAGTGCGCTCGGCAAGGCAGGTGTGAACGTCAGAGCGATCGCGCAGGGATCGTCGGAGCGCAACATTTCCGCCGTCATCGAACAGCACGAGGTGACGAAGGCACTGCGAGCGCTGCACTCGGCGTTTTATCTCTCGAGTCAAACACTTTCCATAGGCGTGATCGGCAGCGGACTGATCGGAAGTACATTTCTGGACCAACTCACCGCGCGCATCCAGGAGCTGCGGCAAGAGCGCGGCATCGACTTACGCGTGCGTGGCATCATGAACACGAAGAAGATGATACTGCACGATCGACAACTGCCGCTCGATTCCTGGCAGGCCGAGTTGCGAGCAAGTTCCAATGAAGCCGACCTGGAGATGTTCGTTAATCACGTCCATGCAGCGCACTTGCCACACGCCGTGCTGATCGACGCGACTGCGAGCGCCGAGTTGCCACATTATTACGAAGGTTGGCTCTCGAGGGGTATCAACGTAATCACGCCGAATAAGAAGTGTAACGCTGGTCCAATACGCGCGTACCGCAGCCTCCGTGAAGTTGCTCGCAAGTCTCAGCGGTATTTTCTTTACGAAACGAACGTCGGCGCCGGATTGCCGATCATTCACACACTACGCGACTTGATTGAGACTGGAGATGAGATCATCAAGATCGAGGGCGTGCTCTCCGGTACGCTCTCTTACATCTTCAACTCACTAGACGGAGAACGTTCTTTCTCCGAGATCGTGCGTGAAGCGCACAAGCTGGGCTTCACTGAGCCCGATCCGCGTGAGGACCTGTCGGGAATTGACGTCGTGCGCAAGCTGATCATTCTCGCGCGCGAGATGGGGCTGGAAGTCGAGATGGACTCGGTTCAGGTTCAAAGCCTGGTGCCCGAAGATCTGCGTGCGGCAAGTGTTGAGGAGTATCTCAACTCACTCGGCAAACACGATCAGGCGGTCGCAGATATGTTGAACTCAGCACACGGGGTATTGCGCTATGTCGGGACGATCGATGCTGACGGCACGATGTCCGCCGGGTTACGCACGTATCCTCAGGAACATCCTTTCGCAAACCTCAGCGGCAGCGACAACATCGTGAGCTTTCAGACTGCGCGTTACAACACACAACCGATGATCGTGCGCGGTCCGGGCGCCGGCCCCGCTGTCACCGCCGCGGGCGTCTTCGCCGACCTCCTACGCCTCGCCTCCTTCCTCGGCGCCCCACAATAATTTTCGCCACAAAAAGGCACATAAAGCACAAAATAGAACCCATCAAAGAGCCAATTCTTTTGTGCCTTTTTGTGGCTAACTCTTAAACTACAGCGTTTCGCGAGATGACTTCGCGGTAGAAGTCGGCGCTCAGCTTGGGTGTGCGCTTCTGTGTCGCGTAGTCGACATAATGGATACCGAAGCGGTTGGTGTAACCGTCGGCCCACTCAAAGTTGTCCATCAAACTCCATAGGAAATAACCACGCACCGGCACGCCTTCGCGGGTGGCACGCTGAAGTTTCGTCAGATAACTACGCAGGAACGTGACGCGATCCGTGTCGTAGACGCGCCCGTCCGGCGCCGGCTCGTCCGCAGCCGAACAACCATTCTCAGTGATGTAGATCTCCTTCACGTTCCAAAGCTTCGCGACGTGTCGTGGTCCCCAGTAGAGCGCTTCCGGTGCAACAAAGAGCCACGGCGACGGTGCGTGTGGAAACGACTTCGGCTTCGGCACAAACGCAAAACCTACCGGCTGAGATTCGTCAGTACGAACAAATTCAGTCGTGTAGATATTGATGCCGACGAAATCGAGTGGGGACGAAATCGCCTTCAAATCCTCAGGCGTAAACTTCGGCGCATCGGCGCCCGCCGATTTCAAATACCAGTCGGTATACTTCCCTTCCTTGATCACGGTCAGATACTGCGCATTCATCTCGCGAAAGGCACGCTCGGCCGCGGCGACGTGGGCCGGTGTTTCAAATACCGGCGAAGCGACGGTAATGTTCTCCGCCAGACCAATCTTTGTACCCGGCTTCGCGGCCGCGCGAATGGCCTGCACCGCGAGGCCGTGGCCCAACACCGCGTGATGACGCGTCTGGTTCAGTCGCTGACCGGTGAGTTTCAAACCGGGCGCATGAATTCCCCAGCGATAACCCACTTCAATAAACGCGCCAAACTCGTTGATAGTGAAAATATGCTTCACTCGATCGGTCAGTCGAGCCGCAACGTAACCGGCGTAATCGGCAAATGCCTTCGACGTGTCGCGTCCTTCCCAACCGCCGAAACGATCCTGCAACGACTGCGGCAGATCCCAGTGATAGAACGTGGCGAACGGTTGAATTCCATTGGCTAACAACTCATCGACGAGACGATTGTAGAAGTCGAGGCCCTTCGGATTTGGTGGTCCATCACCGTTGGGAAACACGCGCGGCCAGGCGATCGAGAAACGATACGCCTTGACGCCGAGCGACTTCATCAACTGCACGTCACTTTTGTAGAGATGATAGTGATCGTTCGCCACGTCGCCGTTTGCGTTGTTAACGACCCGGCCGGGTGTGTGCGAGAAAGTGTCCCAGATCGATGGACCACGTCCGTCTTCCTTGAACGCGCCTTCGACTTGATACGAAGCGGTCGCCGTGCCCCAGATGAACCCGGAAGGGAAAGCGCGCGACGCGTCACCGTCTTGTGGCGTTAAGGTGGTTGAACCAACTACCGGCAGCTTAGCCGTTGAAGCGAGTGCCGCAGCGCCTGCGACTTTCGCGAATGTCCTGCGGGAAACTTTTTTGCTCACGTTAGATCGTCTCCTGTTGTTAGTTTTTCTCTGCGATCTCTGCGTATCTCCGTGTCCTCTGCGTTAACAATAACGTGGAGAACGCCGAGATACGCAGAGATCGCTGAGCAGATTCAGCCTACGACGGTCACGACTGATTTCGCGGGAACGGTGATCGTAAAGGCGCCGGAAAAAACTCCCAGCGCGCTGAGCTGCGCCTGGTTCTCGCTCGCTGACGTGCGATACGGCGTCACGCTTGCCGGTGGGTTCGACAGGCCGCTCAGATTCACGGTTACCGTGTGCGAAGTCTTGCCGGTGTTTGCCAGCACAACCGTCACCGCGCCACTGGCCGGTCTCACTGCGGTCACTTGCAGCGTCGAATCACTCGACGTTGACAACAGCAAAACTGAATTCGGACGAATGAACCGGCTGAATTGACCTACAACGTACAGTCTCTTCGGAACCTGGAAAGAGTCGGTTGCCGGATTCGCATTGATGAGACCCTGGTTGTCGTTATTCAGAGTCATCACCCACCAGTAGAACCAGGCGCTGAACCGGCCGGCGTTCAGCGCTTTGTAGATGTCGGTGGACCACGTCAGCCCATCATCGATGCTGCCGTTGTACCTGCCGTCGAGGTTTGAATCCTCTGTCTGCCAGATTTGCTTGTTGTACTGCGCGCAACTGTTACAAGGAGTACTGAAATTGTCTGTTCTTCCATATCCGTGAGTGGCCACGATCGATACCGCCGCACGCATGCCCGGATCGTTCAAGAGCGGAAATCCCCAGGCGTTGTCAAAGTTTGAATAGAAGGAAACCTCGGGCGCCATAATTCTCGCGCTTAGACCACTCGCCGCCAGCGCCGGCTGAAGATGGTTGGCGACGAAGGTATTCATCTCCGCGGTGGTCCACTCGCAACTGTCGTACGTCGCTCTCGTGTTCGGCTCATTCTGCACGCTCTCGACCTGAGCCTCAAAACCTAGTTGCGCTTTCGCGTTGTTTAGCCATTGGATCTTCAGTGCCGCGAGATTTGCATAACTGCGCCGGTAGTACGTGACCTCCGTTCGTGCACGAGTTGTTGTCCTTCATCCATGCCGGCGGACTCCAACTCGAAACTACGTACTTATTGACACCGTACGCCGCGTTCACTCGCTGAAGCCATCGCATTCCACTCTGAATGCCCCAGAAATTCCAGTCGAAAACGCCGGGTGATGGATTGTAGTTGCACAGAAAACTTCCGACACGAACCCAGCTCAAGCCGGCGCTGGGTTGTGACGTGTTGTAAAGCAGATCGAGTATTTGCGTCTGCTTCGCCGGCGAGAACGCATCAATATCGTTTGCTACCCACGTCACCGACGCTCCGAATCCTTCGATGGTCTGTCGCGGATTGTTGTAGTCGACATTCACGGTCACGTTGGCGGCTTTCGATGGTGAGGTTGCACCAAGAAGCGCAATGACTACGATCAAGAATCTGGTAACGAAACTTCTCATGTTTTGCCTCCTTACTGGCCGTCGCCGTAAATAATGCCGCGGCCGTTGGTGCCGATGTAGACGCGTCCGAAGATGCGCGGGTCGCCGGTCAGTGCAGTCTCACCCGCGCGTCCCCACTGGTGCTGATCGTCGTTGATGCGTACCCACGTTTGACCAGCATCGATCGAACGGAAGATGCCGCGCACTCCCGCGACCTGCGCCGCTGCGTAGAGCGCGAGGTAAGTCTGACCTGTTGCCGCTTTGCCGAAACCAATGTTGTCGGCTTCTTCTATGTTCGCCAGCTTCGTGAAGCTCGTGCCGGAGTCAGTCGAGTGCCATAAGCCGTACGTGTTGTCCCACTCCGCTCCGCCTGCGAGCCAGATGTCGCCTTCGCGGCCGGGCACGGCTTTGAATCGCACTGGTCCACCCAACGGCAGTCCGGTGGCTCTCGCCGCGAACGTCTTGCCTCCGTCAGTGCTCACATAGAATGTGCCCGACTTGAAGCCGTAGAACTTGTTCGGATTCACGCGGTCTGACGCGACGCGCGCGCCCGCCGGTATCCCCGTTGAAGCGGTCCATGTCTTGCCGCCGCCAGTCGTGAAGAAGACGCCAATGCCCGCGGGACTCCACACGATCTTGCCTCCACCTGTCGAGGAGACTGCGACCGAGCCGCCGCCAGTCAGTCCCGCAGGTTGCGCCGAGACTGCGGCCCATGTCGTACCACCGTCAGTCGAGATCGCGAGGCTCTTTTCACAATTCGCAGTGTCGCCATTCGCCGCGCGAACAATGTATGCCGGGCTCAATTCGGCATAGTCGAGACTGACGCTCGAGCCACGCACCGGTTGCATCTGCGCGGCCGGCACAACGTTCACGTCGTTGTGACGAAAGCCGGTGATATCTCCGAGCGCACTGATTAACGGCGCGCCTGACGGTGGACTGATCAAGTCCTGCACGGCTGTCTCCTCGATGCCCTGCGCCATGACGCGAATCGTAATCTGGCTCGTCGTGCTCAAGTCCCACGTCGTCAGGTTTGTACTGCCGTAGAGAGTCGCGCCAGTGCCATACATGAATCGATTCGAGTTAAACGGATCGATCTCGAGAGTCTCCGTCATCCAACCGAGTTTTGGATTGACTTCAGCACCCGGACGTCCGCCGCCACAGAGTGGCGTGGTTGGAAATTTCAACCACGGCGCCGCCGTAACGTCTTGTGTGTAGCGAAACGATCGACTCGGATAGCGCGTCCAATCCCAGATCCGGCTCCACGTCGCTCCGCCATTCGTGCTGCGCCAGATCTGTGTATCGGGCCACCACGAACTGTAGCCCGTGACCATGATCGTGTTTGGGTGTTGTCGATCTACGGAGAGACCGCTGTAGCCGAAGTAGTTATCGTTTGTATTGGATGATGGAATCGGACTGATCAACGTCCAGGCGCCGGTTGCGGTGTTGAACTTCCAGAGATCGCCGTGACCACCATCATATGGACCACCTTTGTCGCTGTAGGCGATGTAAAGAAAACCGCCGGCAGTGTCGAGCACGGATTTGTGCGGTAGAAAACCGGCCGGTTGACCGGGCACTGCCGACCACGTAGCACCACCATCAGTGCTGCGATAGATACTTATGCTGAGATCAGCAACACCGGCATAGATCGTTTGCGTGGTATTGCCGGGCGTGCCGGTGCGTTTGTCAAAAGTTACCCAATAGACGCCCTGATTGTCAGTTAGATAGCCGTTAGGATCGGCCGGGTCTTGCACGAAGTTGCCGGGATTGGGAAAGCTTGTCACTTTGGACCATGTCACACCCGAGTCAGTGCTGCGCCAGAGACCGTTACCACTCGGCGCGGCGAGATAGAGCACGCTGTTGCGATTCGGATCGACAGCCAGCCGCTCGCCCGCGCCGCGGCCAGGCATGTTGCCACCGAGTTTGAAAGGCAGCATCGTGCGCTGCCACGTTGCGCCGCGATCGGACGAACGCAGAATCGCTCCGTTTTGGGTGGTCCATTCATTCGTGTATGTGCCCACCGCGAGGTAGACGTTGTTTGGGTTAACAGGATCGCTGGCGATAGATGCAACGCCCGTTAAGTTCCAGTCGTCCCAACTGATCGAATCGAGCAACGGCACCCAGCGACTCGTCGCGTTGTCGAGACGATATGCGCCACCAATGTCTGTGCGTGTGTAAACGAGATTTGGTTCGGTTTGGTTGAAGACGACGCCGACGATAAAACCACCGCCAACGATCTGAACATTGCGCCACGTATAGCTTTGGGCAAACACGTGCACTTGAGTTAACGCCAAGATGAGTGTGATTGACAGAAACACGCGACTCGCAATCCCTTGAACTGTTCTCGACATAGTTTCCTCCTAACGTTTGTTGATTGGGAGGGTAACCTGGGCCACACTTGGATGAGGTCAGTACCACCTGCGATAGCGGGTGGGTCTGCACTCGATTGATGACCCACCCGCTATCGCAGGTGGTACTGACCTCATCCAAGTTGATCAGCGATGCGCGGCGGTAATGCCGGGCCAGTCGTCAGTTCGGAAAGGCGAGGCCGGCAGGCCTGCCTTGTTGTAAAGATTCGCGATCGGGTTATCGGCCCAACCGTAACGCACCGCACCCGGCTTCGAAATTTTCGGACTCGAGACGATCACCGTGTCGCCCTCGATGCGTGCGTCGGCCCAGACGAACCGGCGATCTTCGCCCGCGAGCGCAAAACCTTTCAATGGACCACCATCGATCGTCTTCAATCCATCTGCATGCTTGAAGCGAATGCGCACTTCACTGCCATTGATGGTGTAACTCTCAAAAAGCGGTCCTGAAGGAATTACTTTTTGACCATACGTACCAGCGAGAGCCCATGCTGCCAAACGCCGGCCTACGTCGAGCTTGTTACGCGGGTGAATGTCGTTCTCGTCGCCGATATCAATCGTCACTGCCATTCCCGTTTGCGGCTCACGCAGGGTCATCATCTGCGCTTCGCGTAACTCAGCCCAGTCGCTCTCGTCCGGCTCGGCTTTGTTCGCATGCCAGTTAGCAAGCTGCACGAAGTAGAACGGGAGTTTGCTGCCCCACGCGCTTCTCCAGTCGCGAATCATCGTGGGAAAGAG
>Ga0068859_100000208_pt1 | contig 58155 bp, 39 predicted proteins | sample KBSSwiS22_FD_66585 | JGI IMG/M metagenome (GOLD analysis project Ga0068859, IMG submission 66585) | Switchgrass rhizosphere microbial communities from Kellogg Biological Station, Michigan, USA - KBS Switchgrass S2-2 | ecosystem: Host-associated > Plants > Roots > Rhizosphere > Soil ...
GTCGGCGGCTGGTGCGTAGGCGTTCTGCTCGGGCGCGGCGGAAGCTCGATGGTGTATCTCGCCGATCGCGCCGACGGTGAATTCGAGCAGCAGGTCGCGCTCAAGATCGTGCGGCCGAATCAAAGCCTCACCGAAAATTTCCGGCGCGAGCGGCAGATCCTGGCTGAGCTTCGCCATCCCGCGATCGCGCAGCTGATCGACGGCGGCCAGATGGAAAGCGGCCGCCTTTGGTTCGCGATGGAGCCGGTATTCGGCGAGCGCATCGATCACTATGTCCGTTCGCGACGGCTGCCGCTCGACGAGCGTCTCGCGCTGTTCGATGCCGCGTGCGAAGCCGTCGCCTACGCGCACAGCCGACTTCTCGTGCACCGCGACATCAAGCCCGGCAACCTGCTGGTCGACGAGCTCGGGCGGCCGCGACTGCTCGATTTTGGCATCGCGGCGTCAAGCGACGTCGATGGCGCTGCCAGCGATCGCGCGATGACGCCGACTTATGCCAGCCCCGAGCAACGCTACGGCGGCGCGATCACGACCGCGTCCGACGTGTATCAGCTCGGCCTCTTGCTGCGCACCTTGATCATGCCGCAAGGCGAGCCGTGCGAAACGCTGCCGCACAAGATACGCACGATCATCGAGACCGAGCTCGGTGCCATCATTGCGCGAGCGACCGAAGAGGCGCCGGCCGATCGCTATCCGACGGTGGCGGCTTTGCGCTCCGATCTCGCCGCGTTGCGGCAGCGTCGTCCTATTTCGATGATCGGCGGTTTTCGTTATACGACCGCGCGTTTTCTCGAACGACATGCGCTGTCTTCGGCGATTGCCGCTGCCGGAGTCGCGGCACTTATCTTGACCGGCTGGATCGACGCGCATCGAGTCAAGATCGAGCGCGATCAGGCGCAGGCCGCCGAGGTGCGCGCGAAGGCGACCAGCGATTTCCTGGTCGGTCTTTTCTCCGTTTCGGATCCCGGCGAGAACCGCGGCGAGAAACTCACGGCCAACCAGATTCTCGCGCGCGGCGCCGAGCAGCTGAAGGGCGATCCGAAGAAAGATCCGACGCAGATGGCAGCGGTCGCACTGGAGATCGGGCGCGTCTATATGGAGCTCGGCGAGTTCGCGCGCGCAGACGACATTCTGAGCTCGGCGATCGCAACCGCTCAATCGACTTTGATGCCGGGCGCTCCGGCGCGCGTTCATCTGCTGACCTTGCGCGGCAAAGCGCGCTATTTCCACGGTGAATACGCGGCCGCGGAACACGATTTTGCGGCCGCGCGCAGCGAGCTTGCGCTGATGAGCGATCCCGTCGAGCGCGAGGCCGCGGAGGGGACGCTCGGCACGCAAGAAGCGCAACTCGCGCGACGTCTCGGGCACACGGACGATGCGCTGGCGAAACAGACCGAGGCGATCGATCTGCTCTTGCGTTCGCGCGCACCGGACGATCCGCTGCTGGGTCTCGCCTGGAACAACATGGGCCTGATCGCGCGCGACCGCGGCGACTATGCCGCAGCCGAGACCGCGTACGCGCACGCGATCTCGGTCAACAGCGAGCGTTACGGCGAGCTGCATCCGCGCACGCTCGATCCGATCAGCAACCTGGCCGAAGTTCTGGTCTTCCAGGACGAACAGGCGCGCGCCGAGCCCTTGCTGCTGAAGGTGATCGACGGGCGTCGCAAGCTCCAGGACGGACCGTCCTTGAAACTCTCGACGGCGCTCGACCTTCTCTCGCAGATTCGGTTGGATCAGTCGCGCAACGAGGAAGCCAAGACGCTCGCGATGGAAGCCGACGACGGCTACTCGAAGGCGCTCGGGATCGATCACAACTACCGTTCGTTCGCTCTCATCCATCTCGGCAATGCACAGCTCGGGCTCGGCGACGGCGAGGGCGCGCTGCAATCGTTCCATCAGGCATTGCAACTGCGACAGCTTGCATTCGGCGAAGAACATCCGGATGTCGCCAATGCGTGGTTCAACCTCGGCCTCGCTCAGATGCGCCTCGGTGATCTGACGGCCTCGGAGCAGGCGTTGCGCGCGTCGCTTGGGATCCGCGAACGCGCGCTTCCGTCCGGCCACATCATGGTGGCCCGAACGCGCATCAGCCTCATCGATATGCTGCTCCGTTCGCGTCGCATCGACGACGCGACGCAGGAGCTCGAACGCTTAGCCGCCGAATTCCAGGCTTCCGACGCGGACACCGACGAGGATCGCCGCCAGATGGCCGATCTCTACGTGCGCATTGATCAGATCGCGAGCGAATAGCGGCTTCGTTCGGCCGTCTGCGGGGAACCCAAAGCGCGGTCGCGACGAAGGAGATTTCCTACAGCTTCGTGAGCGAAATCGCCATTGCTAGCGTGGCGGCAGCGCGTTAAGTCTGCGCCACAGATGGCACGACGATGCGCGGGGCATCGGGCCATGATCGAAGCTCGCAGAAATTTCTCGTCGATATCCGCCGGTGGCGTCAAGCGCCGCGGCACTTCGCGCGTCCGCGCGATCGGCCTTCGCGTGTTGCTGATTCTAGCGGCGCTGCTCCTCTTCGCCGCGTATTCGCCTGGCATCGCGCAGCCGGCATGTCCGGCCGGGCACGATTGCACTCAAGACGACTTGGCACGCACGAAAGAAGCGCAGAGGCGCCTCCCGAAAGGCGATCGCGTCATTCCGCAAAAAGACGGACGCGTGTCGCAACTGCCGCGTGGCGACGACACCGGGCATCGCCCGCCGCCTCAGGAAAAAGCGCCGGAGGTTCCACCGTATCGCAAACCCGGACACAACGACGGCGAAGGATCGCCGCCGTCGCGCGAACACGCGCCAAAACCGCCACCGCAGCGGACGCCGCAGCCGCCCAAGCACGAGCAGCCGTGGCCTTCCGACCACGGCAAGAAAGGCGGGCATGAGAGCTATCCATATCCGCCACGTGGACCGGGCGATTGGCGCGATCCTCCATACACCGGTACGTACTTTCCGCCATATCCGCGGGACGATCCGCCGCCGAGAACGTATCCACCGCATGAAACCGAGCCGCCTCCGCCGCAACCGGAAGTTCCTCGGTCGACGTATGTGCAGGTTCCCAATGTTGTCGGGATGTCGATCGTCGCGGCGCGCGGTGCGATCTTCGATCGAGGTCTGAATCCGCAATACGGTGGCGAGCAGCCCGACGGTTCTCCGCCGGACAAAGTGGCCACGACCTCTCCGCGCGCGGGCACGATGGTGCCGGAAGGAACGTCCGTTTCGTATTGGGTCGCGCCGCGTGCGATACCAAAGCATCCGCGAACGCCAAAGCCAGAGCCGCCCGCGACGGTGCAGGCTCCTCCCGTCGAAACTCAGAACGGTGAAGGAGAAGGAAAAGGCGAAGGTCTGGGAGGGCAGGAGAATCCCCAGGATGAGAGCCCGCAGGATGAGAACCCGCAGGCGCAGCAGTCTGCCGCGCAGCAGGAAAATCAGAAGCCAACTGGTGCATCAACGCAAGACTCCGCGCGAGAGCAAGAAGATCAGAAGCCCACCGATACATCGACGCACGACTCGATGGGTGATACGAACGACAACGGCGGATCGACGCAACCGCCCGACAACACGATTCCCGTCTGGCAATGGCTCACGTTCGCCGGCGTCGCTCTGGCGTCGTGCGCGATCGTGCAAGAGTGGCGATATCGGCGGCGCCTGCGCTGGACGCGGAGCGTGACCGAAATGCGATCGTCGCTGGATCGCGACGCGTGGTTGCCGTCGACGCGCTCGGTGCCCGTCGATGCGCCACCGGTGGGTCTCCGCGCGTTCCTGGAACCGAGCCAGATCCGATTCGACACGCCCGTACCGATCGACAGAGGAATCGCAGCATGAGCGGAGTCACATTAGGCCAGCTGGTCCCCGATCCTTTCGACGGCATGGAATCCACCGTCAAGGCACACGCGTCGCCCAACGTCGGCAGCGGCGGCAAGAATCTTCTCTGGTCGTTCGTCGGATCGAAGGCGGAGGAGGCCGTGCGCGATGCGCTCGACTGCGACGTTTTCGAAGTGATCGCGCAAGGCTGGTGCCTGGCGCGCGAGCTGCACGAGTACAGCGACAGGAGCAAGCATCCGATCGGCGAGAAATCCGTCGTGCATCTCGGCGAGCACGCGTTCAAGGTGGACGTGCATCCGACCGTCGTCGTCATCGTCGATCGGGCCGAATGCGCGCGCTTGCGTTTCACGCTGGAGCTTGCCGCCAACTTCCGCGCGGTCGCGCTCTCGATCTGCAACGGCTGCATCACTGGCATCGCCGCCGGAGACGGATATGTCAGCGCGCAACTCAAGTACGGCTCCGTTTCGCTGCACAAGCGCAAGGATTCGCGCAAGGTGAAGCTGCCGGTGCAGATCGATTTCAAGGCGCCGGGCTACGCGATCGGCTGACGCGGTCGTGCGATCGCTGTGGAAGTTGCCGTTTGGCGATACCATGTTGTCGCGATGGCAGCCACCAAGAACGGAAAATTGAGCGAGCGGCAGTTCACGCGCATCGCGCGCGCGCTGGCCGAGCCGAGGCGCTATCAGATCCTGAAGGCGCTCGGCGACTTTGAGGGCGCGATGCCGTGCGGCGTGCTGAACAAGTGTCACGGCGTCAGCGCGGCGACGATGTCGCATCACATCAAGGAGCTCGAAACCGCCGGGCTCATCCAGATCGTGCGCGAAGGCAAGTTCGCGAATCTGTTCCTGCAGCGCGACGTATTGCGCGCCTACCTCGAGCGCCTCGCGCAAATCTGACCTGAGCCCCTTGATTGTTGACTTGGCGATCCAATGATTAGATGATCATCTAATCGTCGAATTGACCGACGAATCCATCAGGAGCCATCGTGAGCAAGTTGAAAGGCAAGGTAGCCATCGTGACGGGCGCGTCGAAGGGAATCGGCGCCGGTATCGCCAAGGGACTCGGCGCGGCAGGCGCTTCGGTCGTCGTGAACTACGCGTCGAGCAAGGAAGGCGCGGATCGCGTCGTCGAGGAGATCAAGAGCAAGGGCGGCAAGGCCATCGCGGTGCAGGGCGACGTATCGAAAGCCGCCGACGTCAAGCGCCTCTTCGACGAGACGCAGAAGACCTTCGGATCACTCGACGTGCTGGTCAACAATGCCGGCGTGTTCCAGTTCGATCCGATCGAAGCCGTCGTCGAGGAAGAATTCCATCGCCAATTCAACACCAACGTGCTCGGCCCGATCCTGACGACTCGCGAAGCGGTCAAGCATTTCGGCGCCGGTGGCGGCAGCGTCATCAACATCAGCTCGGTCGCGAGCTCCGGCGCCATGCCGACGTCGGTCGTCTACTCGGCGACGAAGAGCGCGGTCGATTCGATCACGCGCGTGCTCGCCAGCGAGCTCGGTCCGCGCAAGATCCGCGTCAACGCGATCAATCCGGGCGGCGTCGAGACCGAAGGCGTGCACACAATGGGGCTGATCGGAAGCGACATGGAAAAGCAGATGATCGCGGCGACGCCGCTCGGCCGCCTCGCTCAACCTGAAGACATCGCGCCGATCGCGGTGTTCCTCGCCTCCGAGGATTCCGGCTGGCTGACTGGCGAGACCATCGTCGCCTCCGGCGGCTTCCGGTAAGGCCATCTCGATTCCTCCGCGACCGGCTCGCGGAGGAATCGTGGAGACTCCACGAGATCTCCACGGGATTTACGTTTCGATCGGCCGCGCTTTACGTCGCGAGGCGGCGCGGCTTGATAGGGTCGCTCCGGTCACGAATCCGGTGAGCGCCATGATCCGCACGCGAGTTTCTCCCGCCGTCCGCACACTGCTGGCGATGTCCGCGATCGCGCTTGCGATCGCAAGCGTTGACGTCTGCGCTCAAGGATTTCCTGGCGGTGGCGGAGGGCACGGCGGCAGAGGTGGCATGCGTCCGCCCGGCGCGGCACCGAAGTCGAATCCTTCCGCCGAACAAGCGCCGCCGACGCCGCTCGCGACATTTCTCGGCAGTCTGCGCGCGCTGCGCATGGAGCTCTTGGTGCGCGAGGATCAGGTCGAGCGCTGGAGCGCGATGCAGGATGCGCTGCGCGCCTGCACCGATCTCGAACAGGAAGCCGCGCAACCTGCTCACGGCGTTCCGGCCGATCCGGTGCAGCGATTGCACAATCTCGTCGACGATGCGCGTGCGCGCGCCGATGCGATGCACAAGGCGAGCGACAGCATCGATGCCGTCGTCGCCTCGCTGGACGATCGTCAGCGCCAGGTATTCGTCGGACGTCTCGCGGATGCGTTCGCGGGCGCGCCTCGCGCGTGACGCCGCGTCAACGCCATCGGTAATGCGCGCGCTCAGCGCAGCTGACTGTCCTTGCTGCCGCGGCGGTTGTATCCGCTGAACGCCTGATCCTCGCGGTCGCGTTCTTCCTGGCAGGCGACGCACAGGCGCACGCCGGGCACGGCCTTGCGCCGCGCCTCGGGAATCTTGGCTTCGCATTCCTCGCAATGCGTGAGGCTGCGACCGCGCGGCAGCTTGCTGCGCGCGCGCTTGACCGCGTCGTCCACGGTCGAATCGATCTGGTCCTGCACGGCGCCGTCGCCGGCCCAACCCGTTGCCATTTCTCTCTCCTGCCGGACGCCAGCCGTCGCCCTGATCGGCGACGCATTCATGACGTCTTCGCGGCACAAGTATCCGCCTGACCGGAGATGAGGTCGACTGGCACCGAGCTCAAGCCGCGGCCGGCCGGCGGGGGACGTCCAAACCCCTGAAACGACGATGGCGCGGGGATCGCCCGCGCCATCGTCCTCTTCATGAAACGACCCGCTTACTTCGTCGCAGGTCCGAGATACACGACGCGACCGCCTTCCTTCGTTCCGTTGCCACGGATGATGAAGTTGTGCTCGAACGTCGCCACGACGTTGGACACGATCTGCATGTTTTCCGCAGCGAGATCGGGGCCGGTCGGAACGGTCGAGCCGTCGAAGCCGTCGGCGAAGATCTCGTCGGAGCCGCCGGCCGGAGCGTTGATGCCGGCGTTGTGCACATCGCCGATCCACGAGCGTTCCTGGTAGACGCCGGTGATGTCGCCCGAGGCCGGGTAGCCGCCGGTCGGACCGTGATACTGCAGAGCGATCAGCACGTCGCCGGGTCCGTTCAGCGTCACGCCGCCGTTCGGAAGCGCGATGGTCTGGATCGCCTGCAGCGGATCGGCCACCGCGACGTCGTGCACGGCCGCGACCAACGTCGCGCCGTTCGACGGATCGTTGTCGTCGTCCTGATACACGAAGACGTCGAACGTCTCGCCGACGACAGCGCCCTGGCCGCCGTTGCTGAGGTTGCCGACGAAGAGCGTCTGCACGTTGGTCAGCGTGAACGGATAGTCGGTCGGGTCGGGCGTGAAGCGGTTGAGATAGACGAACGTCGTGCCGGCACCGGCACCGAGCGCGTTGATGTTCGCATCGCTGTCCTGATGCGTGTCGATCTGCAGCACGCACTCGCCCGCGTTGCACAGCGTCGGCGGCGGCGCGATACCGGCCGGCTTGACGCCGACGGTGATGTGCTGATCCGGCGAGGCACCATTGGATTCGCTGAGCGTGATGTTACCGAAGGCCATGTCGGCGTCGGTCGACGAGGGCGTCGCCGTGATCGTCAGCACCTGCGTTGCGCCCGGGGCGAGCTGGAAGCTCGACGGCGAAACGGCGACGTCGACGTCGCCGATCGTGGCGGCGAAGCTCGCGTTCCAGTTGCCGGTCGTGTCGAGGCGATTGGTGACCGTGCGCGTCCACGTGCAGCCGGTCGATGCGCAGTTCGAATCGCGCACCTGCGGCAGGTTCAGATCCTTGATGTCGATCGAGCCACCGCTCGGATTCGCGGCGAGGAAATGCGCGTACGTCTCGTCGAACGTCAGGCCCGCGAGCGCGGCTTTGGTCAAATCGACGCGGCCGTGACCGACCTGGTCGATCGTCCACGGCGTGGTGCCGTCTTCCTGCGTGCCGGTAGCGTTGGTCGCGGTCGAGACCAGCGCGGACTTCACTTCCATCGCGGACCAGTCCGTATGCACGGCGCGGATCAGCGCGGCGGAGCCGGTGATATGCGGCGTCGCCATCGAGGTGCCGCTGTCGAGGCCATAGTTGCCTTCCTGATCGTCGAACGCGGCGTAGATGTTGACGCCGGGCGCGGTGATGTCGGGCTTGGTTTCGTCCGCATACGGAGCGACGGTCGGGCCGCGATAGCTGAAGTTGGCCAGCACGTCGCCCTGCAGGTTGCCGATGCCGGACGGAACGGTGTCGACGATCGAATCGCTGGCGTTGTCGCCGACGAACGCGATCAGCGCATCGCCGGGGCCGAGGTCAATGCTGTACGCCGGGATCGCCGGAGCGCCCGTCGTGTCCATCGTGATCGGGCCGGGCTGGTTGTTGGCGACGACGACCATCGTCGCGCCCGCGTTGAACGCGTTGGTGACCTTCTCGGTGAACGAGCACGCAGTGCCGCCTGCGACGGACGCGCCGCGGCGCACCAGCGCGACGGAGTTGTCGAACGTATGCGCGGGAACGCCGCCGGTCGCCGTGCAGGCCGCGATGTTCGCAGGATACGACTTGATCGAATAGCCGTCGAGGGTCGGCGCGGTGCCGGTCGTGGTGTTGCTCGGTGTCAGCGGAATCGCGCTGATCGTCGCCGGTGGCGTGCCGGGGCCGACGACGGAGAGCACCGGGCTCAATACTTCGTCCTGGCTCGACGCCGCGACGGTCATGACCCACGGACCGAGGTGATTGACCTTGCTGGTCGGATCCGTTTCGCCCGTCTGCAGGTTGCCTGCGGCAGCCGCGACGAAGATGTCCGCATTCATCATGTCGAGGAAGTTGCGGTCGGTGTCCGACCACGGACTGGTGCCGCCGGAGATCGAGAAGTTGACGACGTCGACCTGGTCGGCGATCGCATTCTGGATGCCGGCGAGAATCGCCGAGCCCGAGCAGGTGTTGGTCTGGCAGACCTTGTACTGATGGATCGCCGCGCACGGTGCGACGCCCGACATGGTGATGCCGTCCGGCAGCGCCGGTGCCGGCGTCACGGTGTTGTCGATCGTGTTGCCCGCGGCCGTGCTCGAAGTGTGCACGCCGTGGCCGTAGCCGGGATTCGCTTCCGGATTGGAGCCGGTGCACTGACTGCCGCTGCTGGTCGAGCAGTCGACTGCCGTCAGCTTGGGCGAAGCTGCGCTGAAGCCGCAGGTCTCGTCGTTGGCGAACGAGGGATGATCGCTGTTGGTGCCGCCGTCGAGATCGCCGACCACGATGCCTTGGCCGCGCGTGCCGACATTGTCCGGAGTCGCGGTACCGTCCCAGATCGAGCCCGCGCCGATGAACTTCGGACCGCGGAACGTTGCGAGTTGCTCGATGCGCTCGCGCTCGACCGACTTGATGCCCGGCAATGTCGCGATCTTCGCGGCTTCGTCCGCCGTCATCCCCGCGGCGATGCCGTTCAACGTGATCGCATAGCTGTGCGTGACGTCGAGCGCACGGCCGATCTTGCTCTCGATCGCGGCGACGTGCGTCGAGCGCGCCGATGCGAGAAAGCCGTCGTAGGCCTGCGCCGCCGCCGTCTTGACGTCGAGCTTGCGCGAGCGCGAGCCCGGTGCCGCGGCGGTGGCCGCGTAACCTTGCACGTTGCCCTGATAGTAGAGGAGGCCGTCTTCACTGAAACTTACAATGTAAATTTCGCGTCCGACCGCGGCCTCGGTCGCCGTGATCGGCGCCGCTTCGACGGCGGCCGTCTGAAACAGCGCGCCCATGAGCGCGATGCCGACCGCGGATGCGAGCGCATTCGTTCGTACAAACTGCTTCATTCCAATCTCCAACATGATGACAACGCCGCGCCTCGGCTCGCGTTTTGCGCAAGCTGGGCGATGGCACGAAGGGGAGAAGACTCCCGGGCAAAATCCCCGTTCGCCGGGACGTGCGAACGTTGAGCCCGAAAGTAGCGTGTCGAAGTTCCTTTGTGCAACAGGTTGCGCGCGTTCAGTTGCGAGACGCTTCGTAGTTGAACGAGATCGATCGTGACGATCAGCACTTCCCTAGTTTCGCGCGCGTCGGATCGAAGACGATCCGCTCCGTCCCGAGGCTGAGAGCCGCGCGTGCATCGCATGTGCGCGCGCAAATTGGGTAGCCCCGCGCATGAGTGAAAATCGCTGCCGAAACCATGTCGCAAAAGCGCGCGGGATGACGTTCCAGAATTCGCTGTGGGTTTGTTCTATTTCGCCGCGCGCAGTTGCAGCGAACGCGGCGCGAGCCCCATTGCCTTGCGGTAGCGCGCATAGAGCTCGCCGACCTTGGCGACGTATTCCTGCGTTTCTTCGTACGGCGGCACGCCGCCGTATTGCGTGACGGCGCCGATGCCGGCGTTGTACGCGGCGGCGACGAGAATGCGGTCGCCTTCGTAGCGCGCTTCGAGCGCTTTGAGATGCCGCGCGCCAGCGAGAATCGATTGCTTCGCGGCGAACGGGTCTTTCACGCCGTAGTCGCCGATCACGTCCGGCATCAGCTGCATGACGCCTTTGGCGCCTTTCTCGGAGACGGCGTCCGCGGCGTAGAAGCTTTCCGCGTGCGCGATCGCGCGCAGCCAGGCTTCGTCGATGCCGGTCGTCCGCGCAGCGCTCTTGAACTCAGGCTTGAAGGCATCGAGCTGCGGTTTGCCAATCGTCCCGAGTCCGGCGTGCGCGGGCGAAGACGCGGGCGTCGCGACGGTGAACGCGAGCACTTTGGTCGAGCCCGGCAGGTTGCGCGTGCTGTAGACGACTTGGCCGTCCTGCTCGCGTTTGTAGAGCGTGCCGCTGAACACACCGAGCGCGCCCCAAATATTTGGCAGCGCCGCCGCTTTGTCGTCGAGCGTCTTCGCGGTGCACTGCGATCCGGGCTCCGGCGCGGTCGCAAGGCTGACGGTGCCGTCGCGAAGACAACGCCAGACCGTGCGCGATTCGGCGGATGGGCTAAATGTCAGCGCGATCAGCACGATCAATGGCGACATCAAACGCATCGGAAGCCGGCTGCAGCGCCGAAATCGAATCTACGGCTGCGTTGCCGCCTCCGCGTCGAGGGTGGAAACGAATTCGACGTCGCCGATCCAATTGCGCTTGCGTCGCGCGAGTCGCGTGCTTTCGTCTTCGCCTTCCAGATGTGCCGGCGCTCGGCGCAACAATGCCGGATCGACGCCGTCGAAAAGATTGACGTTGACGACCGCGAAGAGCCGGCCGTCGATGCGGCTGGTCACGATCGGCACGAGGCCGCAGATGGAGCAGATGTGGAAATCGGCGGTCTTGGTGTCGAAGCTGTATTTCGACGTGCGCTCAGGCTCCTTGATCGCGATCTTGAGCGAACCGGTCGGGCAAGCGGTCCAGACGCCGCCGTGCCGCATGCAAAACGAACAGGAGCAGGCGCGCGCGGGAATCTCCGTCGGCTCGGGCGACCAGTCGAGCACGAACGAGATGTTCTTGCAGTGGCAGCTTCCGACGATCGGCATTCCCATGACGTGCAGACTAATGCCCGCGGCGCGGTCAGGCAATTCGACGACGCCGGCGATCGCGGACACACGTTGCGACGATTGCCAGAAAGCGGCGGCATGAACCGAAGGGACTTGTCGGATCGCAAGCTGATGTGTTGTATCCGCTCATCGCAGAAAGGAGCTCGAAGATGCCCCGTTGTCGTTGGATGTTTGTGATGCTCGCCGCCGCGTTGTTTTCCGGCGCATGCCACGCCGCTGCGCAAGAGACGTACTCGTGCCGCGCGCGCGCGCAAGGCGCCGATCCGGTCGCTACGATCGAAACCACGTTGGGCGGCGTGCCGGCGATCTTGCGCGTGCCGAAGACGATCGCGAAAGCGCCGATCGTGTTGTGGCACGGATTCGGTCCGCCGGCGAGCGAGCGGGCACTCGCCGAAGCGCTGCCGCTGGATGACGTGCCTGCCGTGAAGGTGTATCTGGGTTTGCCTCTGTTCGGCAAGCGCGCGGAAGCGGGCGGCGTGGAAACGTTGAAGAAGCGGCAGACGACGGATTTCGCGTCACTGGTGTTCGAGCCGGTCGTCGTCGGCGCGGCGGAAGAGTTGCCGGCGGTCGTGAAAGCTTTGCAGTCGATGGATTGCATGAAGCGCGGCGAGAAGATCGGCGTGTTCGGATTTTCCGGAGGCGGCGCGGCAGCGTTACTCGCGCTCGCCGATCGCAGCGTGCCGATCGGCAGTGCGGTCGTGCTGAATGCATCGACGGGGCTCAGCGCGTCGATCGACGCGTACGAGCACGCGATCGGCAAGCCGTACTCGTGGACGAAGGCGTCGCGCAAGCTGGCGCTGCGCACCGATGCGCCCGGTCGAGCGCGCGACATCGCGGCGGGGCATCCGCAGCCGGCGCTGCTGATCGTGCAGGGGACCGCGGACGACATGCTGAAACCTGAGCTCGCGACGGCATTGGATGATGCGTTGCGGCCGCTCTACGCGAAAAATCCGGAGAGACTGCGACTCACGCTCGCCAAGGGCATGTCGCACAACGTCACGGAGACTTCGAGCATCGGCGACCTGCGCGCCTGGGTCGGCGATTGGTTCAACCGCTATCTCGATCCGGTATCCGGCTGACCAAAAAAAATGCGGCGGCCTCGAGGGGCCGCCGCATCGGCGTTGCCGAACGATCAATGATCGCCGTCGTCGTCGCGATCGTGATGACCGTGCTTGTAGTGCTGGATCACCCACTCGTTGCGCTCGTACGGACGTTCCGTGTCGAGCTGGATCTTCACGCCGCCATTGGTGATGTACGTGCGGCTTTCGGGCGGAAGCATCGTGCCGGAACGCCACTCGTTGCCTTCCTGCCAGTAGTACGTCTTGGTTTCCGGCGCGAAGTAGATGTCGTGATCGCCGTAGTAGATGTACTCGTGATGGCCTTTCTTGACCGTCGTCGTTGTCACCGTCTCGGTCGTCTCCGTGGTCTGGGCCATCGCCGGCGCAGCTACTGCACAAGCAATCGTCAGAGCAGTCGCGCTGATGAAAGTGTGACGCTTGTTCATGGGGGCTCCTATCTAGCTGAACGGAGATGCCGCGGCTTCGTTCGAGAACGTCGACCGCAGAATCCGGCTCAAGGCTACAGACCGCGCCTGAACCGATCGAATCCGCGCGCATCGTTGCGATAGGTGGCATTCATCGGCATAAACGAAATCGAAAAAAAAGCGCGCAGGAGCCGCTCACGGGCGGTCTGGCGGAAACGCGCAGCCAGATCGAGCTATGGAATCAGTGCGCGAATTCGCCGGTCAGGCACACGCTTTCAAAATTGGACACCAGATACGGTTCGAGCAGCGAGCCGTCGAGCTGGGTCGTGTATGCGAGAAACGGAGTCCGGAGCGTCGATTAGGTGATGCAGCCGCTGCTGAACAGGCTGCCGATATCGCTCGTCGTCTTGATGATCGGCGTGCCGTCGAGATTGTGGTCGTTGCGTCGTGCGAGATCGTCGAGCGCACGCTGTCCATCGCGCGCGTTGTGCGCGCGATCGGTGACGCTGACCCACGTGCGGAATCCAAAGTCTGAGCTTGTTGTTGCTGAAGTAGTGCTGCGCATGTCGAGTATCACCGACGGGCGGAACGCCCGCCGTGGTTGTAGGCCGGTTGCATCATCCGTGGAGTTCAGGTCGTCGACCGCGGCCTCGTGATAGTCCCGTGAAGATGCAGATACTCGAGTGAAAATCGGCAGACAAAATTTCACCGCCATGGATTTCAGCGGAAATGAGACTTTTCCCTCAGGTTCGTGCGTGTGATAACCCAGCGGCACGCTACGGCGGTTAAATTTGGTTACAAGGGATACGACGTCGGGTTTCGTAGCGGACCTGCGACGCAGTCACCAGCTTCGGCACAAGGGTTCGTGTGAGATGGCGGCATGTCGTATCCATCCGGTCCAACCTCATTCCGACACAGCTTTAGCCGGCGTGCTTTTATCTTTTTTCTCGGCCTGATCGGGGTCGCGGGCGTATCACGGGCGGCACCGGCATGGCACAGCGCCGCAGCGCTTGCCGCGCCGCGATCGGCCCACACGGCGACGCTGCTTTCGACGGGGAAAGTTCTCGTCGCGGGCGGCGTTGACTCTTCGCAAGTCGAAATCGCGCAAGCCGAGATCTACGACACTTCGCTCAATATTTGGCAAGCGACAGGCTCGCTCACCGTGTCGCGAGTCCGGCACAGCGCGACCGTGCTGGCGAATGGCCACGTCCTGGTAGCCGGCGGTCTCCACGAAGATACGGCTATCGACTCCGCCGAGATCTACGACCCGGCAGCGGGAACCTGGAGCTCAGCGGCGCCGATGAATCAAGCACGTTACTCCGCGACGGCAACGCTGCTCGTCGATGGTCGCGTGCTGGTTGCCGGCGGTTCCGACGACGCCGGAACGCTTGCAAGCGCGGAGCTCTATGATCCGGAGGCCAATGCTTGGAGCGATGCGGGCGCATTTGCGTTCGCTCGCAGCGGTCATACCGCGACGCTGCTCAGCGACGGTCGCGTTCTGATCGCCGGCGGACAAGACTCGAACGTAAGCCTAGCCAGTGCATCCATCTACGACCCTTCGAGCAACAGCTGGGTGCCTGCTCACGATCTGGCCATTGCGCGCGGTAATCATGCCGCTACATTGTTGAGCGATGGTCGCGTGCTGGTTGCAGGAGGGGCGAGCGGCGGCACGTATCTGGCGAGCGCCGAACTCTACGATCCTTCCGGCGATGTCTGGAACTCGGCGGGACCGCTGGCGGATCAACGCGCTTACCAAAGCGCGAATCTCTTGCCCGACGGACACGTGCTGGTCACAGGCGGCCGCGATGCGCAAAGCGTAATCGCCTCCGCCGAGACATTCGATCCGACGACGGGCGGCTGGTCGCGCGCCGGCTCGCTGATGGCGGCGCGCGATCTGCATTGTGCGACGTTGCTCGCGAATGGGCAGATACTGGTTTCAGGTGGCGCGGATTCGGCAGGCGACGCTCTGGCGAGCTCCGAGCGGTACGACGTAGCCCAGCGCATCTGGACAACGGTGACGAATCTCGCAACGGCTCGCTTCGCGCACACCGCGACGCTGTTGCCGGGAGGGCAAGTTCTTGCAGCCGGGGGAAGTACAGGTGCCGGCGGCGTCACGTCGAGCGTCGAGCGCTATTCCGCGGACGCCGATCAGTGGATTCCGGCGGGCTCACTGAGGACAGCGCGTTTCTATCACACGGCGACATTGCTCGCGAGCGGTGAGGTTCTTGTTGCGGGTGGCGAAGGCAGCAACAGTATTCTCGCAAGCGTCGAGCGCTACAACGTCGCGAGCAATGCCTGGATTCCCGCCGGCACTCTGGCGGCGGCGCGCGAACTGCACACGGCGACTTTGCTGGCGAACGGAAAGGTGCTCGTCGCTGGCGGCATGTCGGCCAACGTGACGACGCTGGCGAGCACGGAAATCTACACGCCGAACAGTTCCACGTGGCAATCCGGCGCATCGCTTTCCACCGGACGCTTTCTGCACACTGCGACCCTCCTCACTGGTGGCGATGTGCTTGTCGTAGGAGGGTTCGGCGATTTCAATATTTTCGCCAGCGCTGAACGCTACGATGCTGCGACGGACACGTGGCAGCCCGCAGCGAACCTCGTCAACGCCCGCTATCAGCATCGGGCGACGCTGTTGCAGGATGGGCGCGTACTGGTGACGGGCGGAAACGGCAATTCGCAGCCTTTGCGCAGCGCCGAGTTGTACGATCCGACGAGTAATCGTTGGACTGCAGCCGCCGATCTCGCGTTCGCGCGCGCGGGTCACACGGCAACTCTGCTTCGCTCAGGGCAAGTACTTGTCTCCGGCGGTGCAGCCGCAGGAGCCCAGGACGAAATCTATGATCCTGCGAGCAACACCTGGAGCAGTGCCGCGAATCCGTCGGTACAGCGCCTTCTGCACACGGCGACGCTGCTGCGCGACGGACGTGTGGTGCTTGCCGGCGGCAGTGCCGATTCGTCGGTTGCGCTGCCATCCGTGCAGAGCTTCGATGCCGATTCGACGTCGGACGAAAATCGACGTCCTTTCCTTTCGATGGTGACGCCGCTGCTCGTCGGCAACAATGCATTGGATGCGGCTGGTTCGCGTTTCCGGCCGAGCACGGAGGCTTCTGCCGGCGGGACGCAAACGTCCGCGACCAATTACCCGATCGTGCAGGCAATGAGGATCGACAACGAGCAGATCCAATGGCTCGTTGCCGATCCCACACGATCGTTCGACGACACGTTCTTCGGTTCGACGGCCGATGCTTTCCAGGACGTCCCGCACGGGCCGCTCCTCATTTCTGTGTTCGTCGACGGCATTCCCAGCAGCGCGCAATTCAGCGTGCTCGCGCCTGACGATCCGATTTTCGGAGGCGGCTTCGACTGAGGCGCATCGTTGGCGGGAGGAATGAACCGTTATCGACGCGGCCTGCCGGGACGCTTGGTCGTTGACGCGCGCGACGCCGCCGTTCTCTCCGCGGATGCCGCCGACGCGGGCGGCTTGTCCGGTGTTCGGGTTGTAGGCGACACCGCGTCCGGCCTGAACCCGATGTCCGGTTGCCGCGTTGCCGACGATGACGTGGCTACCTTTGCATAGGCGTGTCGACGGCGACGATCGCCGCCGACACGCGCTTGGGTTCAACGCTCGAAACCGTTGCCGAAGATCGGTTCGCTCGCGACATAGAACGAGCTGCCGTTGCTTGCGAAATCGACCCAGAGCACGACGCGCTCGTCGCCGCTTGCGGTGTTCGGATGCGCTTCTTCGGAGAAGAATCCGTTGACGTCGCCGAGCGTCACCGAGGAGACGGTCAAGCCGTCGAGCGTGTCGCCCGCGACCAGCACGGCATTGATCGCGCCGTCGTGCCAGCGGAACACGCCGCGACCGCCAACGCAGAAGAACACCTGGCTGCCGTTGACGGTGAAGGTCAGCGTGTCTTGGGTGACGTCGAACGGTGTCGTACCGGGCAGCGGCGTCGTGCTGTCGACGAGCGCGGTCAGCGGTCCGCCACCTTGCGCGACGTCGGCGAACGGAACGCTGTAGAGACCGCCGAATGTATTGCCGTTGCGCGCGACGAAGAGAACGTTATCGCCGGCGACGAGCGGCGCGCTGAGCGTCAGGTGCGTGGAGCCCGTGCTGTCGCCGGGCAACGATTGGTCAGCGTTGGCGAGATTCTCGTAGGGACCGGGAAAGTCGGGCTCATTGCACAGCGTGATGAAGCCGTCGACGACGTCCGCGTACAGCGCATTGAATCCTGTGCTGGGATCGAGGACGCCCTGGCCGTACGAAACGACATGATCCGCATCGATCGCGGGAAGGGCGAACGTGTTGACCGGAAACGCACACGCATCCGAATTGACCGGCGCGGTCGACAGCGCCATCGTCGTCAATGCGCCGGAGCCGTTGGCCGCGATCTTGAAGACGCCCGCGACATTCGACGCCGTGTTGCCGCCGGAAAACACCACCGACTCGCCGTCGGTGCCGAACTGATCGTCCGACAGAGTATCGAACGCATCGCCCGTGCCCGGAATCGTCGTCGACGTATCGACGATGCGCGACACGGCGCCGCCGATCATCGGCACGGTGTAGAAGCCGGGATTACCCTGAGCGTCGAGCGCGCGGAACATCACCGTGCCGTTGCGCAGCACCGTCGGTTGCACGAACGGCGATTCGTCGAATTGGGCGAAGTTGCCGCCTCCGCCCGGAATCGGCGTCGAGGTCGATACGAGCTTGGTGAATCGGCCGTAGCGCCAGGTCCAGATCGATTCGCTCTGGGAATTCAGGAATGCCGTGAACACGATCGTGTCGCCGTCGATGCGCCCGTGCCACGAATAGAATGGGCCGGCGCCATCGGGGCGCTGGGTCACGTTGTCGGTCAGGAATGCCGTGTATCCATAGCGACCGGCCGACGCCGGCATCGAAGCGAATGCGGCGCCGGCGGCCAGCGCCCACAGCGGCAGGTTGAACGTCCTCACGATCGGTCTCCTTGGCAGCGATGCCGGGAGGCCGGCATCTACCGGGCAGTGATCGAATCGGACGAAACGTCACGCGGTTTGGCGCGCCCTTTACATCGGCCGATGGCCCAGGCGCGCGGCTTGCGTCGTCAAATAGTCTCGTTCTGGGATGCTCGCGGTCCTTGCAGCCGCGGCAAGGTAGTGCGTGATCGCGGCCACGTGCTGGCCATCGAGCTCGAGCAGATGCGCGCGCACCGCGTCGAGGCGATGACTGCCGGCGAGGCGGCCTTCCGTCGCGATCGCGTCGACGAGCTCGAGCGCGGACTTCGGCCCGTGCACCATCGCCGAGGCGATCGCGCGATTGAGCGCGATCATTGGATTGTCGGTTATGCGCTTCAGCACGTCGTAGAGCGCGAGGATCTGCGGCCAGTCCGTTTCTTCGGCGCGTTCCGCTTCATCGTGCACGGCGGCGATCGCGGCCTGCAACGAATAGAAGCCGATCGTGCCTTTCGACAACGTATGCGTGACCAGAGCGATTCCTTCGGCGATCGCGTCGCGATTCCACAGCGACCGATCCTGTTTTTCGAGCGGGATCAACTCGCCGCTTCCGCCGGTGCGCGCCGGACGCCGCGCGTCGGTCAGCAGCATCAGCGCGAGCAAGCCGGCGACTTCGCCGTCGCGCGGCAGCAGCGCGCGCACCGCGCGCGTCAGGCGGATCGCTTCGTTCGAGAGATCGGCGCGATGAAGATCGTTGCCCGCGCTCGCCGTGTAGCCTTCGTTGAAGATGAGATAGAGAACGTGCAGCACCGACGCGAGCCGTTCCGCGCGCTCGCTCTCGGCCGGCATCTCGAACGGCACGCTCGATGTCTTCACGCTCTGCTTGGCGCGGCTGATGCGCTGCGCCATCGTCGCTTCGGGCACGAGGAACGCATTCGCGATTTCCGCGGTCGCGAGGCCGCCGACCGCGCGCAGCGTGAGCGCGATCGCCGACGAGGGCGTCAACGCCGGATGGCAGCACATGAAAAGGAGCACGAGCGTGTCCTCCTCATCGATCGGCGATTCCGGCTCGATCGCTTCGGGATCGCCGAACGGCCATTCCTGGCGCGCGAGCAAGGCTTCGCGCTCGCGCCGCGCGACGTCGCTGCGCACCTGGTCGGTCATGCGCCGCGCGGCGACGTGGATCAGCCAGCCGCGCGGATTGTCGGGCGTTCCTTCGCGCGGCCACTGCACTGCAGCGGCGATCAGCGCTTCCTGCACGGCATCTTCGGCTGCGGCGAAATCGCCGAAGCGTCGCATGACGGCGCCGAGCACCTGCGGCGCCAGATCGCGCAGCAGATGCTCGATGCCGGTCGCGGCGGAGTTTCGGTTCACTCCTGAATCGAGCACGCGCTCATCACTTGGCGCACTTCGATCGGAAGATGCAGCGGCGCGCCGTCCTTGCCGGGCGCAGACGAGGCGATCGCGGCGATCTGATAGGCGCGCGAGGTGTCGTCGACGTCGACGATCCAGAATCCGGCCAGGAATTCCTTGGCTTCGGCGAACGGGCCGTCGGTATCCGGCGCGCCGTCCTTGCGCGAGCGCACGCTCTTGGCCTCCTCGGGACCGGCGAGGCCTTGCGCGTCGACCAGCTCGCCGGACGCGCGCAGCTGTTTGTTGAGATCGACCATGTAGTCGATGTGCGCCTTGATCCGCTCGGGCGGCCAGGTGCCGATGCCGGCGTTGGTCCAGCCTTGCTTGGGGGCATGCATCATCAGCATGTATTTCATGTCGCGATTCCTCTCGATTCGCGTCCGGGATGGGCGCGTTCACGGATAAGTCGGAGCACGGCGCGGGTTCTCGACATACCGTCGCAAATTTTTTTCGATGGCTTGCGCGACCCACCGCGGTCGCGGGGATCGCCGCAGAGGTTAGCGTGGCGGGTACGCGGCGAGCGAGGACGTCAAAGCAGGATGTCGTGCAGGAACGCCCGTGCGAAGCGCCAGTCGCGGCTCAAGGTGCGCTCGGTCACGCCCATGATCTCGGCGATCTTCGGCAGCGGCAGGCCGGCGAAGTAGTGCAGGGTGACCAGCTGCGCCGCGCGCGGGTCGTCGACTTCGAGCTTGCGCAGCGCTTCGTCGAGCTCGAGCGCGTGCTCGGCCGTCGCGTCGGCGATCGGATCGGCCGCGTCGATGTCGACCGGAACGACGCCGCCGCCGCGCTTGGCGCGAAGGCGAAGGCGCGCGCGATCGACCAGGATGTGCCGCATCGCCTGCGCGGCGTAGCCGAAGAATTGCGCCGGGTCGGAAAAACGCAGATCGCGTCCGGCGCAGACCTTGACATAGAGCTCGTGCACCAGCGCCGTCGTGTTGAGCGTGGCGCCGTCGTTGCGCGCGAGCTCGCGGCTCGCCATTGCTTTCAGGCGATCGTAGACCTCGGCGAACAGCGCATCGGCGCCAAGCTCCGCCGAGACGGCGGGCAATGTCGAACTGACGGATTCGGCCACGGTGCCTCCGCGTCGATTCTAGCGCTTCGCCGGAAAATCGGTGCGCGATGGCGGTGCGGCAGGCCCCACCGGTCGGCTACCATGCGCGTTCTACCTGGATCCTTTGCGCAATGTGGTACGCGATCACCGGTCTTGACCATCCCGATTCGCTGGAACGCCGCCTCGCCGCGCGTCCGGCACACTTGAAGCGACTGCAGGATCTCCTTGCGCAAGGAAGACTCCTTCTCGCCGGCCCGTTTCCGTCGATCGATTCGGAAAACCCGGGCGAGGCCGGTTTCAGCGGCAGCCTGATCGTCGCCGAGTTCGACGATCTCGCCGCGGCGCAGGCCTGGGCCGACGCCGATCCGTACATCGAGGCCGGCGTCTACCGTGACGTCAGCGTGCGTCCGTTCCGCAAGGTGTTGCCGTGAGCGATCGCGTCGAGCGCATCCGCCGGAGTCTCGAAGCCGGCCTCGCTCCGACGTTGCTCGAGATCGAGGACGAAAGCCACCGCCATGCGGGCCACGCCGGCGCGCGCGACGGCCGCGGCCATTTCCGCGTGCGCATCGTCAGCGCCGCGTTCGCAGGCCAGACGCCGATCGCGCGCCATCGCGCGGTGTACGCGGCGCTCGGCGAGATGATGCAGACCGATATTCACGCGCTGGCGATCGACGCCCGCGCTCCGGAGGAGGATCGATGAGGAACGTGATTGATCGGCAGTATCGTGGGTTGGCGCTGGTCGCCTTCGCTTCGCTGGCCGTGCTCGGCGGCTGCGGACGTGGCGCGGGCGGCGACGAGGTGATCCAGCTCAAGGACGGCGGACCCGCGGTCGCGGTCGTCAACGGACAGGAAGTGCCGCAGCGCCTGCTCGACGCAGTGGCGCGAGCGCACAACTGGGACATGTCCAAGCCGGAATTGCGCGATCGCGCGCTCAGGGAGCTTGCCAACTACATCATCGCGGCGCAGGCCGCGCACGAGGGCCGATTCTCCGGCGACCCCGATTTCGCCGCGAGGGCGGAGCTCGATCGGCTGCAAAGCGTCTCCGCGGCGGCGATGGCGGAATTCCAAAAGCGCGCCCAGATCGACGACAGCGTGCTGCGCGCCGAATACGACAAGCAGGTCGTCAAGGCCGGCAGCGACGAATACGACTTCGGCCATATCGTGTTCGCGACCGAGCCCGAGGCGATCAAGGCCGCGGGCGAGGTGCTCGGCGGAAAACCGTTCGATACCGTGCTCGAAGCGCACAAGAAGGATGCGCGGCAGGCGCGCCAGTTCACGCACATCCGCGGCGCTCAATTGCCGCAGCCGATCGCGCAGGCGCTGACGACGATGAAGCCGGGCGAGACGTCCAAGGTGCCCGTGCAGAGCTCGTTCGGCTGGCACGTGCTGCACCTGACGGCGGTCAAGCCGTACACCCCGCCTGCGTTCGATCAGGTAAAGGAAAACCTGCGCCGCACGCTGGTCAAGCACGCCGGCGAGGAGCGCCTGCGCACGTTGCGCGAGCAGGCCAAGGCCACGTTGATGACGCCTTCCGGTCCTGTCGAATGGAGCGTCATACCGAAGCCTCCGGCTCCGGGCCAGGCCGCGCCGGCGGGTGCGCCGAAGGTGATCACACCGGGGCCCGCCGCGGCAAAGCCGGCACCCCAGCCGCCCTCCGGCGCCGATCAGCCGGACAAGCCAAAAGGCGGCTCCTGAGCCGCCGGGATGCCGCGGAGCGTGAAATCGGGCGACCGCAGGTTGCTGCGCGCTCCTTGCACCCAGGGCGGCGCGGCTTGAAAATCCGCGCCCCGCTCGAAAAACCGCTGCCGCACGTCACCGGCGCGGCAGCGGCACACCGTTCCGTATTTCCGCCGATGCGCGCGCGCGTCGCGACGCAGCCGAGGCTTTCGTTTCCATGCGCTTGACCACGATCAAACTGGCCGGATTCAAATCGTTCGTCGATCCGACCACGCTCAACCTGCCCACCAACATGTCCGGCATCGTCGGACCGAACGGCTGCGGCAAGTCGAACATCATCGACGCGATCCGCTGGGTCATGGGCGAAAGCGCGGCAAGCCGCTTGCGCGGCGATGCGCTGACCGACGTGATCTTCTCCGGTTCTTCCGGACGCAAGCCGGTCGGCAGCGCGATGGTCGAGCTTCTGTTCGACAACTCCGACGGCACGATCATCGGCGAATACGCGAGCTACGCCGAGATCTCGGTCAAGCGCATCGTCAGCCGCGACGGACAGTCGCAATACTTCTTGAACGGCGTGCGCTGCCGCCGCCGCGACATCACCGATCTTTTCCTCGGCACAGGCTTGGGCCCGCGCAGCTACTCGATCATCGAGCAGGGCATGATCAGCGAGATCGTCGAAGCCGATCCCGAACAGCTGCGCAATCATCTCGAAGAAGCGGCCGGCATCTCCAAGTACAAGGAGCGCCGCAAGGAGACCGAAAGCCGCATCAAGGCGACGCGCGAGAACCTCGACCGCGTGCGCGACGTGCGCGACGAAGTCGACAAGCAGCTCGAACACTTGAAGCGTCAGGCGCGCGCCGCCGAGCGCTGGCAAGCGCTGAAGAACGAGCAGAAGAAAAAAGAAGCGGAGCTGAAAGCCCTCGGCCTTCGCGCCGCGCAGGCGCTGGTCGAGGAGCACGCGGCGGAGCTGCGCAAGGCCGAGCTTGGGATCGAGCAGCAGGTCGCCGAGCAGCGGCACGTCGAAGCCGAGCTCGAGACCGGCCGCGAAAAGCACGGCACCCACGGCGAGCATCTCAACAAGGTGCAGTCCGAGGTCTATCGCATCGGCGCGGAGATCGCGCGCGTCGAGCAGCAAATCCAGCATCACAAGGAATTGACCGAACAGCTGCAGCGCGCGCGCGAGGAAACCGAGCGCGCGCACGCCGAGCTCGCTACGCACATCCGCGACGATCAGGCGCGCTACGAAGACGTGAGCCGCGCGCTCGCCGAAGCCGATCCGAAACTCGCCGAGCTTCGCGCCGCCGACGAGGCCGGCGCCGAAGCCGTGCGCGTCGCCGAGCAGAAGCTCGCCGAGTGGCAGGGCCAGTGGGACGAGCACGCCAAGACGACGTCGCAGGCCTCGCAGTCCGCCGAAGTCGAGCGCACGCGCATCGACTATCTCGATCGCCAGTGCCTCGCGGCCGATCAGCGCCGGCAGACGCTGGAAACCGAACGCAGCGCGGCGAATCTCGACGAGCTGGGCAAGTCGCTCGAGTCGCTCGACGCGCAGCACGCGGAATTGCGCACGCAGGTCGAATCGTTCACGGGCACGCTCGAAGAGCGCCGCGCCGCAGCAGAGCGATTGCTCGAAAGCGAGCGCGCGGTGCATACCGCGCTCAGCGGCAAGCGCGGCGAGCTCGAAAAAACCCGCGGGCGCCTGTCTTCTCTTGAAGCGCTGCAGCATGCCGCGCTCGGCGAGACCGGCGCCGCCGTCACCGAATGGCTGCAGCGCGCCGGCCTTGGCAATCCCAAGCGCCTCGGCGAGGCGCTGCGCGTCGAAGCCGGCTGGGAGCGCGCAGTCGAAACCGTGCTCGACGGCTGGCTCGAAGCGGCGCTGATCGACGATCCGTCGTCCATCGCGCCGGAGCTGGCTTCCCTGCGCGATGCCGATCTCACCTTGATGACGGCGAACGAGAGCGCGTCTTCGCTCGGTGGACTTGCCGCTTTCGTCGAAGGCCCGGCTGCCGCGCGCGAAATCCTGTCACGCGTGCGCACCGCCGCGTCGCTCGACGAAGCGCGCTCGATGATCGGCCGTCTCGCGATCGGCGAATCGGTCGTGACCCGCGACGGCGAATGGCTGGGCGCAGGCTTCGCGCGCGTGCAGCGCGGCGCGGGCTCGCAAGTCGGCGTGATCGCGCGCGAGCGCGAGATTCGCGACGTCGCCGCGCGCATCGCCGAGCTCGAGCGCGAGGTCGAAAGCCACGGCCACGCGGCCGAGAGCGGCAAGCGCGAGCGCATCGAAGCCGAACAGGCGCGCGACGACGTGCAGCGCGAGCTCTACACCGCGCATCGCCGTCTTGCCGAGATCGCCGGCCAGCTGCAGAGCCAGCGCGGACGCATGGACAGCGCGCACGAGCGCATGGCGCGCATCGCGCGCGAGCTCGAAGAGCTCGAACAGAAGCTCGCCACCGACCGCGATCAAGCGCGCGAAGCGCGAGCGCGGCTCGAATCCGCCATCTCGAACATGAGCGAGCACGAGCAGCGCCGCCAGAAACTCGACGTGGAGCGCCGCGCCTTGCTCGAAGCGCGCGAGGAAGCGCGCATGAACGCGCGCGAGCTTCGCGAGAGCGTGCACCAGATGGCGCTGTCGGTCGAATCGCGCCGCGCGGCGCACGCTTCGCTGGAACAATCGCTGCAGCGCATGCAGGGCCAGCTCGCGCAGTTCGATGCGCGCCGCAACGAGATCGCGGCGCAGCTCACGACCGGCAACGATCCGTTCGAGGGACTCGAAGCGGAGCGGCAGACGTATCTCAACCAGCGTTTACTGGTCGACAAGCAGCTCGTCGAAGCGCGCCAGACACTGCAGGAGCAGGACGCGGAGCTGCGCCGGCTCGAGCAGGAACGCCATCGCATCGAGCAAGGCCTCAGCGAGCACCGTGAGGCGATCGCGCAGACGCGCCTGCGCGAGCAAGAGCACAAGCTGCGCGCACAAGCGTTGAGCGCGGCGATCACCGAAGCCGGCTTCGAGCTCGACGCGATCGTCCAGACGCTGCCGGCCGAAGCTGACGCCGATCAATGGCAGGGCGAGGTCGCCGAGCTGGAACAGAAGATCCGCCGCCTCGAACCCGTCAATCTCGCCGCGATCCAGGAATTCGAGGAGCAGTCGCAACGCAAGACCTATCTCGACGCGCAGCTCACCGACCTTACGACCGCGCTCGAAACGCTCGAAGGCGCGATCCGCAAGATCGACAAGGAGACGCGCGCGCGTTTCAAGGAGACGTTCGATCGCGTCAACGTCGGCATCCAGGAACTGTTCCCGCGGCTCTTCGGCGGCGGGCACGCGTATCTGGAGCTCACCGGCGAGGATCTCCTGTCGACCGGCGTCACGATCATGGCGCGACCGCCGGGCAAACGCGTGAGCTCGATCTCGCTGCTGTCCGGAGGCGAGAAGGCACTGACCGCGGTGTCGCTGGTGTTCTCGATCTTCCGCCTCAATCCCGCGCCGTTCTGCCTCCTCGACGAGGTCGACGCGCCGCTCGACGAGGCCAACATCGGCCGCTTCTCCTCGCTCGTCACCGAGATGAGCGAGCGCGTGCAATTCATCTTCGTCACCCACAACAAGGGCACGATGGAGGCCGCGCGGCAGCTCTGCGGCGTTACCATGCGCGAGCCGGGCGTGTCGCGGCTGGTGCAGGTGGATCTCGCCGAAGCCGCTAAACTCGCAGGTGCTGCCTAATATCGAGGAACGCGCATGGAACAGCAGGCCCTGAGCGCGACCGAGCTTCGCGTCATCGTCGCCGTCATCGGCGTGATCGCGCTGGCGCTGATCTATTTCTTCGGTCGTCCGAGAAGGCCCGGCCAGGGCGAGCGCCGTTCCGCCAAGCGTGCCGAGGACGGTCGCATCGAACCGACCTTGGGCGCGACCGATGGCGAGCCGGAGCAGGGCGAGCTGGACGTATCGCTGCGCGCCGAGCTCGATCGCCTCGGCCGCGACGGCACCGCGAGACCCATGGCGCGATCGAATGTCGGCGTGCGGCCCGATCGCAAGATCGAGCGCATCGTCACGTTGTTCGTCGCGACACGCTCGGGCGAAATGCTGGCCGGATCCGATGTCGTCGTCGCGGCGGAAAAAGCCGGTCTGCAGTTCGGTGACATGGGCATCTTCCATCGCATGGCTTCGGGCAAGGCGAGCGAGGGCCCGGTATTCAGCATGGCGAACATGGTCAAGCCCGGCAGCTTCGACATGAGCAAGCTCGATGCGCTGGAAACGCCGGGCGTCACGCTCTTCATGACTTTGCCGGGTCCGCTGGCGGCGCTCGATGCGTGGGAAATGCTGTTGCCGACGGCGCAGCGCTTGGCCGAGCTTCTCGACGCGACGGTGCTCGACGAGGAGCGCAACGCGCTCGGGCGCCAGCGCATTGCACATCTGCGCGACGAGCTGCGCGCGTGGGATCGTCAGCAGGAACGCAATCAGATTCGTCCCGGACGGTGACGTGGCGAGGTTGCAACGTCCTTGCGACGTCCTCTATATTCAACCTTATGGTTGATCATACGCAGCGCGAAGTGCGCATCGTCCGCACGTTTTCGGCGACGCCCGAGGAAGTGTTCGATGCCTGGATCGATGCCGACGCCCTGATGCACTGGATGGTGCCGATTCCCGGCGGAAAGACGAAAGCGGAACTCGATCCGCGCGTCGGTGGTCGTTATCGCATCGAGATGATCGGCAACGGCGAGACGTATCCGCACGAAGGCGAGTACCTGCGCGTCGAGCGGCCGCATCTGCTCGAGTTCACGTGGATATCCAATGCCACGAAGCGCGAGCGCAGCGTCGTCACGGTCGAGATTCGCGCGATCGGCGAGGGCGCGACGGAGCTGACGCTGACGCACAAGCGGCTGCCGAGCGCGGATTCCGCGCGCTCGCACGAAGCAGGATGGAACATCGGTCTCACCCGCCTTGCCGACTTAGTCGCGCGCAAGGCCTCTTGATCCGGAGGATACGGACGTGGCATTGAAAACCTATTCGGGAAGCTGTCATTGCGGAGCGGTGCGCTTCGAGGCCGACATCGATTTGAGCCAAGGCACGAACCGCTGCAACTGCTCGATCTGCACCAAGGCGCGCACGTGGTTCGCGCTGGTGCCGCCCGACAACGTGCGTCTGATCGAGGGCGCCGGCGCGCATACCGACTATCAATGGACTCCGCCGGGCAAATCCGAGTCGTTCCTGCACTTCCAGTTCTGCAGCACATGCGGCGTGCGCACGTTCGGCTATGCGGGCGAGGGCGACAAGGCGTTCCGCTTCGTGTCGATCGCGGCGCTCGACGATGTCGATGCCGCGGAGCTCGCCGCGGCGCCGATCCGCTACGCCGATGGCCGCAACGATCGCTGGGATCAGGCACCGGAAGACAATCGTCCGCTCTGAAGCACAAGAAAAGCGTTCATCTCGCAAAGACGCAGAGATCGCAAAGAAGTTCATTGGGCTCTCTGTGCGATCTCCGCGTCTCCGCGAGAACATCGCTTTTGAGCTCGGCCTGCCCAAGAGAGACGCCGGAAGATCAGCATCCGCTGATTGATCCGATCAGCGCTCGTACGCGCGCGCGAGCCCGTTCAAGTGCGCGCGCTCGTCCTCGCGCAGGAACGGCGCGATCAGCATCATCACCTGATGGATGCCGCGGCCGAGATCTTCGGGTCCGGCATCCGCCTTGCCGCCGCGGACCGCGTCGAAGCTGAGCCAGAACGTCGCGATCAGCAGCACGTTCTCGGCGAGCGCGCGGATTTCGTTGTCGCTCGCGCGCAATACGCCCGCGCGAGCCAGGCCCTGCATCAGCTCGACCGCGCTCGCGGACGCGCGCGCCATGATGCGCGCGAAGCGGAGCTTGAGCTTGCGGCTGCGCGAGAGGATGTCGACGAGATCGCGATAAAGGAAACGGTATTCCCAGAGGCACTCGAAGATCAGGTGCAGCTGCAGCCAGATGTCTTCGAGGTTCGGCAGGCGATCCTTGGGGATCAGCAGCGCGTCGTCGATGCGCGCTTCGTAGCGCGAAAACAGGTGCTCGACGATGTCTTCCTTGTTGCGGAAGTGGTAGTAGAGATTGCCGGGACTGATGCCGATTTCGTCGGCGATATGGTTCGTCGTGACGTTAGGCTCGCCTTGCGCGTTGAACATCGCGAGGCTGGTGTCGAGGATGCGCTCGCGGGTCTGGCTCGCCATGCGCGGCGGAGAAATCGCTTAGCCGCCCGCGATCCATGGATGGATCGCGCGCGCAACGCGAACGCGTTGCGCGGAGCCGACTCCGGACCTGCGCCGGAGTCGGCGAGTTGAGCGAGTGCAGGACAGCACTCGCTCAACCATCGGACAATCGTTTCACGAGGTCGACGTATTTCTGCATCGCATCGTCGCTCTTGGTGCCCTTGAGCTTGGCCCAGGCTTCGTACTTGGCCGTGCCGACGAAATCGAAGAAGCCGGGCTTGGGACCCGAGACGTCGCCTTCCGATCCCTGCTTGTACAACGCGTAGAGCTTGAGCAGCGTGTCGTTGTCGGGGCGTTCCGGAAGTTTCTTGACGTCTTCCGCCGCCTTCTCGAAGCGCGCTTTGAGATCGGACATGGGGTCACCCGGGCGATGCACAGCATGCGGATGCCGAGCTTACATCAGCGCGGCGCGGCTGCGTAGCCACGCGTGCCTGGGCGCGGCTATGCTCTCGCAACGGCGAAAGACGCAAGAGCGGGGAGAGAGCGGTCATGACTTATTTCGTCACCGGCGCGACCGGTTTCATCGGCCGTCATCTGATCGAGCGGCTGCTCGAGCGCAAGGGCACGATCTATTGCCTCGTGCGCAAGGAATCGCTGGCGAAGTTCAAGGATGTCCGCGAAGCGCTCGGTGCGAGCGAAGATCGCCTCGTCGCCGTCACCGGCGATCTCGCCAAGCCCAAGCTCGGCGTTGCGCCCAACGTGCAACGCGATCTTTCGGGCAAGGTGCGCCACTTCTTCCACCTCGCCGCGCTATACGACCTTTCGGCCGACGCGGAAAGCCAGATCCAAGCGAATGTCGAAGGCACGCGACATGCGCTCGCGTTCGCCGACGCGATCAAGGCGGGCGTCTTCCATCACGTGAGCTCGATCGCCGCCGCCGGGCTTTATCCCGGCGTCTTCCGCGAAGATATGTTCAAAGAAGCCGAAGAGCTCGATCACCCTTATTTCCGCACCAAGCACGACGCAGAGGCGTTGGTGCGCAACGAGTATTCGCGGCCGTATCGGATCTATCGGCCGGGCATCGTCATCGGAAGCTCCAAGACCGGCGAGATCGACAAGATCGACGGGCCTTATTATTTCTTCCGGCTGATCAAGAAAATGCGTCAGACGCTGCCGCCGTGGATGCCGACGGTCGGCCTCGAAGGCGGGCGCATCAACCTGGTGCCGGTCGACTGGGTCGCGGCCGCGCTCGACCATATCGCACACAAGGCGGGCCTCGACGAGCACACGTTCCATTTGACCGATCCGGCGCCGCGACGCATCGGCGAAGTGCTGAACCTCTTCGCCCGCGCCGGCCATGCGCCGCAGATGACGATGCGTCTCGACGCGCGCATGTTCGGCTTCATTCCGGGCAGCGTGCGCGCGGCGATCGGCAGCCTGCCGCCGGTCAAGCGCGTCGTGAACGTGCTGCTGCGCGATCTCGGCATTCCAGCCTCGGTGATGAAATTCATCAACTATCCGACGCGTTTCGATTCGCGCGAGACCGAGCGCGCGTTGAAGGGATCGAAGATCGTCCTGCCCAAGCTCGACGATTACGCGTGGCGGCTTTGGGATTACTGGGAACGCCATCTCGATCCGGATCTCTTCGTCGATCACTCGCTCGGCGGCAAGGTTCGCAACAAAGTCGTCGTCATCACGGGCGGATCGTCCGGCATCGGCAAGGCGGCGGCGCTGAAGATCGCGGCAGCTGGCGGCCAGTTGGTCATCTGCGCGCGCGGCGCGGACGAGCTCGATGCGACCAAGAAGGAAATCGAAGCCGCAGGCGGCGTCTGCCACACGTACGTGGTGGATCTGGCCGACCTCAATTCCTGCGACGCCTTCGTCAAGCAGGTGCTGGCCGATCACGGCCGCGTTGACATCCTCGTCAACAACGCCGGGCGCTCGATCCGCCGCGCGATCAGCGCCAGCTTCGATCGCTTCCACGATTTCGAGCGCACGATGCAGCTCAACTACTTCGGTGCGTTGCGCCTGATCATGGGCGTCTTGCCGGGCATGGCCGAGCGGCATCGCGGGCACATCATCAACATCTCGTCGATCGGCGTCTTGACCAACTCGCCGCGTTTTTCCGCGTACGTCGCCTCGAAAGCCGCGCTGGATGCGTTCTCGCGCTGCGCGCAGGCCGAGTACTCCGACAACGGCGTCAGCTTCACGACGATCAACATGCCGCTGGTCAAGACGCCGATGATCGCGCCGACCAAGATGTACGAGTCGGTGCCGACGCTGTCGCCCGAAGAAGCCGCCGACATCATCGTCGAGGCGATCGTCGAACGTCCGGTGCGCATCGCGACGCGCCTCGGGACCTTCGCGCAGATTTTCTATGCGCTCGCGCCGCGCATATACGAAATCGTCATGAACACCGCGTTCCGCCTGTTCCCCGATTCGTCGGCGGCGAAGGGCATGAAGGGGCGCGGCGAAGCCGAGCAACCGACCAGCGAGCAGATCGCTTTCGCCTCGCTGATGCGCGGAGTGCACTGGTAACACGACCGTCACGGTTCCGTGCCGGAAGATTTTGTGTGGTGCAACGCACGTCTTGTAAACGTCGCGTTGCATTTTCACATTGTGCCCACTCTCGAATAATGTATAGAAACACGCGAAGCGCGCGAGCGACCGCCGAGCGTTCGCGCATTCACCGGAACTTCGTTTAGCGATCATGGGGCGAGTGCGGCCGTGGGTGGCTGCGTGCATGAGATCGTGCGGCGGCGTTTCCGGGACGATTGTCGCGTGAGGGATCACGGCGACGCTTCCGTCAAAGGTTCCGTGGGGGAACAAACGAGGACACCGGTGAGCGCATCCGCGCCTCGCCGCGGGTTGTTGCGGCCCAAAAAAGAGAAGGGGATAGCAATGCGCAAGCTCGGCACGAAACACGTCGAATCAGGGAAGGCGTGCGCGAACGCGGTCACCGCGCTCTGCTCGCGGCTGATCCTTCTCTTCGTCGCGTTTGCGGTCTTCTTTCCGACGCAGGGCCGAGCACAAGTCAGCTGTACGCCGGATGCCGGGTACACGACCTGTCGCGCCTACACCTACACCGGCGCCGATCAGGGCGTCACGGTGCCCGGCAACATCACGAGCATCAAAGTGAAAGCGTGGGGAGCCGGCGCCGGCGGCAGCGTTCTCGCGGCTTCCAACATCGGAGCGCCGGGCGGCTCAGGCGGCTATGTCGAAGGCGTGCTCGCCGTAGCGCCGGGCAGCCAGTACGTCGTCATGACCGGCCGCGGCGGCGCTGCGGACGGCACGGCGGGCAGCTCCCCGAACTGCAACGCGGCCTACGGCTTCGGTGGCGCTTGCGCGCCCGCGCGCGGCGGCTCTTATGCCGATGGCGGCGGCGGCGGCGGACTGGCCGGGCTCTTCACCGGTTCGACGCCCGTCACCGCGACCGACAACGCACGCGCTGTGTTCGTCGCGGGCGGAGCCGGTGCCGGCGAAGGCACGAACGCCTGCGGCAACACGAGCGCAGCCGGCGGCGCCGGCGGCAACTCGTTCGCGGGCGCGATGTCGACGATGCAAGGCATCAACGGCGCCTTCAGCGGTGGCGCCAATCCTACCGGCGGCGGTGGCGGCTATCACGGTGGCGACGGCACGACGCGTCTCCGGAACGGCACCTGCGTCGCCAGCGCCAACGGCGGCAGCAACTTCATCGCGGGCGCGGGCACGAGCGCCACGGTCAATCTCCCCGGCAACGAAGCGCCGTCGGTGCCGAACTTCACCGTCAAGAATCCGCCGAGCACGACCGAGCCGCAATACATCGCCGGCGTCGGTGTCGGCCAGTTGGCGCTGGCTGTGGTCGGCGGCAACGGACTGGTCGTCCTGCAGTGGGCCGACCCGATATTGAGCGTGTCCAAGACGGCGACGCCGAATCCGTTCGTGAGCGGCCAGCCGGCAAGTTATGCGGTCACGATACAGAACACGGGCGCCGCGTCGACCTTCGGCAACATCACAATCAGCGACACGCTGCCGACCGGCGTCACGCTCGCGAGCGCGAGCGGCGCGAACTGGAGCTGCAGCGGAACGACCGCGCTGACGTGCACGTACACCGGCGTGCTCGCGATCGGTGACAGCACGACGCTCACGCTGAACGTCGACGTCTCTAACTCCGCCGTCAACGGCAATAACACTGCGACTGCGAGCGGCGGCGCAGACCCGACCTGTCCGGCGGCCGCGCATTGCACGGGTTCGGTTACCGTGCCGATCAACACGACGTATGTGTGCTCGCCGTCGACGATCTTCGTCACTCAAAACACTCCGGCGCAGCTGTTCTCGGAAACCTACGGTTCGGGCAGCGCGACGTTCAATCCGATCGGACCTGTGTCGGCCTGGAATTACAACTCGGCCGGGTATCGTGCGGCCGACAACTACATCTATGCGGTCAGCGCTGCGCTCGATGCCGCACATCCGGTGAACCACCTGCTGCGCATCGATCCCGCGACCGGTGCCGTGGCCGATCTCGGTGCGATCACCGGATTGCCGGCGTCGGGCGTCAACAGCGGTGCGTTCGACGCGTCCGACAACTATTACGTCGGGTTCAACACGGCCACGTCGATCTATCGGATCAATCTTACGACGCGTGTCGCGACGGCGATCGCTCTGACGCCGTCCGCGCAGCTTCAAATCGCCGACTGGACGTTCGCCAGCGGGTTCCTGTGGGGCGTCACGAACAACGCGCAGTCGATCACACGCGTGAATCCGACGACTGGCGCGATCGCGCGCTACGCAGTGACCATCCTTCCGGTCGCGTCCGGCTACGGAGCGGCGTGGACGTTCGGCAACGGCAATCTCGGCTTCGGCAACAACGACACGGGCACGATCTATCAGGTGCGCGTGGCGACGCCTGCCGGCACACCGACGTTCACTCTCGTCAGCTCCTCGCCGGGCCCGCTTCCCAGCGTCGCCAACGACGGCACGTCGTGCATATCCGCGCCGGCCGATCTCGGAATCACGAAGACGGGCCCGGCCAGCTCGAGCGCCGGTGGAGCGCTCTCATGGACGCTGACCGTCACGAACAACGGTGCGGGCTCGAGCTCGGGTTTCACGGTTGTCGATACCGTGCCGGCCGGTGTGACCGGCATCGCTTCGCCGACGCCGGGCTGCGCGGTCGCCGGCAGCACCGTGACGTGCGTCGAGGGTGCGCTCGCCGTCGGCGGCACGTTCAACATCACGATCAACGGCAATGCGCCGAATCCGTTCACGGCTGCGATCACGAACACGGCCACGGTCACCGGCAACGAATCGGACTCGGTCGCCGCCAACAACACCGCGACAGAGACGGTCACTCCGCTGAACCCGACGCTGACGGTCACCAAGACCGCGACGCCGGCTTCGTTCGTCGTCGGCCAGCCGGCGAGCTACGCGATCACAGTGCAGAACACCGGCACCGGCCCGACGACGGCGAGCTTCACGATCACCGACACGCTGCCGGCCGGCATCACGTTCGCGAGCGCAGCCGGCACGAGCTGGAGCTGCACCGGCACGACGACGCTGACGTGCACATTTACCGGCACGCTCGCGGCGGGCGGCAGCACTGTGTTAACGCTCAATGTCAACGTCACTGCGACCGCGGTCAACGGCGACAACTCGGCGACTGCGCGCGGCGGCGGCGATCCGACGTGTCCCGCGACGGGCGCGACGGCGGCGCATTGCACCGATAACGTCACCGTTCCGATCGCGACCAGCTACATCTGCTCGCCGTCGACGATCTACGTGGCGCAATCGTCGCCGACTCAGCTCAATGCGGAGACGTATGGCTCAGGCGGCGCGTCCTTCGTGCCGATCGGTCCGGCTTCCGCCTGGAGCTACAACGCGATCGGGTACCGCGCCGCCGACAATTTCATCTACGCGATCAGCGGCACGCTGGATGCGGCACATCCGATCAATCATCTGCTGCGTATCGATCCGAGCAACGGTGGCGCCGCCGACCTCGGCGTCGTCGCCGGCATGCCGGCCGGTGGGGTCAACAACGGCACCTTCGATGCGGCAGGCAACTACTACGTCGCGAGCGGCAACGACACTGCGATTTATCGCGTCAACATTGCGACGCGGGTCGCGACGGCGATCAACCTGACGCCTTCGCAAGCGCTCGGCGTCTCCGATTTCACTCCCGCCAGCGGCTTCCTGTGGAACGTTACGACGAATTCGTCGCCGCCGACGATGACGCGTCTGAATCCGAGCAATGGTGCGATCGCGCGATTCGCTATCCCGGCGATGCCGATCGTGACCGCGACCGGCGCAGCCTGGACATTCGGCAACGGCAACATCGGCGTCAGCGACAACACCACCGGCAACGTCTATCAGATCCGCGTGACCAATCCGACGGGCACGCCGACGTTCGCACTGGTCAGCCAGGCGCCCGGTCCGACATCCGGTCAGAACGACGGCACCTCGTGCGTCTCGCCGCCGATCGATCTCGCGATCGCGAAGACCGGCCCGGCCAGCGCCGCGCCCAACGGTGCGATTTCGTGGACGCTGAGCGTGACCAACAACGGTCCGGCCATCAGCTCGGGCTACACCGTCGTCGACACCGTGCCTGCCGGCGTCACCAACATCACTTCTCCGACACCCGGCTGCACGGTCGCCGGCAATACGGTCACCTGCGTCGGCGGCCAGCTTGCGGTCGGCGCCTCGTTCGCGTTCACGGTCAACGGCAACGCGCCGACGCCGTTCAACACGGCGATCACGAACACCGCCACGGTCACCGGTAACGAGACCGACCCAGTATTGAGCAACAACACGGCGACCGAAACGGTCACGCCGCTGCCGCCGGCCAACGTGTCGATCGCCAAGGCGCTGACCGGCGAGAGCGGCAGCATTCCCGGCGTCGCCGAGCCCGGCGAGCAACTCACATACACGATCACGCTGAGCAACAGCGGCGGACTCGCCGCGACCAATTATTCCGTCACCGATCCGCTCGATCCGAACGTGACGTTCGTGTCCGCGAGCAACGGCGGTTCGCTCGCCGGCAGTGTCGTCACGTGGAACGGCCTCACAGTTCCCGCGGGCGGCAATCTCGTGCTGACGATCGTCGTCACGGTCAACAATCCGATTCCGTCCGGCGTTACGCGCGTCGGCAACGTCGCGTATCAGACCGGCACCTCGCCGCCGAACTGCTCGGGAATTCCGCAGCCGGCGAACTGCACGGTGACGCCGACCGCGCCGCACATCACGGTCGCCAAGACCGCGGGCTCGCCGGTACCGACCGGCAATCCCAACGAATACCGAATCACCTACGTCGCGACCGTGACCAACAACGGCGGCAGCGTCGGCACGTACGATCTCTCCGACACGCTGACGTTCAACGGCGCGACGGTGAGCGCGATCAGCGCGCCGGTCTACGCGAGCAGCACCGGCGACACGCGCACCGGCGCGCTCGGCACGCTGACACCGCCGAGCGGCGGCACGATCGTGACCGGCGAATCGCTCAGCGCTTCGGGCATCGAGACCTGGACCTACGCGGTCACGTATCAGGTCACCGATCCGGCGACGGCTGAAGACTGCAGCGTGCCGAGCGGCGGCTTGCGCAACAGCGCAGCGCTGGGCGGCGCCGCCAGCGGCGCGCCTTCCGCGGACACGTGCTCGGGCGCACCGAACGTCACGATCCTGAAGACCGCGGCGGCGCCGGTCGCGACCGGTACTCCGAACCAGTTCACGGTGACGTACACCGTCAACGTACTCAACACCGGTACGCTGATCGGCGTCTACGATCTCGCCGATACGCTGGACTTCAACGGCGCGACGGTCAATGCAATCAGCGCGCCGGCATACAGCTCGTCGAGCGGCGACACGCAGGACGGCACGCTCGGGCTTTTCGGCGCGCCCAACGGCGGCACGATCGTCGACGACGAAACGATCAGCGCCGGCGGTGCCGAGACTTGGACCTACACGGCAACCTACACCGTCACCGATGCCGTCGCCGCGCAGAATTGCGCGGACCCTGCCGGAGGCTTGCGTAACAGTGCCGAGCTCGGCGGCTCTCTCAACGGCGAATCGACGACGTGCACGGGTGCTCCGGCTGTCGTGATCGGCAAGAGCGTCAGCGGTCCGACGCCGACCGGCAATCCGAACGAGTACACGCTGCTCTATCAGGTCACCGTGCAGAACAACGGCACGCTCGACGGCACCTACGATCTCAGCGACACATTCACGTTCCCCGGCGTCAGCGGCGTGGTCGTCAGCTCGGTTTCTCACGGCGGCGCCGATCCTCTGGCGACGCCGCTCGGCACGTTGACCGCGAGCGGCGGCACCATCGTCACCGGCGAGACCATCGCGGCCGGCGCGAGCGAGACGTACACGTACAGCGTCGTCTTTACGATCGATGACGTCGTCACCGTCGGCAACTGCGCGCTAGGCGGCGGTCTCGTCAACAACGCCGCGCTCGGCGGCAGTTCGTCGGGACAGGTCAGCACGTGCAGCGGCGTACCGGACATCGCGGTCGACAAGACTGCGGCGTCGCCGGTCGCGACCGGCGCACCGAACCAGTACTCGATCACCTACACGGTGATCGTGACCAACATCGGCGAAGCAGCCGGCACCTACGATCTCGCCGACACGTTCGCATTCGCCGGAGCAAGCGTCGATACCGTCAGCGCGATCGCGCACGGCGGTACCGATCCGTTGATCACCACGCTCGGCACGCTGTCACCGAGCGGCGGCACCATCGTTACGGACGAGCCGATCGCCGGCAGCGGCAACGAGACGTACACCTACACGGTGACCTACACGATCACCGATTCCGCGGCAGCGAACGACTGCGCGAGCCCGAGCGGCGGCTTGCGCAACTCCGCATCGCTCGGCGGCAGCGTCAGCGGTGACGCCGGTACCTGCACCGGCTCGCCGATCGTCGCCGTCGCCAAGGCATTGTCCGGCGAAAGCGGCACGCAACCCGGCATCGCCGAGCCCGGCGAGCAGCTCACCTACACGATCACGCTGACCAACGCCGGCAGCGTCGCGGCGACGAATCAATCTATCGTCGATACGCTTGATCCGAACGTAGCATTCGTCTCCGCCGACAACGGCGGCACGGTGGTCGGTGGCGATGTCGAGTGGACGGGCTTGACGGTGCCCGCCGGCAGCAATTTGTTGCTGACCGTGGTGGTCTCGGTCAACGCGCCGATTCCGCCCGGCGTGACCCAGATCGGCAACGTCGCCTACGACCCGGCCGAGCCGCCGCCGAACTGCGGCACCGATCCGCTGCCGCCGAACTGCGTCGTCATCCCGACGCCCGATCCGATCGACTTCGGCGATGCCCCGGACACCTACGGCACCTTGCTCGCCAGCAACGGTGCGCGCCACGCCGTGCCCGATCTCGACATAGGCAACAACACCGCCTCGCTCATGCTGGGCACGACCATCGACACCGAGCCCGATGGCCTTCCGGGAGCCGGTGCGGACGGCGACGATCTCAATGGCATCGACGACGAAGATGCCTTCTTCGGACCGATCGCGTTGCAGCCGGGCGCTACGAGCGTCTCGCTCGACGTCCCGGTCACCAACGCGACAGCGGGTAACGCCAATCTGTATGCGTGGATCGATTTCAACGGCAACGGCGCGTTCGACACCGTCGAAGCCGGCAGCTGTCCGGTCGTGCCGGCTGGCGCTACCAGCGTCACCTGTACCTGGACGGGGTTGACCGCGCTGGTTGACGGTTTCCAGAGCTTTGCACGCTTTCGCATCACGACGCAGACGTTGGCGCCCGGCACGGCGCCGAACGGCGGCGACGCGCGCGCACAAGGATCGGCCAGCGACGGCGAGGTCGAGGACCATCCTGTCACCGTAGCGACGGTCTTGCCGCTGACGTGCGAGGCGCCGTTCGTCGAAACGTTCGGCAGCTATCCGATCACGCCCGGCGCGGCTCCGGGTTTTGGCCCGGCGCTGCCGGCCGGCACGACGACGTATGGGTTCCAGCCGGGTCCCGCCTACGTCGGTGCGGGGCAGTACGCGCTGGTCACGCAACCGATCCTGGGCAATCCGGCATGGCAGCCCGTTCCCGACCATACGCCCGGAGATACCGACGGCTTCATGATGATCGTCAACGGCGATCCGGCACCGGGCGTGTTTTACCGGCACACATTCAGTGGTCTGTCGATCGGCGCGCGCTACAACTTCTTCGCCTCGCTGGCCAATATCGTCGCGGGCTTCAACTTGGGCCTTCCGGATGTCACGTTGCGGATCGTCGATCCGGCGACGAACGCGGTGCTCGCATCGATTGATACCGGTGGCATTCCGGAAGGTCCATCCGGCGCGATGCCCTGGCTCCAGCAGCAGCTCATTTTCACGGCTTCGCAAAGCGAGGTTCGCGTCGAGCTGGTCAACAATTCCGGCGTGCAGGGAGGCAACGACCTAGGTCTCGACGACATCGGTTTCGCGCAGGTGTGCGAGCTCGGCGATGCGCCGGACAGCTATGGCACGCTCAACGCGAGCAACGGGGCCGGGAATCTCTTCCCCGGACCCGGGTTGAGCCTGGGCGGCGGCTTGCCCGACGGTGAAGACGACGGGCAGCCCAGCGTCAACGCCGACGGCGACGATCTCAACGGCATCGACGATGAGAATGCATTCCCGGGCGGTGCTCCGCAGCTCGTCGTCGCGGCGCCGTATGTATTGAACGTGCCGGTCGAGACCACGGCCGGCGACGCCACTGCCTGCGCCTGGGTGGATCTCGACCAGAACGGGAGCTTCAGTGCGGCGGAAGGTCAATGCCAGTCGCTCGCGGCAGGCGCCACTACGGCCAACTTTGCATGGACCGCGGCTGCCACGGCAGGACTCAGCAGCGGGCGGACCTATCTGCGCTTGCGCATCGAGCGCAACGGTACCTTCCCAACCAACCTGAGCACGGCGGATTTCTTGGGCGTTCGCGGCCCTGGCGAAGTCGAAGACTACGTCGTGCAGGTGCTTACGCCGGCTAATGTCACTGTCGCTAAGGCGCTGACCGGCGAGAGCGGTACGCAGGCCGGCATCGCCGAGCCCGGCGAGACACTGACGTACACCATCACGCTGACCAATTCGGGCGGCGTCGACGCGCTGAACTACCAAGCTTCGGATCAGCTCGATCCGAACACGACGTTCGTGAGCGCGAGCAACGGCGGCACGCCGACCGGCGGCGTCGTGAACTGGACCGGCCTCACGGTGCCGGCCAACGGCACGTTCGCGCTGACCGTCGTCGTTACCGTCAACACGCCGATTCCGCCCGGCGTAACGCAACTCGGTAATGTTGCTTACCAGACCGGCACCACGCCGCCATCGTGTCCGCCCGCGAGCCCGCAGTGCGTGATCACGCCGACCGCAGCATCGGTGACGATCGCCAAGGCGCTTGCTGCTGAAAGCGGCACGCAACCGGGTATCGCAGAACCGGGCGAGCAGCTGACGTATACGATCACGCTGACCAACGGCGGCGGTAGCGATGCGCTCAACTACGTAGCATCCGACCGGCTCGATCCAAACACGACGTTCGTCAGCGCGAGCAATGGCGGTACGGTGACCGCGGGAGTCGTGAACTGGACCGGCCTCACGGTTCCGGTGAACGGTACGCTGACGCTGACCGTCGTCGTGTCGGTGAACAACCCGATTCCTCCGGGCGTCACGCAGATCGCCAACGTTGCGTACGAAACGGGCACGACGCCGCCGTCGTGTCCGCCCGCGGGTCCACAATGCGTGATTACGCCGACCGCGGCGTCGGTGTCGACGGTCAAGCTCCTGTCCGGCGAAAGTGGCTCGCAGGCCGGCATCGCCGAGCCCGGCGAACAGCTGACGTATTCGATCACTTTGACGAACACGGGCGGCAGCGCAGCGCTCAACTACGCCGAGACCGACCGGCTGGATCCGAACACGACATTCGTCAGCGCGAGCAACGGCGGCGCGTTCTCGGCCGGCGTCGTGAACTGGAGCGGCCTCACCGTTCCGGCCGGCGGCTCGCTGACATTGACAGTCGTCGTGTCGGTGAACAGCCCGATTCCTCCGGGCGTCACGCAGATCGGCAACGTCGCCTACCAAACCGGCACCACGCCGCCGTCGTGTCCGCCCGGCGGTCCGCAATGCGTGATCGTTCCGACCGCGGCTGCCGTCGCGATCGGCAAGACCGCGAGCGCGCCGACGCCGACCGGCACTCCGAACGAATACCAGATCACCTATGTCGCGACGGTCACCAACAGCGGCGGCAGCGTCGGCAATTACGACTTGTCCGACACGTTGACGTTCAACGGCGCAACGGTGACCGCGATCACCGCGCCCGCGTACGCGAGCAGCACCGGCGATACGCAGACCGGCGTGCTGGGTTCGCTGACGCCACCGAGCGGCGGCACGATCGTGACCGGCGAATCCTTGAACGCATCAGGCATCGAGACGTGGACCTACACGGTCACGTATCAAATCACCGATCCGGCGACGGCTTCGGATTGCAGCGTGCCGAACGGCGGCTTGCGCAACAGCGCGGCGCTCGGCGGTGCGGCGAGCGGCGCTCCGCCCGCGGCGACGTGCACAGGCGCGCCTAGCGTCAGCATCTACAAGACCGCAGGCGCGCCGGTTGCGACAGGCAGTCCGAACGAGTTCACGTTGACTTACACGGTCGACGTCGCGAACACCGGCACCTTGGGCGGCGTCTACGATCTCGCCGACGCGCTCGACTTCAACGGCGCGAACGTCACCGCGATCAGCGCACCGGCGTACACCTCCTCGACGGGCGACACGCAGGACGGCACGCTCGGCACCTTCGCGGCGCCGAACGGCGGCACGATCGTCACCGGCGAAGCGATCAGCACCGGCGGCGCCGAGCGCTGGACGTACACGGTCACCTACACCGTCACCGACAGCGCGGTTGCGCAAGATTGCGCGAGCCCGAACGGCGGCTTGCGCAACGACGCGGCGCTCGGCGGATCGCTCTCCGGCGAATCGACCACGTGCACCGGCGCGCCGGCCGTCGTGATCGGCAAGAGCGCCAGCGGTCCGGTCGCGACCGGCAGCCCGAACGAGTACAAGCTGACGTATCTCGTCACCGTGCAGAACAACGGCACGCTGCCGGGCGTCTACGATCTCGATGACAGCTTCACGTTCCCGGGTGTCACCGTCGTCAGTGTCGGACCGGTCGTGCACGGCGGCGTCGATCCGTTGGCGACTCCGCTCGGTACGCTGACGCCGACCGGCGGCAACATCGTCACCGGCGAGTCGATCGCCGCGCACGCGAGCGAGACGTACACGTACAACGTCGTGTTCACCGTCGACGATGTCGCTGCGGTCGGCAGCTGCGCGAGCGGCGGTGGTCTCGTCAACCAGGCTTCGCTGGGCGGAAGCTCGGCGGGCGAGGTCGGCACCTGCAGCGGCGTGCCCGATGTCGCGATCGTCAAGACCGCGAGCGCGCCGGCTTCGACCGGCACGCCGAACCAGTACACGATCACGTACACGGTGACCGTCGACAACGCCGGCGATGCGAGCGGCACTTACGATCTCGCCGATGCGTTCGCGTTTGCCGGCGCGACGGTGAATGCGGTCAGCGCGATCACGCACGGCGGTCCCGATCCTCTGATCACGGCGCTCGGCACGCTGACCACGACCGGCGGCACGATCGTGACCGGCGAGCCGATCGGAGCGGGGTCCAGCGAGACGTACGCGTACACGGTGACGTTCACGATCACCGACGCGGCGACGGCGAACGATTGCACGAATCCTGCGGGCGGCCTGCGCAACGCGGCGACGCTCGGCGGCAGCGCGACCGGAGAATCGGACACCTGCACCGGCTCGGCGATCCTCACAACGACCAAGGCGCTGAGCGGCGAGAGCGGCACGCAGCCCGGCATCGCCGAGCCCGGCGAGACGTTGACGTACACGATCACGCTGACCAACAGCGGCAGCGTCGACGCGACCAATCAATCGATCGTCGATCCGCTCGATGCGAACGTCACTTTCGTTTCCGCCGACAACGGCGGCGCACTGGCCGGCGGCAACGTCACCTGGAACGGGTTGACCGTGCCGGCGAACGGCAATCTCGTGCTGACCGTCGTCGTGACCGTGGCGAATCCGATTCCGGCCGGCGTCACCGAAATCGGCAACGTCGCCTACGATCCGAACGTCGGACAGCCGGATTGCACCACGACGCCGACGCCGCCGAACTGCACGATCACGCCGACCGAAGCGGACGTCGCGATCGTCAAGGTATTGAGCGGCGAGAGCGGCACGCAACCCGGCGTCGCGGAGCCCGGTGAACAACTGACCTACACGATCACGCTGACCAATACCGGCGGCAGCGATGCGATCAATTATTCGACGACCGACACGCTCGATCCGAACGTAAGCTTCGTCAGCGCCGACAATGGCGGCGCTCTCGTCGGCGGCAACGTCGTATGGAACGGCCTCGCTGTTCCGGCCGGCGGCAATCTCGTGCTGACCGTGATCGTCTCGGTCAACGCGACGATTCCGCCGGGCGTCACGCAGATCGGCAACGTCGCGTACGAGACCGGTACGACGCCGCCGACCTGTCCTCCGGCCGGTCCGCAATGCGTCGTCATTCCGACGGCGGGATCGGTGACGATCGCCAAATCGGTCGTCGACGCGAACGGCGACGGCGTAGCCCAAGCCGGCGAGCAGCTGACTTACGCGATCACGCTGACGAACGGCGGCGGTTCGAACGTCGCCAACTATGCGGTCACCGATCCGCTCGATCCGAACGTCGTGTTCGTTTCCGCGAGCAACGGCGGCGCGTTCGCAGGCGGTGTCGTCACGTGGACCGGCCTCACGGTACCGGCCAACGGCAATCTGGTGCTGACGGTCGTCGTGACGGTCGTCAATCCGATTCCGCCCGGCGTCACGGCGATCGGCAACGTCGCCTATCAGACCGGAGGCTCGCCGCCGGATTGCTCCGCGGTGCCGACTCCGGCGAGCTGCTCGACGATTCCGACCGATGCGCAGATATCGATCGGCAAGACGGCGAGCGCGCCGACGCCGACCGGCGTACCGAACCAATACCGGTTGACGTACACGGCGACGGTATCGAACACCGGCGGCAGCGCCGGTAACTACTCTCTCTCCGACACGCTGACATTCAACGGCGCGACCGTAACCGCGATCAGCGCGCCGGCCTATGGTTCGTCGACCGGCGACACGCAGGACGGCACGCTCGGCACGTTCGCACCGCCCAGCGGCGGCGTGATCGTCACCGGCGAGGACCTCAGCATCGGCGGCATCGAGACTTGGACCTACACGGTGACCTACACGATCACCGACGCCGATCTTGCGTCGGATTGCTCGAGCGCGCTCGGTGGTTTGCGCAACAGCGCGGCCTTGGGCGGCAGCAACGTATTCGGCCCGCCTGCGCAGACGTGCACCGGCGCATCGAGCGTCGCGATCCAGAAAACCGCGACGGCTCCTGTGCCGACCGGCAATCCGAACGAGTTCACGCTGACGTACACGGTCAACGTGAGCAACGCGGGCAGCCTGGCCGGCGTCTACGACTTGTCCGACGTGCTGACGTTCAACGGCGCGAACATCACCGCGATCAGCGCACCGGCTTATAGCTCGTCGACCGGCGACACGCAGGACGGCACGCTCGGTGCGTTCGGCCTGCCGGACGGCGGCATCATCGTGACCGGCGAGAACATCGCGGCCGGCGGCGCGGAGACGTGGACGTACACGGTGACGTACTCGATCACCGATGCGGCGACGGCCGACGACTGCGCCGATCCGAACGGCGGCCTGCGCAACTCGGCAGCGCTCGGCGGCGCGATGAGTGGTCAGTCGACGACGTGCACGGGCGCACCGGCCGTATCGATCGGCAAGAGCGCTTCCGGTCCGACCGCGACCGGCAACCCGAACGAATACACGCTGACCTACCTCGTCGCGGTGCAGAACAACGGCACGCTGACCGGCAACTACGATCTCAGCGACACGTTCACGTTGCCGGGTACGAGCAACGTCAGCGTCAGCGCGATCCAGCACAACGGACCCGATCCGCTGGCGACGACGCTCGGCACGTTGCTGCCGAGCGGCGGCACGATCGTGACCGGCGAGACGATCGCGGCGGGCTCGAGCGAGAGCTACACGTACACGGTGACGTTCACGATCGACGCGGCCGCGGTCGGCGACTGCGCGACCGGCGGCGGTCTCATCAACGATGCGCAGCTCGGCGGCAGTTCCGCGGGCCAGGTCGGTACGTGCAGCGATGTACCGAACGTCGCGATCGCGAAGAGCGCGACGACGCCGACGCCGACCGGAACGCCGAACCAGTACGCGATGACGTACACGGTGACGGCCTCGAACACGGGCTTCGCGGTCGGGACCTACGATCTTGCCGACACGTTCACGTTCGCCGGCGCGACGATCGATGCGGTGAGCGCGGTCACGCACGGCGGCCCCGATCCGCTCGCGACGACGCTCGGCACGTTGACGGCGGCCGGTGGCACGATCGTGACCGGCGAGTCGGTCGCGAGCAGCTCGAGCGAGACGTACACGTACACGGTGACGTTCACCGTCACCGATCCGGCGAGCGCGAACGACTGCACGGATCCGAACGGCGGCTTGCGCAACGCGGCGACGCTGGGCGGTAGCACGACCGGCTCGTCGGCAACCTGCAACGGCGCGCCGTCGGTGACGATGTCGAAGGTGCTGAGCGGCGAGAGCGGCAGCGTGCCGGGCGTCGCAGAGCCGGGCGAGCAGCTGACATACACCATCACGCTCACGAACGCAGGCGCGGTCGATCAGACGAATTACGGCGTGACCGATCCGCTCGATCCGAACGTCACGTTCGTGTCGGCCAGCAACGGCGGCACGCTCACGGGCGGCTCGGTAATTTGGAGCGGTCTCACTGTTCCGGCGGGCGGCAATCTCGTCCTGACCGTCGTCGTGACGGTGAACGACCCAATCCCGGCGGGCGTGACGACGATCGGTAACGTCGCGTATCAGACCGGCGGCACGCCGCCCGATTGCACGGCAACGCCGACGCCACCGAACTGCGTGATCACGCCGGCCGAAGGCGTCGTCGCCATCGTGAAGTCGGTCGCCGACGCGAACGGCAACAACATCGCCGAGCCCGGCGAAACGCTGACGTACACGATCACGCTGACGAACACGAACGGCGGCGACGTGACCGGTTATGGCGTGACCGATCCGCTCGATGCGAACGTGACGTTCGTCTCGGCCAGCAACGGCGGCACGTTCGCCGGCGGTACGGTGACGTGGACGGGCCTCGCGATTCCGGCGAACAGCAGTCTCGCGCTGACGGTCATCGTAACGGTCAACAATCCACTGCCGCCGGGCGTCACGCAGATCGGCAACGTTGCGTACGAGACTGGCGGCACGCCGCCGGATTGCACGGTCAATCCGCGGCCGGCCAACTGCACGGTCATCGTGACGCCGTCACCGGGCACGATCACGATCGTCAAGACGGTTGCCGATGCGAACGGAAATGGTCTTGCCGAGCCGGGCGAGACGCTGACGTACACGATCACGCTGACGAACACGAACGGCGGCGACGTGACCGGTTACGGCGTCACCGATCCGCTCGATGCGAACACGACGTTCGTGTCGGCGAGCAACGGCGGCGCGTTTGCGGGCGGCGCGGTGACGTGGACCAATCTCACGATTCCGGCCAACAGCAGTGTCGCGCTGACGGTCGTCGCGACGGTCAACAATCCGCTGCCGCCGGGCGTCACGCAGATCGGCAACCTTGCGTACGAAACCGGTACGACGCCGCCGGATTGCACGACGAATCCGCGGCCGGCCAATTGCGCGGTCATCGTGACACCGCCGCCGGGTACGATCGCGATCGCGAAATCGGTCGTCGATGCGAACGGCAATCACGTCGCGGAGCCGGGCGAAACTTTGACTTACACGATCACGCTGACCAACAGCGGTGGCGATGTGACGAACTACGGCGTCACCGATCCGCTGGATGCGAACGTCGTGTTCGTGTCGGCTGACAATGGCGGCACGTTCGCCGGCGGTGTCGTCAGCTGGACGAATCTGACGATTCCAGCCAACGGCAGTCTCGCGCTCACGGTCGTGGTCACGGTGGCCAATCCGATTCCGGCTGGTGTGACGGAGATCGGCAACGTTGCGTATCAGACCGGCGGCACGCCGCCGGACTGCACGGCCGTGCCGCAGCCGCCGAGCTGCGCGGTGATCGTGACGCCGCCGCCGGCCGGAACGCCGGAGCTTTTGATCCAGAAAGCGGTCAACACGACGTCGACGACGCCGGGCGGCACCTTGGTTTACACGGTGACGGTCAGCAACGTCGGCACGGCTGCCGCGACGAACGCGGTGATCACCGATCCGATTCCGATCGGCGTCGCGAGCTACGCGTGGACGTGCGCGGCATCGGGCGGTGCGGTGTGCCCGAACGCGAGCGGCACAGGCGGCATCGCCGAGACGATCGCGACGTTCCCGCCGGGCGGCGTGATCGTCTACACCGTAACGGCACAGCTCGAAGCCAATCCGCCGGCGACGATCGCGAACATCGCGAGCGTGACGCCGCCCGGCCTCGGCACGTGCGCGCCTTCGGGCACGCCGCCGCCGTGTTCGTCGACGGTGATCGTCGGCGTCAATCCGCCCGTCGGCGGCGAGCCGCAGCCGGTACCGGCCTTGAACGAGTGGGCGTTGCTGCTGCTGGGTCTTGCGACGCTCGGTGTCGCGTGGCGCGCGACGGCGTCGAATCGGCGCGGTTGAGCGCGAAGATGAAATCTTGAATCGGAATCGGTAGCCGGAGAGCGCAACGCTCTTCGGCTACCCGATTTCGCGCTGCCCGGTATCGCGCAGCGCAGGTTGGAACTCAGGCGCGCTTGCGAGCCGCGCGCTTGGCAGGTGCCGCATCCGAACGCGTCGCGGTGAGCTTGCGCACTTCGCGCGAGAGCTCTTCGACACGACCGGTCAGGGTCTTGATCTCGTCGCGTCCGGGAATGCCCAGACGACCGAGCGCGCGCGAGACGCGATCTTCGAACACCTTCTCGAGCTTGTCCCAGGTTTCCTGGCTGCGCTCGCGCACCTGGCCGAGCGTCGATTCGACGTTGCCGCGCGCCTCGGCGACTTTCGCGTCGGTGAACTTGCGCGTCTTGGCGTCGAGCGCGGCGCCTTCTTTGACCAGCGATTCGAACAGCTTGCCGCCTTCGGCTTGCGCCTTGGCGAACGCGCCGAGGCCGGCCAGCCAGATCTGCTGGGCGGAATCCATCACGCTCTTGCCGACGCTGCGCGCCTGCTGCGCGGTTTCTTCGGCGGGGCTCTTCTTCTTCAGCTTGGGCTTGCTCATGCTTCGCTCCGAATGAGAACGCGCGGCGAAGTGCCGCGAGTCCGTGCAATCTACGAAGCGCGTATAGAGCAGACACACTATACGGTGGGCCACGGCCCACCCTATGCGATCTTTTGCTTTTTCAGCGTCTTCTTGAGATCGGCGAGCGCGTGATCGAGATTCGCCGTCGCCGACGTGCGGCCTTTGGGCTGGCGCAAACCCGACGCGAGCGTGCGGCGCGTGTCGTCGAGCACGTCGCCGCGCACGGCGAGGCCATGCCGTTCGAGAAGCGCGTCGATCTCGGCGCGATGCAGGCGCAAATCGGCGCGCGTCGCCTGGTAGGCGTGCTCGGCGAGGCGCTTGCGGTGCGCGTAGCTGAAGACGTTGGTGAAGAACATCTCGACGTCGTCGGGATTGGGTTCGAGCAGCGCAAGGTCGGCGTGCCGGTAGCGCTCGGCGTAGCGCGAGACGCCGGTCTCGACGCGTGATTGCAGCAACGTGCGGAACGTCTGCGACAAGACGGCGGGCAGGCCGCCTTCGAGCAGCGAATCGGAGGTGCGCTTGCCACTCGCGTGCGCGCGCGTCGCGTCGAACGGCACCAGCGGATTGACGCCGATGACGAGATCGGCGCCGGCGTCGAGCGCGACCGAAGCGTGCAGCGTGCGGCGCAATGCGCCGTCGACGTAGTAGCGTCCTTCGATCTCGACCGGCGGATACAGGCCGGGCAGCGCGGCACTGGCTTCGACGGCGCGCGAGATCGGAACGTGATCGTAGCCTTCGCTGCCGAAGCGCACGGCCTCGCCGGAATCAAGCTCGACCGCGACGACGTAGAGCTTGCGTTCGAGCTCACGGAAATCGTCGCTGCGGCCGTGGCTAGTGAAAAGATCGAGCAGGAAGCGTTCGACCGCCGAGTTGTCGAAAAGCCCCGTCGGCAGCACGCTGCCGATGCGCAGCAAAGCGTCCGACGCGCGCAGATCGAACGGATTGCGCGCGAAATCGCCGGCCCAGCGCCACAGCATGCGCGGAACGCCGGCGGCGCGGCGCAGGTATTCGTAGAACGCGGGGCGAAGGAACGTTTCCGGACGGAACGTCGCCTGATCCGAATCGCCGGTGACGAAGATGCGGCACATCTCGGCGATGTCGAGACGATTGGCGAGACCCGCCGCGATGAACGCGCCGGAGCTGACGCCGACATAGACGTCGAGCGCGCGAAGATCCAAACCTTCGATCGCCTCGTCGAGCGCGCGCAGCGCGCCGAGCTCGTACATGCCGCCGATCGGACCGCCGCCCGCGACCGCCAGCCCGATGCGGGCGCGCCCCGTGCGTTTGCGCGGCCGTTGCGCGGTCTTCAGTTGCAGCATCGATCGGGCCCCGTGAACGGACGGGCGATTGTAGCGGTGGATTTTGCGAACGCTACGTGCGAGGACACCGGCTTCGGGGGTGCTTCAAGCGTCGCCGAATTCCTCGTCGAGCTTGCGCACGATCTCGCGCTCGATGACCGGCTTGAACGCGCCCATCAGGAATCCGAGCTCGGCGTGGATGTGCACGTCCTGCTTGGCCACGGCGATCGCGCCGTTGACGCCGGTGCGGCCGAATTCGAGCGTATTGCCTTCCCAGCGGTGCGTGATGCCGTATTCTTTCGCGATCGCCTTGGCGACGCGTTCTACAGCGGCCTTGGCTTCCTTGACGCTGATGCCGTGCTTGCGGCGGATATCGATGACGGCCATGCCTGGCTCCGACGGAATCGTTGATCGCCATGATGCCTCAGCAGGGCCTCGGGCGCCGAATGCGGCGTTTCGGGCCGCCGGCCGGGCTTCCGCTGGGGGCGGGCGCCGACGCGGCTATACTGCGGCCCTCCGCATGGCCGACCTGATTTGATGCGCCTGAGCTTTCCCAACGGCGAGCACGCCGATTTCGTCGTCGAGGGCGGCGCCATCAGCCTGGGCAACGCCGACGGCAATACGCTGGTGCTCAACGGCCGGGACATCGCGCCGTGGCATGCGCGCATCAACGTCGATGCGCGCGGCATCGTGCTCGAAGTGCTCGATTTCGCGGCGCGCACGCACGTCAACGCGCGGCCGGTGCGCGAGAAGGCTTTGCTGCGCTTGGGCGACGTGCTGTGCCTTGGCGTCGTCGCGATGATGCTGAAACCCGATCGCGACGACGTGATCCAGACGGCGCTTCCGGGCGAAGAAGGCGAAGAGGAAGAATCGCCCGACGCGCTGCCGGCGCGCGTGGTCATGCGCGGTGTCGCGGGCAGTCACTTCGGACGCGCGATCGCTCTGCGCCAGCGGCTCGTGGTCGGACGGGCGGCGGATTGCGACATCGTCGTCGACGACGCGCAGATCGCACCGCATCACGCGACGGTCGAGCTCGTGGGCGAGGCGATCTGCCTTCGCGACATGGGCTCGGGCGCCGGCGTTCTCGTCAATGGGCTGCGCCTCAAGACGGCCGTGCTGCACACCGGCGACCAGGTCGCGTTCGGTCGCGATCATTTCCTGATCGAAGCGCCGGGCTTGCCGTTGCGCGGTGAAATCGCGCTGGCGACGCCGACGCCGGAAAATGCCGGCGCGCCGGATGCCGCCGAGGCGCCGGTCGCGAATGCGAATTCGCGCGGTTCGATCTGGTGGCTGATCGGAGCCGCCGCGCTGATCGCGCTAGGTCTGAGCTGGATGCTGCTGCGCGGCGCGTGATTCGAGCGGCGCCGTCGCACCTCGAACGCGGGGACGCTGCGGATTTGGCGCAGCCTTCGTGCCGCGCACGAGCCTGATCCACATCGGCAACCGCGCCGCGAACAGCACGATCAGGATCGCAAGATAGATCAAGGGCTCGGTCACCGCGATCTTGTTGCCCGATTTCACCAGCCACATGAAGTGCAGCACGCCACACACGCCGATCAGATAGACCAGGCGGTGCAGGCGCAGCCAGTTGCGGCCGAGGCGGCGGATCATGCCCTTGGTCGACGTGATCGCGAGCGGGATCATCATCAGCCACGCGGCGAACCCGACCGTGATGTACGGCTTCTTGACGATTTCGCCGAGGATCTGCGACCAGTAGCCGCCGAGATCGATCACGAGATAGATCGAGAGATGCACGCTCGCGTAAAAGAACGCGAAGAGGCCGAGCATGCGCCGATAGCGCACCAGCCAGTTCTGTCGCGTGGCCAGACGCAGCGGCGTGATCGCGAGCGTCGCGAGCAAAATGCGCAGCGTCCAGTCGCCGCTGCGATGCTCGAGCTGCGCGACGGGATCGGTGCCGAGCGTTCCGTGCAGCGCGTCCCACGCAAGCCAGGCCAGCGGCACGAGCGCGAGCAGGAATACGAACGGCTTGGAGATCGCGACGCGATCGAGGCGGCGCGCCATCAGAAATTCTTCTTGAGGTCCATGTTCGCGTAGAGCGAAGCGACTTGATCGCCGTAGCCGTTGAACGGCTGGGTCAGGATGCGGTTGCCGAGCAGATTGAATCCTTCGCCCGCGATGCGGCGCTCGGTCGCCTGCGTCCAGCGCGGATGATCGACTTGCGGATTGACGTTGGCGAAGAATCCGTATTCGTTGCTCGCCGAAAGATTCCACGAGGTGCGCGGCTGCTTTTCCGTGAACTCGATCTTCGCGATCGACTTGATGCCTTTGAAGCCGTACTTCCACGGCACGACGAGACGCAGCGGCGCGCCGTTCTGGTTCGGCAATACGTGACCGTAGAGTCCGACGACCATCAAGGTCAAAGGATTCATCGCTTCGTCCATGCGCAGGCCCTCGCGATACGGCCAGTCGAGCACGGCGTCGGATTGTCCAGGCATCTCGCGCGGACGCTGGATGCCGGTGAACGCGACGTACTTCGCTTTCGACGTCGGCTTGTAGCGCGCGATCAGATCGGCCAGCGGAAATCCGACCCACGGAATCACCATCGACCAGCCTTCGACGCAGCGCATGCGATAGATGCGCTCTTCGAGCGGATGCGGCTTGAGGATGTCTTCGAGCGGAAAGCGCCCGGTGACTTCGGCTTCGCCCGCGATCTCGACGGTCCACGGCTGCGGATGGAAACGTCCGGCATTGCGCGCCGGGTCGGCCTTGCTGGTGCCGAACTCGTAGAAATTGTTGTAGTGCGTCGCGTCCTGGTAGCTCGTCTGCGCTTCGCTCGTGCTGAATTCGCTTTTTTTGGCGACGTCGAGCGCGGGCAGCGAAATTTGCGGCGCCTCGGCTTCCGCGTTCGAATCGTGGCTGCAGCCGATCAGGAGACCGGGAACCGCGAGCCCAAGCATCTTCAGCACCTCGCGGCGGCGCTCGTAAATCGACTGCGACGTGATGTCGCAGGCGCGCGGCTCGGAAAATTTCTTGCGGATGAACATGAGAATTCTCGCTGCGTTGCTGCGCTTGAGGACCGGACCGCGTCGGCATTGCTTGCGCGCGCTCGCGGCTTCGTTGGGAAGGCTAGCAAGCGATCGCGCTCTCGATGACGCTGCGGTTGCTCGATTTCACATGCCAAATGCGCATGTTGCGCGCCTGTTGCACTGCGGCATAATGGCTCCTGAACGATCGGGAGAGTTGCGTGAGCCGTGGATACAACTTCAGCGCCGGTCCTGCCGCGCTGCCGGAAGAGGTCCTGCGCCAGGCGCAGGCCGAACTGCTCGAGTGGGATGGCGTCGGCGCGTCGGTGATGGAAATCAGCCATCGCGGCAAGGAATTCATCGCGTTGGCCGAAGAATCCGAGCGCGACCTTCGCGATCTGATGGCGATTCCCGATAACTACAAGGTGCTGTTCCTGCAGGGCGGCGCGACGCAGCATTTCGCGCAGATCCCGATGAACATCGCGCGCCGCGATCAAACGGTCGATTACGTATTGACCGGCGACTGGGGCGAGAAGGCGATCAAGGAAGCCAAGCCGCTGGCCAACGCGCGCACGGTCGCGAGCTCCGCCGATACGAATTACGACCGCATCCCCGCGCGCGCCACGTGGGATCTCGATCCGAACGCCGCGTACGTGCACTACACGCCGAACGAGACGATTCGCGGCGTCGAGTTCGCGGAGATTCCCGACGTCGGCAGCGTGCCGCTCGTCGCCGATCTGTCTTCGACGATCCTGTCGCGACCGATCGACGTGTCGCGTTTCGGGATCATCTACGCCGGTGCGCAGAAGAACATCGGACCTTCCGGGCTCGTCGTCATGATCGTGCGCGACGATCTCCTCGCGCGCTCGCCGAAAGACATTCCGAAGATCTTCAACTACGCCGAGCACGCCGCGCAAGGCTCGATGCTGAACACGCCGAACACGATCGGCTGGTATCTCGCCTCGCTGGTGTTCAAGTGGGTCAAGAAGCAGGGCGGCCTCGCGGCGATGGCCGAGCGCAATCGCGCGAAGGCCGAGCTCTTGTACGGATACATCGACGCTTCGGGTTATTACAAGAATCCGGTCGAGAAATCCGCACGCTCGTGGATGAACGTGCCTTTCACGCTGCCGCGCGAGGAGCTCGACGAGCCATTCATGAAGGCGGCGAAATCGGCCGGCTTGCTGGCGCTCAAGGGACATCGCGCGGTCGGCGGAATGCGTGCGTCGATCTACAACGCGATGCCGATCGAAGGCGTGCAGGCGCTGGTCGGGTTCATGAAGGATTTTGCGCAGCGCAACGGCTAGCCCAACTTTTCGTCATCCCGGCGAAAGCCGGGATCCATTTTGATTTCGGAAAGCAAATGGGTCCCGGCTTTGGCCGGGACGACGGCTCAGAGGAATTGGAATGTTCAAGGTACAAACCCTCAACAACATCTCGCGCAACGGCCTCGATCGTCTGCCGGCGAATCTCTACAGCGTCGCCAACGACGTCAGCGAGCCCGACGCCGTGCTGGTGCGCTCGGCCGATATGCACAAGTCGCCGATTCCGGTCAGCGTGAAAGCGATCGCGCGCGCGGGCGCGGGCGTCAACAATATTCCGGTCGCCGATCTTTCGGCGCGCGGCGTGCCGGTGTTCAACGCGCCGGGCGCGAACGCGAACGCGGTCAAGGAGCTCGTCGTCGCCGGCATGCTGCTCGCGGCGCGCAATCTCGCGGACGCGATCGGCTTCGTGCGCGACTTGAAGTCGGGCGACGATCTGCACCACCGTGTCGAAGCCGAGAAAAAGCGCTTCGTCGGCTCCGAACTCGCCGGCAAGACGCTCGGCGTGATCGGCCTCGGCGCGATCGGCGTCAAGGTCGCCAACGCGGCGCATGCGCTCGGCATGCGCGTGCTCGGCTTCGATCCGCACATGACGGTCGAGGGCGCGTGGCAGCTTTCGTCCGAAGTCGCCAAGGCCGGATCGCTCGGCGAATTGTTCGCGGCTTCGGACTACATCACGTTCCACGTGCCGCTCAACGACAAGACGCGCGGTATCTTCGGCGCGCAGGCGCTCGATGTCGCACGCAATGGCGTCGTGCTGCTGAACTTCGCGCGCGAAGGCATCGTCGATGCGGCGACGCTGCGCAAAGGTCTGGAGAATGGTCGCATCGGCCGCTACGTCAGCGATTTCCCGGATGCCGATCTGCTTGGCAATCCGCGCGTGATCGCGCTGCCGCACTTGGGCGCCTCGACCGGCGAGGCCGAAGAGAACTGCGCGGTCATGGTCGTCGATCAGCTCCGCGATTTTCTCGAGCACGGCAACGTGCGTCACTCGGTGAATTTTCCGGAGACGCGCATGAGCCGTTCGGGCACGGCGCGCATCTGCGTTGCGAACCAGAACCGGCCGAACATGATCGGCCAGCTCTCGCACGTGCTGGGCGAGGCGGGCGTCAACATCGCGCAGATGCACAACGCTTCGCGCGCTGAGCTCGCCTACACCTTGATCGACGTCGATTCGCCGGTGCCCCCGACATTGGTTTCGGCAATCGCCGCGATTGATGGCATTCTGTCGGTCCGCGTGATTCCCGGTTGATCCGCCGATGGCCGCCAAGCCGAAGACACCGAAAGCCGAAGCGCCGCCCGTGCCGCAACTGAGCGAGGTGCGCGCGCGCATCGACGGCATCGACCGGCAGATCCAGGGGTTGATCGCCGAGCGCGCCGAGTTCGCGCTGCAGGTCGGCAAGGCGAAAGGCAAGCTCGCGGCCGCGGTCGATTACTACCGGCCCGAGCGCGAGGCGCAGGTGCTGCGCATGGTGGTCGATCGCAACGAAGGACCGCTCAGCGACGAAGTGCTCGTGCACGTGTTCCGCGAAATCATGTCGGCGTGCCTGGCGCAGCAGGAGCCGCTGAAGATCGGCTACCTCGGACCGGAAGGCACGTTCAGCCAGCAGGCCGTGCTCAAGCACTTCGGACGTTCGGCGCACGGCATGCCGATGGTCAGCATCGAGGAAGTGTTCCAGGAGGTCGAAAACGGCAACGCCGATTTCGGGGTCGTGCCGGTCGAGAATTCAGGGCAGGGCACGATCCAGATCACGCTCGACATGTTCCTGACCTCGAACCTCAAGATCTGCGGCGAAGTCGAGCTGCGCGTGCATCAGTTCCTCTTGTCGCGCTCGGGACGCATCGAGGATATCGAGCGCATCTACTCGCATCCGCAATCGTTCGCGCAGACTCAGGCGTGGCTGCGCGGAAATCTGCCGAAGGTCGAGAAGATTCCGGTCTCGAGCAATGCGGAAGCCGCGCGCCGTGCGCGCAATTCCGACGACTCGGCCGCGATCGCCGGCGAAAGCGCGGGCCTCATCTACGGCCTCAAGAAAGTCATCATGGGCTCGATCGAGGATCACGCCGACAACACGACGCGCTTCCTCGTGATCGGCCGGCAGATCTTTCCGCCGTCGGGACACGATCGCACGTCGGTGCTGGTTTTCATCAAGGACCAGCCGGGCGCGCTGTTCAACGTGTTGAGCCCGTTCGCGCGCCACGGCATCAGCATGAACCGCATCGAATCGCGGCCTTCGCATCAAGCCAAATGGGAATACGGTTTCTTCATCGACCTCGCCGGTCATGTCGAGGACGAGCCGATGAAGAAAGCGCTGGCCGAGCTCGAAGCGCACGCGGCGCAGGTCAAAGTGTTGGGCTCGTATCCGGTCGCGGTGCCGTGAAGCTTTCGGCGGCGCCGCTGGAAGGCTCGTCGTCGTTCGACGCAGCGACGCTCGCGAATCCCGCGACTGCGGCGTTGCGCGCATACGATCCCGGGCATGATCTGCCGGCCTTGCGCAAGCGCTACGGCAGCGAGATCGCCGAGCTGGGCTCGAACGAAAATCCGCTCGGCCCGAGCCCGCTCGCGATCGACGCGATGCGTGGCGCGCTTGCCGAAACGTTTCGCTATCCCGATCCGCGCGGCGCCTCGCTGAAGGCGGCGCTGGCTCTACATCTCGGTGTCGAAGCCGATCGGCTCGCGCTCGGCAATGGTTCGCACGAGCTTCTGATTCTGATCGCGCAGTGTTTCGCCGACCCATCGCATTCGATCGCGTATTCGCAATTCGGATTCGCGGTTTTTCCGATCGCAACTGCGGTCGTGGGCGCGAAGGCGATCCGTGTTTCGGCGCTGCCTCGCGATCACGCGAGCGCGCCGTTCGGACACGATCTGGATGCGATCGCATCCGCGGTGCGCGAAGACACGCGCATCGTCTATCTTGCCAATCCGAACAATCCGACCGGCACCTGGTTCGACGATGCTGCACTCGATCGCTTCGTTGCGCGCGTGCCGCGCGATGTGCTGATCGTCGTCGACGAAGCGTATTGCGAATATGTCGACGCGGCAGGCCTGACGACGGCGCTGCGGCTTGCGGCGAAGCATCCGAACGTGATTGTCACGCGTACGTTCTCCAAGGCGTATGCACTGGCGGGTTTGCGCGTCGGTTATCTGATCGCGCACCCGAGCGTCGTCGCCGTCATCGAGCGGCTGCGCGAATCGTTCAACGTCAACAACATCGCGCTCGCGGCCGCTGAGGCTGCGCTGGGCGATGCGCGACATCTCGATCGAGCGCGCGCATTCAACCGCGCCGAGCGCGAATGGCTGGCGGGCGAGCTCAAGTCGCGCGGCTATCGAGTGCTGCCGTCGCAGACGAACTTCGTGCTGGTCGATCTCGGACGCGACGCGGCGCCGCTCGAACGACATCTTTTCGAGCGCGGCGTCATCGTGCGTCCGATGGGCGGCTACGGTCTCGCCGAAACGCTGCGCATCAGCATCGGCAGCCGCGCCGAGAATCAGCGGCTGCTGGACGCGCTGCCTTGAGCGAAACGCGGATCGACTGGACGAGCGGGCCCGGCGGGCCGATCCGCGGCGACATCGACATTCCCGGCGACAAGTCGATCTCGCATCGCGCGATCATGCTGGCCGCGCTGGCCGAAGGCACGTCGCGGATCAGCGGTTTTCTCGAAGGCGAAGACACGCGCGCGACCGCGGCTATCTTCCGTTCGCTCGGTGTCTCGATCGAAGCGCCGTCGGAATCGCAGCGCGTCGTGCACGGCGTCGGCTTGCACGGGCTCGAAAGCTCGAACGCCGCACTCGATTGCGGAAATTCCGGTACCGGCATGCGGCTTCTGACCGGCCTTCTCGCAGGGCAACGTTTCGACACGACGCTAATCGGAGACGAATCGCTGTCGCGACGACCGATGCGCCGCGTGATCGATCCGCTGATCAAAATGGGCGCGCGCATCGAAGCGGAAGAGGGCGGCTTGCCGCCGCTTCGCATCCGCGGCGGCCAGCGTCTGCACGGGATCACGTACACGCCGCCGGTCGCCAGTGCGCAGATCAAATCCGCGCTGCTGCTCGCGGGCTTGTACGCGCTCGGCGATACGGAAGTTCGCGAGGTTCATCCGACGCGCGACTACACCGAACGCATGCTCGCCGCGTTCGGCTGGCCGGTCGATTTCTCGGAAGGCCAGGCTCGGCTCGGCGGCGGCTATCGCCTGCGCGCGACCGATGTCGACGTACCCGCCGATTTCTCGTCGGCGGCCTTCTTCATCGTCGCCGCGACGCTCGTTCCGGGTTCCGAGTTGATCCTGCGCAGTGTCGGTCTCAATCCGCGCCGAACCGGACTTCTCGAAGTATTGCGCGCGATGGGCGCCGACATCCGCGCGGAGCATCGCCGCGAGCAGGGCGGCGAGCTCGTCGCTGATCTCGTCGTCCGCCACACGAAGTTGTGTGGCATCGAGGTGCCGCTCGAACACGTTCCCGACATGATCGATGAGTTTCCAATCCTCTTCATCGCGGCGGCTGCGGCGCAAGGCCGGACCGTGATTCGCGGCGCGGCGGAGTTGCGCGTCAAGGAATCGGACCGCATCGCAACGATGGCCGCCGGCTTGCGCGCGCTCGGCGTTCGAGTGACCGAAACGCCGGACGGTGCCGTCATCGAAGGCGGATCGATCGGTGAAGGCGAGATCGACAGCGCCGGCGATCACCGCGTCGCGATGAGCTTCGTCGTTGCCGGCGCCGTGGCTGCGGGCGAAGTGCGGATCGGCGACTGCGCGAATGTCGCCACGTCGTTTCCGGGATTCCTGGAGCTCGCCCATCGCGCGGGTCTTGGCGTGCGTTCGGCAGACTGATCGCTGGTCAATCATGCCGTCTTGAGGGTGGGCGATCGGTCCCCAAGTTACGGCGATCGCGATTCCCAGTCCCATCTCCGCCTCGTCAATGGATTCCGGCCTGCCTCGGAATGACGGAGAATCGCGCGCCTCTCCGCAGCGGAATCCAAGCATGCACAAGACCGCGCCGATCCCGGTCCTCGCCATCGATGGGCCGTCGGGTTCCGGCAAGGGCACGATCAGCCGCGCGGTGGCCGATGCGCTGGGCTGGCACATGCTCGATTCGGG
>Ga0068859_100000209_pt1 | contig 58106 bp, 35 predicted proteins | sample KBSSwiS22_FD_66585 | JGI IMG/M metagenome (GOLD analysis project Ga0068859, IMG submission 66585) | Switchgrass rhizosphere microbial communities from Kellogg Biological Station, Michigan, USA - KBS Switchgrass S2-2 | ecosystem: Host-associated > Plants > Roots > Rhizosphere > Soil ...
AGGAACTACGGTAGGCGTGTCCCCTAAGTGGTTGCAGGCACTAGAAGACGGGGCCCGGCATCCTTTATCGCACTCAGGAGGTCGACGGTTCGATCCCGTTCAGCTCCACCAACTTAGAGGACCCTAGAGCAATCCGGAACGCAGATCCTGGGCAAGAACGGCGCACCGCTTGTGCGTCGAATGCTTGACCAGGAAAAACTGCGCAGCTGCGTGGAGCGCTCCGGAATCGCCCGCGACGGTCCCTGTGACGATTCGCGCCTCCGCTGCCAGCTACGGTGTAGCGGTCGGAACATCGCAGACGAGAATCGTCTCAATTGGTAGCCAAAGTACGCCCATGGCGGCCGGCGGTTTGCTGCTTGACACGTTTTCCCGCGTGCTGCTCTGCGCCAGAGGGGCGGCGGGGCAGTTCGTTTACAGCTGCCAGTCCTGAACGTCGAGAAGCGGAACCCGGGCGAATTCGGCAGTGTTGTGTGTGACGAGCACAAGCCCGTTCGCTCGGGCGATGGCAGCGATGAGAAGGTCATTCGCGCCGATGGGTGTGCCGGCCGCTTCCAGGTGGGCCCGGATATCAGCGTACTCGGCCGCCGCCCGGTCATCGAACGGAAGCGACGTATATCGAGCGAGGAAGGATTCCTGAACCTGACGGCTGCGTACCGGGTCCCGGCTACGTCGACTGCCGAAGAACAATTCCGCCTTTACCACGCTGCAGACGAAGATCTCCCCGTCGGGCGTCGTGATGAGTCGCTCGACCAGTGCTTCGTTTCTCCGATTCAAGAACTGGATACAGGTGTTGGAATCGAGCAGGTAGCTCATTCAACCGGAAGACGAGCCTCCACGCGGGGTTGCTCGGGACGCTCGAGCGGATCATCGGCAAGGACCCCCGCCAGCGATTCCAGCTCGATTCGCTTCCGCTGTTGGGATGCGGCGTCCACGTGCTGCGGCGGCTCGAGCTCTCTCCACGCGATGGTCACCTCGATTCGACGTGCGACGCCCACGGCAAGATCCACGTGGGCTTTGCCGTCCTCGCCCGCCTCCACGATGGCGTGAATCGTGTTCAAGATCCGCTCCCGCTGGCTAGGATAACGCTTCGTCACGGCCTGCGGGCGAACGCCGGGTCGGCACGCTTCGAAAGCCCCGCGCCGCCGGCATGACGTCAATGCAGGGCCGCTCTGCCGCGGTCTGGTTAGCGGGGTCCTTTATCGCACTCAGGAGGTCGACGGTTCGATCCCGTTCAGCTCCACCATTGCTTCGTCTTCAAACGTTGATCAACCCCTCGTGGGCTCGCAGCCGACGTAGCTGAACGGGATGAGGACCGTCGACCACGGGGGTGTGGGGGTGTCCCCCACCTCGCACTCGAAGAGTGCGGGTCGGGCGTGTTCGATCCCGTTCTGCTCCACCAACCTTCGAGGCCTCGACCTGACAACCGCGCGAGCATCTCTCGAAGCCTCAGGTTGAACGGGATCTAGAACCGTCGACCTCGGGGGTGCGGGGGGTGCTCCCCGCGCGCAGCGCGACAAACGTTTCCTTCTCCTGCAATTCGCAGGAGGGCCGCACCGATCTGCCCGGGTTCGATCCCGTCCTCCCGTCCCTCAACTTGAGTTCCCTCCCAGCCTCCCCATCAGAAGCTTCCACATGTCCGTCCTTTCCGCGAGCCGCGCCTCGCGTGACGCATACCCGTGGCTCGCATCCGGCGCGACGCGGAGGAGGATCGGGCTCTCGCACGCCTGCGCCGCCTGGAGCGCCGCAGCGAACTTGTAGGATTGGCTCGGCACGACGCGGTCGGCGTGGTCGGCGGCGAGAAGGGGCGTCGCGGGATAGCAGGTCCCCGGCTTCACGTTGTGGAGCGGCGAATACGCGCGGAGCGCGCGGAACGCTGCCGGGTCGTCGGGAGAGCCGAACTCCGTGATTCAGCGGCGCCGACCGTGAACTTCGGATAGCGCAGCATGTCGTAGTGGCCCGCGTTCGCGACGGCGGCGCCGAAGAGGTCCGGGCGCTGGACGAGGACGGCCCCCACCAGGAGCCCGCCGTTCGAATGCCCGTAGATGCCGAGGCACGCGGCCGTCGTCCCGCGCTCGGCGATCAGGCGCTCGGCGGCCGCGAAGAAGTCGTCGTAGCCGTTCTGCTTCTTCTCCAGCATCCCGGCGCGGTGCCATTCCTCGCCACATTCGCCGCCGCCGCGGATGGTCGCGAGAGCGTGCACCCCGCCGCGCTCGAGCCAGAGGGGCAGCGCCGGATCCCAGCTCGGCGGCGTCGAGATCCCGTATCCGCCGTACGCGGTGAGGAGCGTGGGGTGCGTCCCGTCGCGCCGCGCACCCTTAGTTAGCTAGCGGCCGTCACGAACATCAGCACCCTCGTGCCGTCCTTCGACGTGGCGAAGACCTGCCCCGTCTCGTACGCGCTCGCGTCGAAAGGCACGCGCGGCGGCAGGAACGGAACGGACGCCAGCGTCGACACGTCGGCGCGATGGATGGCGCCGGCGAAGTCGACCGGCGTGTGGAACGCCGCGCTGTCGGCCAGGAGCCGCACCGGTGACGCCTCCAGATCGGGCCGCCGGCCCTCGCCGAGCGAGATCGACCACAGCTCGCTCTCCGTCCCCTTTTCGGCCACCAGGAGCGCCCAGCGCCCGTCCTCGCTCGACATGGCGTAGACCCATTGCACGCCGACGGGCCAGGCGCGGACGAGGCGGTCCTTCGCTCGCGGCTCGCCGAGCGCGTGATGGCGGACCTCCTTGGCGCTGCCGGGTACTCGCCGACCTCGACGGAGCCGTCGCGCGAGATCGTGCGCGGGTCGACCTTCCGGACCTCTTCGTTCGGCCCGTCCTTCGTGTAGAGGACCGGCTGCGGATCGCGGGCTTCGCTCCGGAGGTAGAAGAGACGGCCGGCTTCCCTCCAAGGCACCTCCGTCCGCGACGAGCTCCCCAGCGCCTCGAGCCGGTTCCGGATTGCCGCGCGCTCCGGCAGCGAGCCCAGCACGCGCGACGCCAGTCGCGTCACGGCTTCCACCCACTCCTTCGTGCGCGCATCCTCGAGCGCCTCAAGCGGACGGTACGGATCGGGAACGCGGGTGTCGTGGTAGTCGTCCGCGACGTCCGCGCGCGGCGGCGCCGGATAAGCTGGCGTCCCGGCCGGAGCGGGTCCAGCCGCATCTGGCGTACTCGAGCGCTAATGCTTCCACTCAGCCGAACGCCCCGGTGTCGCCCCGAGCAGACCTCCAATGGCACCCGATGGATCCACCTGCCCAGCCCTCATCAGGCGGCGAGCGCATGCCCTTCGAGGGACGGCTCGCGAGCTCTCCCGGAGTCATCCGCGCGCCCCAAAGGGGGGAGAGAGCAGGCCGTTCCAAGGTTGCCCGGCATGCAGCCATGCTCGGTCCGTGCAACCGCGAGTGGATCCGCAGCCCCGCCGAAGCTGGATCCGCCTGAGGCCGCCGCCAACCCCAAGCCGTCGTCGAACGGAATGCCGCCCTCGCGGTACCGGCCTTCAGCTGCGGCCGTTCGAAGCGCTCAGCCGGGTCCCGGGTTGACGAGAGCGAGGTCGGAGCGTGCCAACGCGGGTGGACTCCTCGAAAGACCCTGCTACGACTCGGCGCGGGGTGAGGCGCGCGAGCCGGACGGACAACCAGCGACGACTCTCGGAGGCCACCGCGCAGGGGACCTCCGGTAGCTCTTGGCCAGCCGTGCGCTCAGGGCGCCCAGCGGCCGATGGGGGCGCAACCAGACCAGGCGATGTCACCGGCAAGATAAGAAAAATTGTTGCAGGAGAGTTCATCGCCCTGCCCTGTTCCGTAGACGTAGACGGTAGAACCCGACCGCCAGGAGGGCGCGTTGCCGATTGCGCCGGCCACACAGTTACCGACGCCGAAGCACGCTTCGCACGCCGCCTTAGCCTGAGCGGAGCTCGTCGGGTCGATCGGACTGTCCTGGCAGTACTTGGCTGCTGACGACGGACAGCCGACGAGAGTGGCGCCGTTGGCCTGTCCGATGTCGTGGCAAAACAGTCCCGCCAGGGGGACGTCGCAGAACGCCGAATACGGGTTGCTCTGCGCGCCTCCCTTGACCGGCGGGTTGAGCGCCTTGACGTGGACGTGGAGCGTGATCGGGGCGATCGCTCCCGAGCCGAAGTCGTGCTCGAAGTCGCCCAGGCTGGTCGAGAACGTCTGGTCGCCGGTGTTGCCTCCCTGCGGGGCGGTGCCGTAGCTGTAATTGAGTGTGGCGTCCACCAGGTCGTCGGCGTTCGTGTCGTAGCCGGCGATGAACTCCACCGAGTAGGACGTCGCGCCCGTGACGGGGCTCCAGGTGGCGCTCGCGTCGACAGAGTCACTTGCGCACGAGATCGTTGCCGGCGCCGGGAGGGTCGACTTCTTGGGAGCCGCCGCCAGCGAACCGCCAAACGCCAAGGTCAAAACCACGATCAGGGCCGTTCTCATGGGGCTCCTCCTGCTTTTGTCATGAGCTTGGGCCGCGGAACCTCCTACGTCAAGAAGTCTCCGTTTAGAACGCCTACGCCTTTCGCACGCCCCCCGGCAGCCAGGCCAGCATCTCCACGCCACACGTCGGCCTTCGTGCGCAGCCGGACCGGGTGTGCGCACGTTGTGCTGGGAGCTCGGCGAGATCAGCCGCTGAATATTCGCCCAGCGACTCGTACACTGATTCGGAACGCAGCGCCGCCCCACGGGGAGTCGCGCGAGACTGCCGTAAGTGCCTCCAGAGGCGCGAAGGTTTGAGCCGTCCTTCATCGCACTCAGGAGGTCGACGGTTCGATCCCGTTCAGCTCCACCAACTTAGAGGTAGACAGAGCAATCCGGAACGCAGGTCGCTGGCAAGGAGCTGCGCCGTTTTCGTCTTGGGAAGCGAATCCGGTCCTGGGCAGGCGAGATCGGGCGTTTGTGGCCCCTCCGGTAGAGCTGATCGGGGTCACGGCGTTGCTTGAGCATGCTACGTCATTGACGTAGCATCGCAGCGCGCTCCTGATCGATCTATCTCTAGACCGCGTACGCGAATTCGGTTCGGGACGACCTCACGAGCGCGCAGCTCAAGCTGCTGCGGTGCCTGATCGAGGAGGAGTGACATGGACGAAAAACTGTTTGCCGAGCTCGTCGAAAGCGTGAAGGAGATGAAGGCGATCCGCCGAGGCGACGCGAAGCCGTCTCGGGTGTTCGACGTCAAGGATCCGAACGCCAAAGCCATCCGCGCGAAATTCGGGCTCTCGCAAGCGGAATTCGCCGCGCTCCTGGGGATCAGCGTCGGCACGCTCCGAAACTGGGAGCAGGGTGCGCGTCGCCCGGAGGGAGCCGCCCGCATCCTCCTCCGGGTCGTCGAGATCCATCCTCAGGTCGTCCGGGAAGCGTCTGCGCCCGTCCGCGTTTCGACGGATCGACCCAGGCGTAAGCGGCAGACGCGCACCTCGCCGACGCCGACCCGAGGGTAGACGCCGCACCGCAGGGATCAACCGAGGAACGCCCGCGTCGGTCGGAACGAGACGCTTCTCTAGATCGGTTTCCGAAATCGCGATACCGGGTCGCCGAGCTTTTCGCTAGACATGGTTCCAGGCGAACTGGAACGAGGCGTAAGCGACGAACGCAAGCCGTCCCGACGGACTGACCGCCGGCCCCCTGGTCGGGCGGACGCGGCTCGTGCGCCTCGAGCCCCGCTACTTCGCGTGCCCCGAGCTCGAGGCCTATCTCGCAAGGCTCGGAACCGCGGACCGCGAGCTGCGAAATCGCGTCGAGGCGCTTCGAAAGCGGCCGCGGCTTTCGGGCAAGACCCTGTGACGATCCGCGCCATGGACGTTCGCATGAAACGGGTTGGCTTCGTGCGGAGCGGCGACCGTTACGTGCACCCGAGTGCACGGTTCTATGTCGAGTTCCCTCGCGGACCGCTCGCCATCGGCCGCGACGACGCCGTGAAGCCTGCCTCGATTCTTATGAAGGGCCGCCGCGTGCTCGCCCTTTCGGCGACGGATTCGTGACGCGACAGGCTGGCAGCGTACTACCACTGGCATGACCGGCAGAGCCTTCGTGTCGCGGTCTGGATCGCCCTCGCAAACCGTGTCGATCAGCGATCGATCGCCGGGTGGAGTCGAGCGGAGAGCTATGAGCGCCGGTAGGCGGCCATCGAGAGCGGTGCCACGAGCTCCGGGTCAAGGATGAGCATCACGAGTGGCGCGTCATCTACGCGACGGAGCCCGATGCAATCGTGATTCTCGAGGTATTCGCGAAGACGACGCGCACGACACCGGTGAAGCTCATCGAGGCTTGCCGGCGGCGATTACGGGAGCACCGCCGGGTATCCCGGGAGGAAACATGAGCGACAGAATCGAAGAGAAGCGAGCGGCACGACTCGAGAAGGCAGGCTGGAAGACCACGACGGTTCAGGAGTTCCTGAATCTGTCGGATGAGGACATGGCCGTCATCGAAGTGAAGGTGGCGCTCGCGAAGAGGTTGCGAGAGCAGCGGACGCGAGCTGGCCTCAGTCAGCTTCAGGTTGCGAAGATCGTCCACTCGAGCCAGCCCCGTGTCGCGAAGATGGAGGCCGCGGATCGTTCTGTCTCGATCGACCTTCTCGTGAAGGCGCTCGTGAAGACCGGAGTCTCGGTCCGGGAGATCGGACGCTCCCTAGAAAGCGTGAGCTCGGCGGCCAAGGTGCGGAGGGTCGGACGCGGCATGATCGCCGGATCGAACGCAAACTCTAGAGCGCGATCGTCCGCGACTCAATCAAGCCCCCGGAATCGCCTGAAGTAGCGGGACCCAACGCCCGCTGCCCTGCTTCGAAGGAACCGATCTCGCCAACCTCCTCCTTCCGTTTGCTGCCGCCGACGTCAACGGGAACGGAACGCGAGCTCGAAGCGACTCCGTAGCCAGGTACAGAGGACCTCCTCCCAATATGTACACCGCTCCGGAACGCATGCTCCCGGACCGCGAAACGCTATCCCTTCGGAACACAGTGAGGGAGCCACGAGCTCGCAGGAGTCGAGAGCCGGCAGCGCCGTCGCGGCGCTTGCGAGACGGCGTGACGGCCAGGCACGGCGGAGCCCGTGCAAGCGCCGTGACGCGCGGATCTCAGCGAGGGGCGAAGAGCGTCCGCAGCCGAGACGCGAACGACGAGCGATCAGGGATCCGAAGCAGCTCAGCCACGCGCCACTCGGAAGCCTGGCCTACGGCGTCAAGAGTTGCTGGATGAGCCCGTGAAGGGTCGCGCGATCCCTCGGGCTGAACTTGCCGAGCCGCTTCAGAACGAGCGTCTTCTCGAGCGACGACAAGAGCGGCTTGACCGAGCAGCCCCGCGGTCCGCCAGTCGACCGCCTGGACCTCGCCGAGCCCGAATCGACGACAACGTCGTGAGGATCCGGAGCGAGAAGCACGGTCCCGATCGCTGGCTCGAGCTGCCGCAGTCGACGCTGGAGCCCGCTGGAGTGCCCGGGCCGGCGTGGAAGATCGGAAGAGGAGAGCGCTGACGAGTACGTTCGTGTCGAGGGCGAAGCCTCGACCCTCAACGCTCATTCAGGATTTGTTGCAGGATCTCCGGCGTTAGCCCGTTCGATTCCGCCTCGCGGGACGCCGAGTCCATGATCTCCTCGAGGGAGCCTTTCGGGAGGCCCAACGCGCGGATGAGCTCCACGCGCGGAATATCAGTACTCGAACACGAACAGCGTGCTCCTCGGGCTCTTGGTCGAGCACGTCACGCAGCATCCCTTCGAGACGGAGCTCGAGAGCCGCATCTTCGGGCCCCTCCGGATGAAGGACACGAGCCTTCCGAAAACGGCCGCATTCCCGTCGCCGCATTCTCACGGCTATGAGTACGGCTCGACCGTCGGCACCCTCCTTCCCGAGCCGTGCGACGCCGCCACCGTGGGCCTTCACGACATCACGGAAATCAACCCGTCCTGGGGGTGGAGCGCGGGAGCCGCCATCTCGACGCTGCGCGATCTGAGAGTCTGGGCGAAGGCGCTCGTCGCAGGCACGCTCCTGAAACCCGCGACCCAGGCCGAGCGTCTCGAGTTCCTGCCGGTCGCCCCGGGCTCACCCATAGGCTATGGGCTCCACGTCAACAACGTCGCGGGCCTCATCGGACACAACGGCTCCTTGCCGGGCTTCCAGTCGTTCATGTGCCACAACCCGGCGAGCGGGGCGACGATCATCGTCCTCGTCAATGTCGACCCCGATGCCGGCTGCGGCCTGCCCGCCGACGACGTCGCAATCTCGATCGCAAAAGAGCTCGGCTTCATCTGAGTTCAACGGGCTTGCGCAGGCGGGCCGAGACGGCTCACGGCGGGCGCGAAGCGTCACGTGGTCGGTGATAGGCTGGAGTCAAACTCGGAGGGCCTCATGGGTTACGTCGAAGACCAGCAGGCCATCGCGGCACGTGAGCGGCAGTCGGTCCGCATGGGCAACGCCGACCCGAACAACCTCTACTCGATCTCCGGGAACGCGGCCTACAAGGCGTCGAACCCGACCTCGAGCGTTTCGTCCTGGACGGCGGACACGTCGTTCCCCGCGTATCCCACCTCTCTGGACCCCGGCCCGCAGGCCTACGATTACCCGGCGTCCGATCCGCGAGCGTCCTTTCCGGTCGTGCGCAGGCCGCCGGCGCCGCGCCAGCCCGACTGGACCGATCGCGCGATGCAGCGCATCCCGCAACCGTTGCTGGTGGCTTGCGCCGTCGTGGGTGGTCTCATCGGGCTCGGGATGGGAGCCTCGTCCGGCGCGCTGGCCGCGATCTTCTTCGCCCTGATGGGAGCCGGTGCCGGCCTTCTCGCCCTGCCCGCGCTCATCAAACTCGTCCAGCTCGCGCTGAGGGTCCTTGCCGTGGGCGCCGTCCTCTTCGTCCTGGGCCTGATCCTCTGGGCGGTTGCGCACTCGGGCAAGTAGTCCTGCTCCGCGTGGCCAGGGAGCTGGTGACCTCCGGCGCCGGTACCTCCTCTCTGCTGAATCTCGCGTCCTTGCCTGATCGCACTCAGCGCATGATCGCTGGCAGTCCTCCCGACCTCCCCACGTACGCATGGCTCCCGGAACCCGCCGCGATCACGTTGCCGTAGACGCCGTCCGGGGACCAGTTGGTCCCTGCCCAGTGGTAAACGAGGTTTCCGCCGGTCCCGGTCTGCATCCCCAGGACGTACACCGCGCCGTCCGGTCCGGCGCTGATGTCCATCGCCGCTCCCGGCATCTGCTGAAAGTTACCGGCCGCGTAGCGCCAGATCTGGTTGTAGGCGTTGGTCATCCAGAGGTTGCCGCTGCTGTCCACCGTGATGCGCATGCCCCCGCCGCTCAGCTTCGTCCAGCCGCTGCCGTTCCAGCTCGCAGGCACGCCGCCGTCGGGCAGCAGGATCCAGACCTTCCCGTCCCTGCCGATGCCGATGTCCAGCGCCGAGCCGTTCATCATCACCCAGTTGCTGCCGGTCCACCGGAAGATCTGCTTGTCGCGGTTGACGACCCAGGCGTTGCCGACCGGGTCGACCGCGATGCGGTAGGCGCCGCCGGGCGCCTGGACGTTACCGGTCGGCGTCACCCGGAAGATGTTGTCGGCAGGGTCGATGAACCAGACGGTCCCGTTCGCGCCGACCGCGATGTCCTGGGCCTGCCAGCTCAGGGCGGCCCAGCCGGCGGGCACGTTCGAAGGGGTCGCCGTCGGCGCGACCGTCGGCGCCACGTACACAGGGTAGTAGTTCGAGCTGCAGGTGGTGTTGTCACCGGAATAGCTACGGCCCAGGTTGGTGCAGTCGAGGCGCGTCTGCTGGCTGCACGTCTGGTTCAACTTGTAGTAGCAGGCGCCGGTCGGGCACGACGTCCCGACCCCGGCGAAGGTCCCGCCGACGACCCTGCAGCCGGCCGCGGTGAGGCTCGTGCAGGTCCCGTCGGAGCGCTTGCACGCTCCGGGCTGGCCGCACTGGGTGTCGTCTCCCGTGTAGCCGCCCCCGGCGGCCACGCAGGAGAGGTAGGGGGTGACCGTGCAGTTGCCGTCAGGGGTGACACAGGCGCCGGAGCCGTTCTGTGCCGCGGCGCTTCTCGGGAACGCCAGGACGGCCCCCGAGACGGCAAGGACGGCGAGGACCCGCCACGGATACAAGATCGAGATGCGCATGAAAGCCATCCTCCTTCCGACCATGGTTCGCTGCCCGTTCGCCTCCGACCGCGGCGCTTACCCAGGTTTGCACGGAAACATAGGGATCGGACTCCCGGCTTGTAAATACGCAGAACTACGTAGGGAGCCGGTTGACCCGCTGTGGCTCGAGTTTGGCTGGGGTGTGCGAACGCTGTGGAGCATGTGACCGCGCTCGCGGAGTGTTCATCGGGAAGACGCGCGATGGCATGTTGGTGAGGCGCCGCACGGCGAAGGGTTCGTGCCGTCCCTACATTCCGGCCCGTTCCAGAGCATAGGCGCGCCAGAAGGCGCAGATGTACGGGAGGCTCCATGAGACGGTCCGCTCTCACGATCGCTGTGCTGCTCGCCGCCGCCCCGCTGGCGGCCCAATCGGAGACACGCCAGCCGCAGCCCACCGGCTACGCCCGGGCGGTGCTGTCTCTCGGCGTGCCCGGCTCGGTCGAGCCGGACAAGAGCGTCCCGGTCGACGTCACCGCCGCGGACGACCGCGGCATCCAGGAAGTGATCGTCCGCCTCGGCGACGACGTCGTGCGCATCCCCGGCGAACGCCGGCAGCGTGTCTCCCGGTCGCTGCTCCTGCCCGGGAGGGGCGACGTCCGCGACGCGCAGCTGGAGGTCGTCGTGGTGGACGTGACCGGCGCGCGTGGCGAGCCCGTGACCCGGCAGCTCGCCGTGCGCAGAGACCAGGAGCTCGCCTCCGACCCGGAGTGGATCCGGGGCATGCTGCCGCACCTCCTCGACGACGGCTACGCCGAGCGTGTGAGCCCCTTCAGCAAGGAGGACGACAGCGTCATCCGGTTGCCCGAGGACGACCGCCCCTGGTGGGTCCGCTGGACCGAGAAGGGAGGTCCGGCGCCCTTCGACTATCAGAAGGAGTGCGGTCCGGGTGCGCAGACGATCACACCTTTCGGCGGCGTGCTGGAGTGCTGGCTCGCCAAGTACCCCAACGTCGCCCAGGTGCTGATCTGGCAGGAGCTCGACGCGAACGCCGGACCGGTGGACCAGAACGGCGTGCACAAGGGCGTGGTGACGCCGCTCGAATACAAGGACTGGCCGTTCGCGCGGAAGGCCGACCTCTACGGCGCGTTCTACTGGCACTGGAAGTGGCTCCACGACGGTCTCGGTCCCTTCTTCGGGACCCAGGTTCCGGCGGTGCCGCCGAACCAGCTGGCGCTGGAGGACCACGACGGCCTGCTCACGATCCTGAGCTACGACGACGCCTGGTGGCGCTTCGCCAACCAGGTGGGGCTGTCGCTGGCGGTGGAGATCGGCGGGTTCGTGCCCTGGTCGATCACCAGCTACAAGACGGTCGACTTGAAGGAGCTCCTCTACTCGGGCTCGTTCTACCAGCCGGGCTACTACCACTGGAACGGCGCCGACACCGGCACGTTCCACAGCGTCACCGGCTATGCGATCAACGGGTACAGCCTGCCGGCGCCGCCGGTGACCGCCTTCAAGTTCCTGGTCGACAACGACGTCCTCAGGAGCAGCGCGTTCTACACGGTGGGGAAGATGCTGGACTGGGGGCGCTCGCGCTTCTACCACACCTACGCGTTCCTGGACATAAACGACGGGACGGACGCGCTGAGCGCCCAGGCGTTCTGGTCCTACCGCGGCGTGACGCCGGCGACGCGCGTGGTCCTGAAGACGCTCTGGAAGAACCCCCAGACCGGCGACACCTTCGGCGACTTCGAGCACCACGTCATCGGCTGCTTCGGCATCTCCTATTTCCTGCGGTCGATGCTGCGGGCCGCGAACATCCCGGTGCAGACCTCCGTCGGCAACATCGGACAGACCGGCCACACCGCGCCCATCTTCCTCACCATCGGGCACGCCATGTCGCACGGCGACGACGCCCACAGCTCCTACAACTACGTGAAGACGACGCCGATGTACCCGGCCCACGAGCTGCTGGTGCCGATGGCGCAGTACTACCAGTGGTTCTACGGACCCGACATGCCGTTCGGCACCGGTAAGCCGAACGTGGGCCGGCAGGTCCAGGAGATCGCGCTCGATCGCCTCAGCGACAACCTGCTGACCCGTTACTGCTCCGACAAGCAAATGGCCCTGGATCCCGTCAACGGCACGGTGGGCGAGTTCTTCGTGAGCGACGACTACCCGCTCTACACCGTGCCGCAGCTGGAGGCGATGCACCTGTGGACCAAGCTCAAGGTGAAAGCGGCCGCCAAGGGATTCTGCGTGCCCTGACGCGACCTCCGGAGCTCGAGCCGCGACGCGCTGTGCAGCCCTTCTAGAATCGCCTGCGGTGAACGTCCCGTCTGCGAAGTCGAAGCGTGCGGCGATGCGTATCGTGGGAGTCGCCGCGGCGCTCCTGGCGGCTTCCGGACAGCCCGGGGCGGGCGACGCCTCGCAGGGGCGCCGCATCACCTGCGACGTCGCCGTCATCGGCGGCGGGGCCGGAGGGCTTCACACCGCCTACCGCCTCGGCAAGGAGCTCGGCTCGTGCGTCTGCCTCTTCGAGAAGGCCGACCGGCTCGGTGGACGCATCTACGACGTGGCCAAGGACCCCGGCGGTCCCGTCTACGGCACCGGCGCGCTGCGCGTCATGGAGGGGCAGCCGGTGGTGCTCTCGCTCGCCTCCGAGCTGGGCATCCAGCTCGAGCAGGTCCCCTACCGCGACCAGCTCATCAGCGCCCGCGGCTACTTCGGCTCTTCCTCGGACGAGCTGAACGCGCTGGCTTACCCGCTGGTCGACGACGCCACCAGCGAGACCGACCTCTACGACACGCTCCGCCTGGGGCCGCAGCGTCCCAAGTCCGGGGAGTTCCCCGACCTGCGGTCCTACATGCGGGCGGTAATCGGCCCGCAGGGCTACCAGTTCCTCGCCGACATGTCGCGTTTCCGCGCCGAGTTCGACTACTCGATCTCGGCCCCGGCCTACCTGGAGTACCTCGACGAGGAGTGGGATCTCTGCTGCGATCCGTATTACCCGGTGGGCGGCATGTCGCAGTTCATCGCCCGAATGGAAGACCGCGCCGCCAGGAGCGGAGTCCGGATCTTCAAGTCCGAGCCGGTGCGGGCGATCTCCCGTGAGCACGGAAGAGGCCGCCGCTACAGCATCGCGACGCCTCGCTACGCGGTGTCCGCCGAGCGCGTCGTCATCGCGGTGGACGCCGACGGCTTCCGGCACGTCCGCGGCAGCGTCGCGGCGGCGATCCAGGCCCAGCCTCAGTTCCGGGACCTCCTCCCGGTGAAGGTCGTCACCGTCACCCAGTGGTGGCCGCGGGCCTGGTGGCTCGATCAGCGCGGCCCGCGAGACGTCCGCCGCGCCTGGACCACCGAGCAGTGCCTCAACGCCCTGGAGATCCCGGTCAACGACTACGCCGCCCGCCAGCTGGTGACCCGCAGCGTCTACGACGACGACATGCGCTGCGTGGAGTTCTGGGCGCAGGCGGCCGAGCGCGGGGTCGGGTCGGTCGAAGGGGAGATCCGCAGAGGCTTCAAGTACCTCTTCCCGGACCTCACGATCCCGGATCCGCTCGCCACCCACGTGCAGGTGTGGCCGGCCGGGTGGTACTTCCTGCGCGGGGGCTCGCCCTACACGAACGCCCAGATCGCGCGCTGGGCGGTCGAGCCTCTGCCGGGCGAGGACGTCTGCCTGGTCGGCGAGTCGTACAACCCGCAGCGCTCGGGTTGGATGGACGCCGCCATCAAGTCGTCGGCCAACGCACTCCAGGCGCGCTACGGCTTCGACCCCCCGCGGGCGTCGGCCGCTCCGGCGGCGGCGCGGCGGTCGGCGCGCGATGCCGGTCGCGCCGGCCGCGGCCACTGACCGCGTCGCGACGGTCTCAGCGCCTTGAAGAAGGCGTTGGCGTGGCCACCGGTCCGGCCTCCGCCGCTGCTCGGACGCGCGAGTTGCGATCGGAGGCCAGCCGCGTCCGGAGCGCCTCCGGGGTGGCGGGTGACTGCGCGACGGCGACACGGATGTTCGGCTCGGCGTCGCGAGCCAGCGCCTCGAGCACCTCCACGGACGCATCGGCTCGTTTCGCTACGCTCTCGCGCACCGTTGCGTCGGGATCGGTTGCCAGATCGGCGAGCGCCGTGCAGCGGGGATTTCGTGCCAGCGCCGTGCGGACGGCCACGTCCTCGTCATCGACCATCCGCGCCAGCGTCGCGGCTTCGGTGCCGCTCGAGGCCAGGGAGACGCGCACCGAAGAATCTGTGTCGGCGGCGCAAGCCCGGACGAGCTCCTCGGGCAGCGACGCGCGCGCGGCGATGGCGCTGCGGATGCGAACGTCGCCCCTCGCCTCCTCGAACAGACATTCGATCACGGCCGCCGGCGTCGCCGGATTCTTGCCCAGCACCGCGCGCGTGTCCTGGTTCATCGGTTGCGCGGCGATCCTCGCCAGCAATCGTGCGGGTGTGCTCACGTTGCCGGCGGCCGCGCGACGGACGAACTCGACGGGATCCCCGGCCGCCCTCTCGAGCCACTCGAGCGTCGTACGCGGGTGGGCGACCGTGCGGCTTCGCACGGCCGGATCCGGATCCGCGGCGAGCGCGGCGAGCGTTGCCTCGCTGACGTCGCTTCGCTCCAACAGGTAGATCTTTGCCATCTGGGTGCCTTCACGCACCAGCACCTCGAGCGCCTCCGGCGAGAGCGCCGGATCCCTCGCCAGGCTCTCGCGGATCTCGCCGAAGCCCGTGGCCAGACGCAGCTCCGCGGAGAGATCCCGGTCTGGACGCTCGAGGACCGCACGCTGGACGCTCAACTCCTGGTACCCGGCCAGGACGGTCAGCACCTCCGGCGGTGTCGAGGGATGCCTGGCGACGAGCTCGCGCGCGAACGGGCCCATCTCCAGCAGCGGCTCGAGCTCGGAGAAGGAGAGCGCGGGGCTCGGCGGGATTCCCTCGCGGATCACCGAGCCGGGTCCGCGGCCGACGATGGCTCCGTTCCAGTCCGTGTAGTCGATCTCCTCGTGCACCGCCTGGAAGAAGGCTCCGGCGGCCCGGAGAAAGACGGCGAGCGGCTCCATGGACTCCACGAGAGCCTCGCGGAACTCGTAGTCGTCGAGGGCGCGCTGCAGGCGAGGATCTGGCGTCAACCGAGTGGCGACATCATAAGGTTCGCGCTCTCATCCACCCGCGGCGATGATAGCCACAGCCTTGCAGATCAGGAGGGGCCGCGATTCCGACACCATCTCCGGGCCAGGTGACGCAGCTCCTCGCGCGGATGCGCGAGGACGCCGCCGCCGCCGACGACCTGATGCCGCTGGTCTACGACGAGCTGCGGGCGCAGGCTCGGCGGCAGATGCGCAGGCACGGCTCGTCGCCGACGCTGCAGCCGACCGCGCTCGTCCACGAGGCCTACCTCAAGCTCGTCGGGGCCGGCACGCCCTGGGAGAGCCGCGCGCACTTCTTCGCGGTGGCGGCGATCGCGATGCGGCAGGTGATCTCGAATCACGTCCGCGACGGAAGCGCCGAGAAGCGCGGCGGCGGCCTGGAACGGGTGACGCTGGACGAGGCATCGGCGCCGACGGCGGGCCTGGACGTCGACCTCCTGGCGCTCAGCCAGGCGCTCGACCGGCTGGAGGCGCTCGACGAACGCCAGGCGCGCATCGTCACGATGCGCTTCCTCTCCGGCATGTCGGTGCCGGAGGTCGCGCAGGTGATGGGCATCTCCACCGCCACGGTGGAGCGGGAGTGGCGCGTCGCCAAGGCCTGGCTGTCGAAGGCGCTCGCGCCTCAGCGCTGAGGAGCGAGGTCGAGCGCGAAGAACGGACGGCCGTCGGTGGTGAGCCCGGAGTCCAGGAGGCGCGCTTCTTCAGCCTGTTTCTCGGCGTCGAACTTCACCCGGTTGCGGGCCACCTTGAGGGCCACGTCTCGCTTCCCGGGCGCCAGCCTGCGCGCGTGATAGACGATGCCGGCCTCGTCCTCGCCGATCCGCTCCAGCACGCGGTAGCCGCGCACGCGCGGCGGCGGCTCGGCGGCCAGGCCGTCGATGTGATCGCGCACCCGCTCGACGGCCTGGTCGAGGTCCACCGGGCCGGCGTCCCCCTCCAGGAGGTCGAGCACCGCCGCGCGCAACTCCGGCTCGCCGGCGCAGCGCTGGTCGAGCGCCGCGGGCCGCTCGGCCGCCGTCAGGTCGCACACCTCCAGGAAGATCTCCTTGGCGCGCTGGTAGACGGCCGGCGTCATCACCCTCGGGCCGCGCCCGGGAAGCGCCGGGTGGGCTCGCGCTCCATCCGCGAGTCGCGCAGGTCCGCCAGCACCCTGCGAGAGGTCGGCCAGCCGGCGGTCGCCGGGTCGCCCGGCGCCTTCTCGAGCGCGTCGGCGAACGTGGATCCCCACAGCTCGATGTCCTTGAGCCGGCGCGCGGGGTCCTTGGCGAGCGCCGAGGCGAACGCCTCGTCCACCTCGGGTGGAATGCCGGGCACCAGCGACGAGACTCGCGGCGGCGCGGTGTTGAGGACGTGGATCAGGATCCGGCCCAGGTCGTGCCCCTCGATCGCCTGCCTGCCGGTCAGCGCCTCGTAGGCCACCGCCGCGAAGGAATAGACGTCGGCGCGCGCGTCCACCTCGCCCCCCTGCGCCTGCTCCGGAGGCATGTAGACCGGCGTCCCCAGCAGCATGCCGCTCTGGGTGAGGTCCTTCTCCAGGCCCATCGACTTGGCCACGCCGAAGTCGAGCAGCTTCACCCGGAACCCGGACGGGTCGTCCACCAGGAAGACGTTCGCCGGCTTCACGTCGCGGTGGACGATGCCGGCGCGGTGCGCGGCCCGCAGCGCGGCGCAGCCCTGACGCACCAGGCTGGCGACCTGCGCCGGCGTCCCCCGGCCGTGCGTCTCCAGCAGCAGACCGAGGTCACAGCCGGCGAGCTTCTCCATCACCAGGAACGCGGTGCCGTCCTCCAGCTCGCCGGAGTCGAAGAGCGCCACCACGCCGGGGTGCTGGATGTGCGCGACGGCCCGAGCCTCGCGCTCGAACCGCTGGCGCAGGTCGGCGTTCGTCCAGCTCTCCGGCCGGATGAGCTTGACCGCCACCTCGCGGTCCAGCTTCTCGTCGTGCGCGGCGAGGACGAGGCCCATCCCCCCCTTGCCGAGGATGCGCTCGAAGCGGTAGCGGTCGAGGAGGCGGAAGGGGAGCGGGCGCGGCGACTCGAGCGCCGCGCCGTCGTCGGCGCAGGCCGCGACCGTGTGGTCGTAGCAGCGGCCGCACTCGGGGCAGGTCTGCAGCGTGGCGATGCCGCGCTCGTGCATCTCGCGCCGGGTGGCCGCGCGCTTCTCCTCGGCGGCGGCCAGCTGGCGGCGCATGCGGCTCATCTCCAGGGCGCCGCCGAGCTGGTGGGCGAAGCCGGCCAGGAGGCGCCGCTCGGTGTCCCCCCAGGCGGTGTCGCGCCCGGCCACCAGCAGCACGCCGCGCAGCTCGCCCGAGGCTCCGGTCACCGGCACCACCGTGCCGTCCGCGGCCTCGACGAAGGCCCCGGTCGCGTTCCTGGCGATCGAGTCGAGCTCGCTCCGCTCCGGCGGCGCCAGGCCGGCGTCGGAGACCGGCGTGACGGTCGCGCGCCCCTCGTCGACCTCCCAGATGCCGATCGCCTCGGCGCCGATCGCGCGGGCGATCTCCTCGGCGATCGCGCTCGACCAGGCCGGCACGCTCTCCGAGACGCCCGGCGAGGACTCCAGGAGGCGCGAGATCCTCTCCTGCGCGTCGAGCAGCTTCTTCTGCGCGTCGAGGAGCTCGGCGTTCGCGCTCTGGAGGTCGCGGGTCCGGTCGTCGACCAGGCGTACCAGCTCCCTCTGCCTCGCCTCCAGGCCGCGCAGGCGTCCCTTGTGCGCGCCGAAGCCGGCCGCGGCCACCGCCAGCCCGCAGAGCGCGTAGAACCAGCGGGTCTGGTAGAAGAACGGCTGGAGCGTGAAGGCGACCCTGGCGCCCTCCTCGTTCCAGAGGCCGTCGTTGTTGCAGGCGATGACGCGGAACGTGTAGTCCCTCGGCGGCAGGTTCGTGTAGTGCGCGACGCGGTCGGTGCCGGCGTCCACCCAGTCGCGGTCGTACCCGTCGAGCCGGTACCTGAAGCGCACCCGTGAGGGCACCGTCAGGCTCAGGGCCGTGTACTGGAAGTCGATCTTCTCCGCTCCGGCCGGGACCACGCCGCGCCGGAGGTCCTTCAGCGGCACCGTGTCGACGCGGACCTCCTCGACGAGGACGGGCGGCAGCACGGCATTGCCCGAGAGGTGGGCGGGGTCGACGAGGAGGAGGCCGCCCTCGCTGGTGAAGAGGAGCCGCCCGTCGCGCAGCCTCCAGCACGAGGGCTGGACGCCGCCCGTGCAGCCCACGGTCCGCATGCCGTCGGCGAGGCCGAAGCTCTCCAGCGAGACTCGCGGCGCGCGCCGGTCCTGGTACGCCTCCAGCTCGGCGCGTTTGACGCGCACGATCCGCTTGCCGGTGGCGATCCAGAGGTCGCCGTGGTCGTCCTCCAGGAATCCCACGGTGTCGTCCAGGAAAGGGCCGGCCGGGGTCTCGAGCGGCCGGAAGACGCCGTCGCGGAAGAGGTAGGCCCCTCGGTCGGTGCCGATCCAGAGCGCGCCGCTCCGGTCCTGGTGGACGCTGTAGACGACGCGGCTCGGGAGCCCCTCCTTGACGGTCCAGGCGGTGATCTTTCCCTTCTCGAGTCGCGCCAGGCCGCCGTCGGTACCGATCCAGACGGCGCCGGCCGCGTCCTCGTGGATCGAGAGGATCCAGTTCGACGGCAGGCCCTCCTTGACGGTGAAGGACGTGAGAGTTCCCGCGCTCCAGCGGAAGAGGCCCTCGGTGCTGCCGATCCAGAGGCTGCCCTGCCTGTCCTCGTAGAGCGAGATCGTGATCGGCAGCTTCGCCGCCGGGAAGCGGCTGGCCTTGCCGTCCTCGATGCGGTCGAGCCCACCGTCGGAGCCCACCCAGACCGTCCCATGGCGGTCCTCGAGCACGCACCAGACGAGGTCGCTCGACAGGCCGTCGCGCACGGTGAAGGTGGTCACGCGCCCGTCTCTGGCGACGCGGTTCACGCCCTGGTCGGTCCCGATCCAGAGCTGCCCCTCCCGGCCCTCGGCCGCCGACCAGACGACGTCGCTCGACAGCCCTTCCCTGATGGTGATCGCGGAGAGCTTGTCGTCGCGCAGGCGGTTGAGCCCGCCGCGGTCGGTCCCGACCCAGAGGCTGCCCTCGCGGTCCTCCTGGATGGCGAAGACGCGGCCACCGGAGAGCCCGGCGCGGGCCGTGAACGCCGTGAACACCCCGTCGCGCAGCCGGTTGAGGCCCGAGTCGGTCCCGATCCAGAGACTCCCGTCGCGGTCCTCGTAGAGCACACGGATGCGGTCGGTCGAGAGCCCGTCCTTGGTGCCGAGCACGGTGACGGTTCCGTCGCGGTACCGGGCGAGGCCCGCGGACGTCGCGATCCAGAGGTTTCCGGCGCGGTCCTCGCGGACCCAGCGGATGCGGTCGTCCGGCAGGCCGTCCTTCTTGGTGAGCGTGGTGACCACGCCGTCCCGGAAGCGCACCAGGCCCGCGACGGTGGCCACCAGGACGCTCCCGGCGCGGTCCTCGGCGATCGCGTAGACGCGCTTGTCCCCGAGCCGCTCCCGCTTCCGGAAGGGATCGTCCGGACCGCCGTCGTACCGGCTGACCCCCTCGAGCGTGCCGACCCAGAGGTGGCCGCCGCGGTCGAGGTGCACGGAGGTCACGGTCCTGTCGGTCACCCCGGCGGCGGCGGTGAAGGAGGTGAACGTCCCGTTCCTCAGGCGGGTCAGGCCGTGGTTCGTGCCGATCCAGAGGTCGCCGCGCCGGTCCTCCTGGAGCGAGTAGACGTCGGCGTTGTCGAGCGCCGGTGTGTTCTCCGGGGTGAAGGTCACGAAGCGCACGCCGTCGAAGCGCGCCAGGCCGTGGTTCGTGCCGACCCAGAGGTAGCCGTCGCGGGTCTGCTGGACCGCCGCGGCGTAGTCGCCGGGCAGGCCGTGCCGGCTGGTCCAGACGTCGTGGCCGTACTGGGTGATCGCCTTCCCGGGGTCCAGGGCGAGCGCCCGGCCTGCGAACAGCAGCCCGAGCAGCGGCAACCCTGCCGGCCACAGGCGAGCGAAGCCGCGTCGAAACCCCATCACCAGCTGTCCCGTTGAGATCGATTCTAGGTGCTGATGGGGTTTTCCTCCGGCCCGTGTCTCAGTGGACAGGGGAGGAAAGAAAGCCATGAAGACCAACCGATTCGACACCCGAAAGGCCCTGCTGGCGGCCGCGTTGACCCTGCTGGCCGTCCCGGCCTCGGCCGCGACCATCACCGTCACCACCCTGTCCGACGTGGTCGGCGTTGACGGGGCGGTGAGCCTGCGGGAGGCCGTCCAGTCCCTCAACGACGGCGCCTCGGTGAACGCCGACGTCGTCCCGGCCGACCTGGCCTACGGCGTGAAGGACCAGGTGCACTTCGCCGACGGGCTCGCCGGCGACCTGCATCTGAACGACGAGATCGCCATCACCCGCACCCTCGCCATCAAGAGCTTCGCGCAGACCAGCGCGATCACCATCTGGGGCGGACCACACAAGAGGCTCTTTCACGCCGCGCCCGACACCGACCTGTCGATCTCGAAGGTGACGCTGGCGGGCGGCTTCGTCGCGGGTCAGCCGGGCGAGGTCGCCGAGGGGGGCGCCATCCTGGCCGGAGGGCTGACGCTGACCGATTGCTACGTCTTCGGGCACGTCGTCTACGGGGCCAGCAGCTACGAGGACGCGCTCGGCGGCGAGGCGCGCGGCGGCGCCATCAGCGCCGTCGCCGTCACGCTCGAGCGCACGCGGATCGAGAGCAGCGCGATCGTCGCCGGCCAGGGACAGGCCTTCGCCGGCCCGGCCTACGGCGGCGCCGTGTACGCGGCCGAGGTCCACATCTCGGACTCGGTCTTCGGCGAGAACGGCATCGTCACCTACGGTCAGTCGCCGGAGTCCGACTTCGACCACCTCGGCGGCGGCCTGGCCATCGTCGGCGAGCAGCCCTCGACGATCGAGCGCTCCGGTTTCTTCGGCAACCTCTGCGAGACCTGCATCGGCGGCGGCCTCGGCGCGATGGCGCCCCTCACCATCACCAACACGACCTTCGGGTTCAACCAGGGGCGGTTCGGCGGCGGCCTGGCGGCGCTGGGCGTGACGGACGCGGTCCACCTGACGGTCAGCAAGAACTCCGCGAATTTCGCCCACGGCGTCTGGTTCCGCGGCTTCGCCGGCTCGACGGCCCAGATCCGCGCCTCGATCGTCGCCGGCAACGTGCCGTCGGGAGACGGCAAGGTCGGCGACGAGACGGTCTTCCACAAGATGATCGTCACCTCCACGGGCTACAACCTCTTCGGCTTCGCCCCGGTCGTCACCTACGAGGAAGGCCTCTTCACCGCGCACCCCACCGACCAGATCGAGACCGGCACGCCCGCCCTGGTCGACGCCGACTGGAACGGCGGCTTCACCCCGACGTTCGCGCTGGGCGCGACCTCGACCGCGCTCGACGCGATCCCGGCCGGCGACTGCACGCTCTTCGAGGACGGGCGCGGCGAAGAGCGCCCGAAGGGCGCCGGATGCGACAGCGGCGCCTACGAGGCCGAACCCAGCAGCGCGCCGGCCGCGCTCGCCGGTCTGACGTACTACGACGCGAACGCCAACGGCAGCCACGACACCGGCGAGGCGGGGATCTCCGGCTGGTCGATCGACTACACGGGGACCGGCGGCACGGCGACGACCGCCACCGGCACCAACGGCCTCTTCCGGGTAGAGGTCACCCCGGGCGCCTACACCGTGCGGGAGCGTGCCTCGGCGAGCGCCGCCTGGGTGCAGACGGGGGCCAGGAGCTACTCGGTGAACGCCGTCAGCGGCGACTCCTCCGGCCTCGACTTCGGCAACCTCTGCCTGGGGAAGGGCGGCGCCAACGGGCCCGGCTTCTGGACCACCAAGAACGGCGAGAAGCTGCTCGCCTCCGACGACCTGGCGATGCTGGTCGCCCGGAACCTGAGGAAGGCCGACGGCAGCGTGTTCGACCCGGCCAGCACGTCGCAGCTGAAGAGCTGGTTCAACAGCGTGACCGGGACCAACATGGCCGCGGTCCTCAGCTCCCAGCTCGCGTCCCTGGCGCTCGACGTCCACAACGGCTCGGTCAGCGCGACGAGGCTGATCCGCGCGGCGGGCACCCACAGCGCGAACGCGGCCGGCTTCGCGACCGTGGCCGCGGTGATGGCCGAGGCCGACGCCGAGCTCGGGCTCCACGGCTCCACGCCCGCCGGCTCCCCGTTCCGCGCCTACCAGGAAACGCTCAAGAACGCGCTGAACGCGGCCAACAGCAACACGTCCTTCGTGCAGACCAGCGCGGCGAGCTGCCCGGCGCCCTTCTGATCTCCCGTCTCCCGTCCACTCACCGGCGGCGAAGAGGCCTCGCGGCAACGCGGGGCCTCTTTCGTCGTCCTGCGCCGAACGGCGTAACGTCGCGCGTGCGCGTTCGTACTATGAAACGTATGCGAAGGCTCCTCGCGCTCGTCTCGCTCTCGATCGCCTGTGCCTCGGTGCCGCGCCGGGACGACCCCGTCGGTCTGTACGGCTCGCCAGACGGCGGCGTCCTGGAGCTGCACCGCTCCCCCCACGGCATCCTGCGCGGCCATCTGCGAAGCGGCAGCCGCGTCGCCGCGCTGGCGCCGGTCGAGGTGCGGGGAGCCGCGCTCCACGCGCTGGCCACCTACGACGACGGCTCCCGGGCGGAGCTGTCCGCGTCGCTGGGGAGCGAGTACGTGCGCAAGGCGGCCGAGGCGCCGGCCGGCGAGGCGGTCCGGCGCGAGATCGTGGAGTCCTACGCGCGGCTGGGGCGCGCGGTCGACACCAAGGACTACGCCGCGTTCCAGGCGCTGCGGCTGCCGGAGTTCGCGACCATCCCGCCGGACGGGCCGCCCAAAGTCGCCGCGCAGATGGCGGACCGCGCGCGCGGCCTGCTGGAGCGCATCCAGCCGCCGATCACGAACACCAACGACATCCTCGAGCTCACGGTCCGCGGCGAGGACGCCCTCGCGACCGTCCGCCAGAAGTTCCGGCGCAAGCAGGTGGTCGGCGACCACCTCGAGGAGATCTACACCGAAGTCACCCAGCGCGAGACCTGGACGCGGACGCCGGACGGCTGGAAGCTGGCCTTCGTGGACGAGGTGCGCGACGCGGCCACCTGGCGCGAGGGACAGCGCGTGAAGTGACCTTCGGGCTCCGCGCCAGCTGAGGTCAAAACCGGATCAGACGTTCATCGCACGGCTCGCCCGGGCCGCATCGCGGGGCGAGCCGCCCCACTGGCGGGTCCAGGCACGGCGCAGCTGCAGGTCGGAGCCGAAGCCGGCCACCGCGGCGGCCCGCGTGACGGTCGCGCCGAATTCCAGCGACTGGCGGGCGCGCTCGAGCCGGATCAACCGGAGGTAGTGCAACGGCGAGATGCCGGCGTGGTCGATGAACAGCCGCAGCAGGTGGCGCTCGGCCGTGTGGCCGACGCGGGCCAGCGAGGCCATGTCCCACTCGCGCTGCGGCTCGCTGACGATCGCGTCCTGGACCCGGTGCACGGTGGGGTGGAGGTGGCGGCGGTGCAGCTGGAACGGCGACAGCTCGGTGTCGCGCGGAGAGCGCCGCAGGTAGACCACCATGTCCTCGGCGACGCTGGCCGCCAGGGCCTCGCCGCACTCCTCGGCGACGAGGTGCAGCGCGACGTCGATCCCCGCCGTGATGCCCGCGCTGGACGCGAGCGGACCGTCCACCACGAACACGCGGTTGTCGATGACCTGAGCCTGCGGCGCCAGGGTGCGGAGCATGGGCAGCAGCTCGTGGTGCGTCGTGCAGCGTCGCCCGGCGAGCAATCCCGCCCGCGCTGCCAGCAGGGTGCCGGAGCAGATCGTCAGCAGTCGGTGTGGCGTGCCAGCGCGGAGCGCGTCCCGCAGCCGATCGTTCAACCATCGGGCCGTGACCGCGATCTCCGGCGTCACCCGTGTCACGTGAGCCGTCGGTTGACCGACCACCACGACCCAGGTCGGCGCGTGGAGCCGCTCCGGCAAGGGGAGGAGGCCGCCCAGCGCCAGTCCGACCGACGTCGGCGGGGTTGCCGCCGGTCCCGCGAAGCCGAGGCGAAAGCGCGGTGGCAGCCCGCGAGCTTCGCGGTGCAGGTTGGCGAGCCGAAAGGCCTCAGCCGGCCCGGCGATGTCGAGCAGCAGCGAGTTCGGAACGATGACGAAGAGGACGTCGATGAGCTGGGCGCGCGTGATCATGCAGAGAGGCCAGCGAGCCACAGCATATCTCCGACCGAGGCCCGCTCCGGTGAACGACCTCTTGTCCGAAACTGATTCAAAGTTGTCGGTCTGCGCCGCGACGGGAATCCGGACCGTCCCTATCTTCGACACCGATGCGCTTCGATACGACTCACGCTTCTGCCGCGCTACCGACTCTCCTGGCGGCGGCGCTCGCCTGGCCCGTGTCTCTCGTGGCACAAGCGACGGACGGGCGGAGATCGCCGCCGCTCGAGAGCACGGTGAATGCGCAACTCACCCCGGGCGACGATTTCTTCGCCTACGCCAACGGCGCCTGGCTCGAGGCCACCGCGCTCCCGGCGGACAAGGAGCGCTGGGGGGCCCGCAACGAGCTCGAGGAGCTGGCCCGCCGCCGCGTCGCGGCACTCCTCGAATCGGCAAGCGGAGCGCCGGCCGGCTCGGCGGCCCGAAGGGTGGCGGACTTCCACGCTGCCTACCGGAACGAGGCCGCGATCGAGGCCAGGGGACTCGCGTCGCTCGAGCCGCTGCTCGATCGGGTCGAGAAGATCCGGGACAAGGCGGAGCTCACCCGGCTGCTCGGCCAGGGGATGCGCGCCGACGTCGACCCGCTGGGATTCGGCATCTTCAAGTCCTCCAGCGTGCTGGGTCTTTCCGTGGGGCAGAGCATTCACGGAGAGAAGGTCAACGCCGCCTTCCTGGTGCAGGGAGGGCTGGGCCTGCCGGACCGCGAGGACTATCTCAGCGCCGACCCCGGGAAGCAGGCGCTTCGCGCCAGGTATCGCGTGTACGTCCGCGAGATGCTGACCCTGGCCGGCTTCCCCGGCGCGGACGAACGCGCGACCACGGTGATGGCGCTGGAAACGGCGATCGCGCAGAGCCACGCCACGCGCGAGGCGTCGGCGAACGACCGCAACGCCGACACCGTGTGGACGCCTTCCGACTTCACGCGGCGGGCCCCCGGCATGGACTGGACCGCCTTCTTCGACGCGGCCGGGCTGGCCCGTCAGGGCGAGTTCGTGGCCTGGCAGCCGACCGCCGTGACCGGGGTGGCGGCGCTGGTCGCCTCGCAGCCAATCACGGCCTGGAAGGACTACTTGCGCTTCCATGCGATCCACGAGTTCGCCGACGTGCTGCCGCGCGCCTTCGCCGAGCAGGCGCTGGCGCTGCGTGCCGCCACCGGGGCTGGCCCCCAGCCGTCCCGGGCCGAGCGCGCGGTCGTCGCCACGCAATCGGCCATGAGCGATTCGCTGGGGAGGATGTACGCCGAGCGCTATTTCCCCGCCGGTCAGAAGGCACGCGTGGAGCGGATCTCCAACAACGTCCGCGCGGCGTTCACCAGGCGGGTCGAGGCCGCGACCTGGATGTCGCCGGCCACCAAGGCGAGCGCCCTGACGAAGCTGCAGACGCTGTACGTGGGAATCGGGTATCCCGAGAAGTGGGAGGACGACTCCTCGCTGACCGTGGACCCGCTAGACCCGCTGGGCAACCTGCGACGCGTCTCGGACCGCGCCTACCGCCAAGCCCTCGCTCGCGTCGGCCAGCCCGTGGACCTCAAGCACTGGTACAACGCTCCACAGACGGTCGGCGCGCTGCTGGTGTTCCAGCAGAACGCGTACACCATGTCGGCCGCGTTGCTGGAGCCTCCCAAGTACGACCACGCGTCCTCCGACGCCGCGGCCTACGGTTCCGTCGGGGCGCTCATCGGACACGACGTCACGCACTACGTCGACGTGCTGGGCGCCGACTACGACACCGAGCACCGGATGCGGCACTGGTGGACCCCCGAGGACATGCAGCGCTTCCAGGCGCTGGCGCAGCCGCTGGTGGATCAGTTCACGGCGTACCAGCCGTTCCCGGGCCTCTCGGTCAACGGGAAGCTGACGCTCACCGAGAACATCGCCGACCTCGGCGGCCTGGCTGCCGCGTTCGACGCCTACCGCCAGACGCTCGGCAGCCGGGTGAAGGACACGGACGACCTGCGCGCGCAGGACCGGGAGTTCTTCATCGCCTACGCGCAGACCCTCCGGCGAAGGATCGGCGAAGGCGCCCTGCGAACGCAGGCGGCCACCAACGACCACGCGCCGGAGGACTACCGAGCCGACACGGTCCGCAACCTGGATGCGTGGTACGACGCCTTCGACGTGCGCCCCGGTCAGCGGCTCTACCTGCCGCCCCCGGCGCGCGTGCGGGTCTGGTAGCCGCGCCCTGAAACGTTTGGCTCCGTTTTTCGCATTCCTGTTCGAGGGCGGGCGGCCCCCCGCGAACCAGGAGGGCGACCATGAAGACGAGGTTCGGTGTGCGCGGGCTGCTCCTGCCGGCCCTGCTGGCGATGCCCCTTTCGGCAGCGGACTGGACGATTCCCGGGCTGGCGAACGCCTCGGGGCTGAACGACACGCGCTTCGTGTCCGATCTGAGCGTGACCAACCCCGGCCTGGCAGCCGCCCACGTCAAGATCTCCTTCCTCCCGGCAGGCCCCGCCCCGAGCGCGCTCTCGCTCCAGCCGGGGGAAACGGCCTCCTACCGGAACGTGCTCCAGACGCTGTTCGGCCTCTCGGGCGTGGCCGGGGCGCTCTCGATCTCGTCCGACCAGCCGCTGCTGCTGCGGGCGCGCACCTATAACAGCGCTTCCAGCGGGACCTTCGGCGTGGCGCTGCCGGTCTACGAGTCGGACCGCCTGCTGGCGGCCGGCGACACGGGTGACAGCCTCTGGGTGAGCCAGGACGCGGCCGGCGACGCGGGGTATCGGACCAACGTCGCCCTGGTCTTCCCCGACGAGACCGGCGGCGCCGCGACGGTGACGGTCTTCGACGCCGAGGGGAACCCGCTCGGCTCCAGGGACTACGCGCTCGACGCCGCCGGGCTCCAGCAGTTCTCGGCCGGCTCGATCGCCGGGGCGGTGCCGGTGGGGCGGGCTCGGGTCACGGTCGCGCGAGGTCGCGCGGCCGGCTATTCGGTCGTCGTCGACAACGTCACCGGCGACAGCTCGCTCTTCACGTTCGACGACCTGCCGGAAGCCCGGCAGGACGTGCTGGTGAACGGCGTGGCGCGCGCGAACGGACGCAACGGGACGTTCTTCCGCACCGACGGCCGCTTCTACAACCCGGCCAACCTGGACGTGACGGTGAGCGTGGCGTTCCACGGCGCCGGTAACGCGAACCCCGCGCCGGTGACGGCGTCCTTCACGCTGAAAGCGGGGAAGATCCGCGACGTCGTCGACGTCCTCGACACCCTGCTGGGGCTCCCGGTCGGATCCGCGGGCGCGCTGCGCTTCCGGGCGGACACGCCGGTCGCCATCCTTTGCCGCACCAGCAACGTGGATCCCTCGGGCGAGCGGTCGGGCACGTTCGGCGCGCAGCAGAAGCCGGTGCAGGTCCTCTCGTTCCTCGGCTCGGCGGACGCGGGGGCCGCCATCACCGGCATCCGGCAGGACGCGAGCTACCGCACCAACGTCGGCTTCGCGGCCGGGCCGGACGGCGCGTCCTACTCCCTCTCGCTGTTGACCCATACCGGGGCGCCGGCGGGGAGCGCCTCGGTCTCGCTCGGTCCCTGGGGATGGACCCAGCCGAACGTCCAGGACCTCTTCCCCGGCGTCGCGATCCCGGCCGACGCGACGCTGAAGGTCAAGGTCATCGACGGGAGCGTGGACGTCTTCGACTCCTCGATCGACAACCTCTCCGGTGACCCGGTGGTCACCCCGATCGCTCCCCTGCCGGTGAACGTCCCCGCCTCCGCGACGATCGGACCGCAGGGCGGGTCGATCCGCTCCGCCGACGGGCGCCTCACGCTGCGGATCCCGGCGGGCGCGCTCTCCACGAGCGTCGCGGTCTCGCTGGAAGTCAGCGCCGCGAACGAGGCGCCTCAGGGAGTCGGTGCCAGCTACCTCCTCTCTCCGGGCGGCCTGGCCTTCGCGAAGCCCGCCACGCTCGCCCTCCGCTACGGCGACGCGGACACCAACGGCAGCACGCCCGGACTGCTCGGGCTCGCGTTCAGGAGCGGGAGCAGCTGGGTCGCCGCGCGCGGCGGGACCGTGGATCCGTCCTCGGGCACGCTCGTCGTCCCGATCGCCTCGACGTCCCCGTCGGGGACGAGGGCGCCGCTCGCCGACGCCGGAGCCGCGGGAGTGGCGCCGTACCTTGCCGGAGGGATCGCGCCGAAGAAGACGGCCGTGCCCACGTCTGGAAAGCGGCAGTTCACGGTGATCGTCGTCGGTCCCTCCTCCTCCGAGATCGCCGGCAGCAACGAATCCGGCGTGCTGGAACCGACCGGCCACCCGCCGGTCACCTTCGCCTGGTACGTGAACGACTACATCCGTGGGAACGGCACCGTGGGCATCGTCGACGACACCCTCACCGGCACCAACTCCAACGCGGTGTACACGGCGCCAACTTGCGTCCCCCCCGGGGATGGGGTCGTGGCCGTGTCGGTCGACATCAGGTGGGGAACCCAGAGGCTCCTGCTCTCGGCGAAGGTCCGCGTCTTGCCGCGCGACTGGCAGTTCAAATCGACGGTGGTCCACGAAGAAAAGTGCCCCGGTTCCGTCGCCGACTACGTCGTCTACCGGGCGAGCTTCATCTTCAGCCTGGACGACAATCTCAACATCGTCGAGGAGCAGCCCGGGCTACCGATTTCGCAGGAGTACGGTTCCGCTTCGCCGTGCCCGCCGTACGTCGCGGCGGCGCGGACCGGGGACTACAACCACACGGCCGACTTCCTCGGCGGCTCCTACGACCCGGAAAAGGACGTCTTCAACGCGGACTTCACCGCCGTGTTCCCGATCACGCCCGGCTACCGGCTGACCAATCCCGGCTCCCCCCCGTCGTTCTCGACGCGCGACCCGGTCAAGGTGACGCTCCCGCCGTTCAACACGCCGTTCGCGCCGGGGCTCAACATGAGCCAAGCCGGCGCCGGACCCGTGTTCGCGTCCTGGACGTACTCGCTCACCCCGTTCAAGGCTGGCGGCTGCCACTGATGTCCACGCGGCTCATCAGCTCCTCGAAGCGCGGGTCGTGGCGCAGGCGCTCCAGGAGCGGGTAGACGCGCAGGATCGCCATGTTGTCCGAGCGCTCGCGATAGGCGCGCTCGAGGAGCGCGAAGGCGCGGTCGTCCTCGCCCAGACCGGTGTCGACCAGCGCCTGCTGGAACGGTGAGATGTAGCGGCTCTTCGAGAGCGCGGCCAGCCGTTCTTCGACGGCGCGCGCCTCGCTCGCGCGGCCGGCGGCGCCGTATGCGTAGCCGAGCGTCCCCAGCATCCGCGGCGAGTCGTCGAGGCGCGCCGCCTTCTCGAGCTCGGCGATCGCTTCCTGGGGGCGCCCGGTCTTCAGATGGACCATGCCCAGGACGTTGTGCGCCAGCGGGAAGTTCGGCTCCATGTCCAGCGCCGCCTGCAGGTGCGTAGCGGCTTCGTCGTAGCGGCCGGCCCAGAGGTGGATCTCGCCGATGTCGGTGGCGATGCTGACCGAGAGCGGGTCGAGCTGCTGGGCGCGCTTGATCTGGACGACCGCCTCGTCGAAACGGCTCCGCGACGCCAGGAAATAGGCGTACCACTGGCGGGCGGTCGCATAGCCCGGGTTGAGGGCGATCGCGCGGCGGAACGCCTGCTCGGCGCCTGCCCAGTCCCAGTCGTAGATCCACCGCACCAGCGCCGCGGAGGCATACGCCTCGCCGGGTGCGCCCGGGGAGGCCACCGCGCGCTGAGCCGCCGCACGTGCCTGCTCCAGCGTCTCGCGCGGCGGTCCGGCGCCCCAGATGCTGAGCAGGCTGTAGCAGTCCGCCAGGCCGGAATGCGCCAGCGCGTAGCCGGGATCGGCCGCGATCGCCTGCGTGAAGTGGACGATCGCCTTCCGGAAGTCCGCCTCGGTGCGCCGGTTCCAGAAGTACCGCCCCTTGAGGTATGCGTTGTAGGCGGCGAGGTCAGAGGTGGAGCGCTGGACCACCCTGGCCCGCTCCTCGGCGCCGAGGCGCGGGATCAACGCCTCCGCGACGCGCCCGGCGATCGCGTCCTCCACCGTGAAGATGTCGGCGGTGACGGTGTCGAAGGACTCGCTCCAGATCGCATGGCCGTCGCTGACCCCCACGAGCCGCACCGAGACCCGGAGCCGATCGCCGACGCGCTGGATGGTCCCCTCCACCACCGCGTCGACCCGGAGCGCCCGCCCCGCCTCCCGCGCGTCGGCGCTCTGCGACGCCTGCCGCCGCGCGGCGCTCAGGGGGCGTAGCGAGATGCCGGGCACCGCGCTCAGCCGGGTGATGAGCGTGTCCGCCATGCCGAGCTCGAGCACCGCGTCTCGCTCGGCCGCGAGCGACTGGAACGGCAGCACCGCCAGCGACCTCGTTGCGCCGGCGGGCGGCCGGTCGCTGCGGGCCCGACCGAGGAGGCCCAGCGCCAGCGAGAGCGCGGCCACCACCGCGGCGGCCACCCCGGCGCGATTCCGCCTCAGGAACGTGCGCGTCCGGTAGGCGGCGGTGCCGGGTCGCGCCTGAACCGGCCTGCCGTCCAGGAACCGGCCGAGGTCCTCACCGAGCTCGCCGGCCGATCCGTACCGTGCCCACGGCTCCTTGCGCATCGCCTTGAGGACGATCTTCGAGAGGTCCTCCGGGAGCCCCTCGAGCCGCTCGGGCTCCTGCTCGCAGACCGCCCTGACGAGCTCCGCGTATTCGCCGGTCTTCACGCGATAGGGGCGGTGGCCGCTGAGCAGCTGGTAGAGGAGGACGCCCAACGAGTAGACGTCGCTGGCGGTGGTGATCTTCTCGTCCCGGATCTGCTCGGGGCTCGCGTAGGCCGGGGTGAGCATGCGCAGGTGCCCGGCCGTCGTCTCCTCGGGCGCGGCCGTCTCGACGGCGGCCACCTGGTCGAGCAGCTTGGCCAGACCGAAGTCCAGGAGCTTGGGGACGCCGTCCGGCGTCACCAGGATGTTGGAGGGCTTCAGGTCGCGGTGGACGATCTGCTTCCCGTGGGCGTTCTGCACGGCACCGCAGACCGTGCGGAACATCCGCAGGCGCTCGGCCGTCGCCAGCTTGCGCTCGTCACAGTACTGGTGGATCGGCGCGCCCTCGACGTACTCCATGACGAAGTACGGCAGGCCGTCGGCAGTCGTGCCGCCGTCCAGCAGCATCGCGATGTTCGGGTGGGTCAGCGAGGCCAGGATCTGGCGCTCGGCGCGGAACCGCTTCAGGAAGTACTCCGTGTCGAGGCTCGCGCTCAGGATCTTGACCGCCACGTCCTTGCGGAAGACCTGGTCGGCGCGCCGGGCGAGGTAGACCCGGCCCATACCTCCGCGCCCGATCTCGCGCACGAGCTCGTAGGCGCCGACGCGCGTTCCGGGAGCGGCGTGCTCGGCTGGGCCCGGAGACGCGAGCTCGGCCACCAGCTCGCGGACGTCCTCTTCGAGCGGCGCCGCGCTCGACTGGGCGAGCAGCGCGTCGACCTCGTGCCGCAGGCCGGGATCGTCCTGGCAGGCCTTCCGGAGGTACTCCTCGCGCTCCGATCCGGAGAGCTCGCACGCCTCGCCGAAGACCTCGCGCGCCCTCCGGAAGAGCTCGGGCGTCACCCCATCTCCCGCCGCAGCCATGCCTCGGCATGCCGGTAGTCGCGGCTCACCGTCGCCGGCGAGCAGTCGAGCAGCTTCGCCGTCTCCTCGGTCGTCAGGCCCGCGAAGACGCGCAGCTCCACCAGGCGCGCCTGCCGCTCGTCGAGGGCGGCGAGGCGATGGAGCGCCTGGTCGAGCGCGAGCAGGTCCAGGACCCGCGGCGCGACGGAAGGCTCGGCGCTGGCAATCGGCACCTCGACACCGGAGCGCTTCCCGGCGCCCTTCCGGCGGGCGTAGTCGAGGAGCACCTCCCGCATCGCGCGCGCCGCCACGCCGAAGAAGTGGCCGCGGTCCTTCCAGGGAAGGCGCTGGTCCAGGAGCTTCAGGTACGCCTCGTGGACGACGGCCGTCGGCTGCAGCGTGTGGCCGGCGCGCTCCCGGCGCATCTGCGAGGCCGCCAGTCGCCGCAGCTCGCGATAGACGAGCGGCAGGAGCTTGTCCGGAGCCCCGGCGTCGCCCCTGGACCAGGCGCGAAGGAGCGCCGTGACCTCGTCCGGCGAGACGGCCTCCCGCGCGCGCTCAGCCATCGGGTCCCCGAATCGATTCTAGAACGCCGCTGGGAAGGTCCTCCTCGATTCCTACTCGTCCACGTCCGCCATCGGCAGGAAAGCGCCGTCGCCCGATCGCTGTCCGGGCTGGCCCCCGTCGTTCACCACCGCGTAGGCGAGGAACGGGTTCGAGCCTTCGGTCTTCGTCACCTTGACGTAGCTGTTCGTCACGCCAGGTGCGTAGAGAGCCAGGATCGTGGTGATCTGCACCCACCGCCTGGGTCCCAGCCCGAGCCCGTCCACCGTCTTCACCAGATGCCCGGTATCGCCGTCGTAGATGTCGAGCTGGAAGACGTCGGTCGAGCCGTCCACCTCGCCGGTGTTCACCAGCGCCAGGTTCGTGCGGTTCTCCGCGTCCTGGAGCAGCCCGTAGAGCCAGGCGGTCCGGGTTGCCCCCGTGCCTGACGGGACGGCGGTGTAGAAGAGGCCGTAGCGCCCGCCGCCGCCGGCCGACGAGGTCCGTGCGCCGGCGAAGATGCCCGAGGCGTCGCCGCCGTCCACGGTCAGGAAGAGCGAGCCGACGACGGTGGATCCCGCCGCGCCGAGGCCGGTCACGCCGCGCTCGCGGAGATAGGCGACGAGGTTCGGGATGAGGACCTGCTGCCCGGCTGTCAGGTCGAGACTGAAGCTCGCGGTGCCGGCCTCGGTGACGAGCGCGAGGCGGACGGTCTTCCGTGCCGTGCCGAAGTTCGTGACCACGAGCTCGGAGAGGAAGGCCGGCGTCTCCACGATGACCGGCACCGTGAGCCCGGCGCGCCCCGTCAGAGAGGCCGGCGAGACCGGCGGCACGAAGGAGCCGTCGGAGTTGGCCTGGTCGTTGATGACGCCGTAGGTGAAGTAGGGCGCGGTGCCGCCGACGCGCTCCACCTTGGCGTAGCCGTTCGAGAGGGCCAGACCGTTGGTCGCCAGGATCCCGGTGATCTGGCTGAAGCCGCCGGGCCCCAGCGCGACTTCGGGGAGCGTGGCGGCCAGCGCCGACTCGCCGGAGTAGACGGTCACGCGCAGGACGACGTCCCCCTGCGTTCCGGAGTTCATGAGCGCGAGGTTGGAACGGTCGGTGGCGTTCTGCCGCAGGCCGAGCACGTAGACGGGAACGGTGAGCGCAGTGGCGGCAGGGATTCCGGAGTAGGCAAGGCCCGCGCGCCCCTCCGGCACCCGGGTGCTGGTCCGCACGGTCGCGGCGCCCGCTCCGGCCGACGAGAGGTTGGAGAAGGAGAGCGCCACCGTGCCGCCGCGGTTGCCGGCCTCGGGCATCGGCGTGCCGATCGACTTCAAGTAGGTGAGCCCGTCGGGGTAGACGCGCTGGGTGCCCGGCGCCAGGACGTCGAAGGCGCTCCCGCCACCGCCTCCGAAGGCCGCGGTGTAGGCCGCCTGCACCACCGCGCTCGTTGTCCCCCGGTTCGTGAGCGTCAGCTCTGAGCTGAAGAACGAGCCGTTGAGGCCGGCGGTCGAGAGGACGATCGGCACGAAGACGTCGCGGCCGTACGAGGCGGCGCCTCCGGGCGGCGCGATCGTCTGGGCGACCTTGCTCTCGAGCTGGGCGATCGAGATCGTCGCCGTCCGGTCGGCGCTGCCGGTCGCCGGCGCCACCGTGTAGCGCACCGTGCCGTTGCCTGTGCCGGAGACGTTGCTGAGGTGGTCAGCAGAGCGGGTCGCCGGAGACTTGGCGGAGGCGATCTCCGCGGCGCCGCCAGGCGCCGCCGAGAATGTCACAAAGCTCGCGTCGCTGGTCACCGACCAGGGGCAGCCGACGGGCGCGCTGACGTCGATGGTGCCCGAGCCTCCCTCCTTCGGCACCGGCAGCTTCGCCGGAGCGATGCCCCAGGTGCAGGGGTTCACCGTCCCTCCGGAGGTGGTGGTGGCGCGGATCATCAGGTTCGCGGGAGCACCGCCGAGGTAGAGCGGACCTCCGAACGTGCCCCCGCCGTCGGTCGAGAAGTAGCCGCGGTTCTTCTGCGGGCCGTTCGTGTCCGCCGCCGGGATCACGCCGTTCTGCGGATTGGGGCTCTGGAAGCCGACGTAGAGATCTCCGGCGGTGATCGTCGGGCCGTTGGCGACCTCGAAGTCGATGGTCACGCCGCCGCTGGAGGGCACCTGCGGCACCGTGACTGCCTGGTTCAGCAGCAGCTGTGGGTGCTGGGTGCTGGCCCCGGCGCCGGAAGGGTCGGCGTAGGCGATCAGCCGGATGCTGCCGCCGGTGGGATTGGGTCGGTTGAGGAACTGGAGGAAGTAGACGCTGATCTTGGTGAGCTTGGTTGGATACCGGCTCGGCGTGAGCCGGTTGACGACCACGATGCCGTCCCCCGAGACGCCGCTCTCGACGGTCCCGTCGTCCAGCGAGAGGTTCTCGTTGAAGCCCGAGGGCGACGCCTCTCCGCGGAGCTGCACATCGAGGCTCGGCGACTCGGGGTCGTTGCTCGCCAGGGTCAGCTTGCCGGTCTGGGCGCCCACCGCCTGCGGCGCGTAGGTGACGGTGAGGGTGCGCTCTGCCAGCGGCGCCACGTCGAACGGGACGGCCATCGGCGCGCTGAAGCTGGCGCTGGAGCTGGTCACGGAGGTCACGGTCAGCGCCGCTTCTCCCTTGTTGCGTAGGCGGATCGTCAGGCTCCTGCTTTGCCCGGCCGGAACCGTCCCGAAGTTGAGGGCGGCCGGAGCCGGGTCGAGGATCGGCGGCGTGGTGGCGGTGCCGCTCAGGGGCACGCTCACGCTCGGGCGCGACGCATCGTTCGAGGAGATCACCAGCGTCTTGCGGGACGTGCCCGACACGGCCGGCGCGAAGCGGAGCGAGACGGTCTGCTGGCCGCCGGCCGGCACGTCGAAGGGCGCCGCTGGCGAGGTCACGGTGTAGGGGGGCGCCGCGCCCAGCGCACGTACCGTGAGCGGCCCGGTGCCGGTGTTCTGGATCGTCAGCGAGCGGTCGCGCGTCCCCTTGGCAGCCAGCGTCCCGAAGTCGAGGCTGGAGGGCGACACCGCGATCGTGGGATTGGCGCCCGGCAGCACCGTGAAGACGTCGAAGGGACGGAGCCCGCCGGCGGTCCCGTCCGGGTTGGTGACGTGGACCTCGCGCTCGCCGACGGCGGCGCCTTCGGCGATGTGGATGGTGCGGTGGATCTCCACCGTCGACACGAAGCCGAAGTTCGGCCCCGGCGGCGTCACCACCTCGATGCCGGCCGCCGGCTCGAAGCTGACCGCGGTCCCGGCGACGAAGTTGACGCCGTCGATCTTGAGGTCGATGTTGCGGGTCCCCTGCTTGGCCGAGGCCGGCGTGAGGGCGGTGATGGCCGGCGCGGCGACCACGGTCATGTAGTCGGTGGCGACGTCGTTGCCGCCGTTCGGGTCGGTCTCGTTGCCGAGGACGCCCGCCGTGTTGGCCCAGATGCCGACCAGCGTCGGCGTGCCGGTGATGGTGATGGTGGCCGACGCGCCCGCGGCAATGTTGCCGAGGCCGCAGGTCACGACCACCGTCCCCGAGCAGCTTCCCTGGCTGGCGCTGGAGGTGACGCCGGTGACGCCCTTGGGCAGCAGGTCTTCGACGGTGACACCGGTGGTGGCGTCGGGGCCGTTGTTGCGCACGGTGAGCGTCCAGGTCACCCGGCCGTTCAGCGGCGCCGGCTCCGGGCTGTGGCGCTTGGTGATCGCCCGGTCGCAGCGCGCGCTGCCGCCGGACTCCACGTCGACACAGACCGTGGACGAGTCGTTGCTCTTGTCCTTGTCGTGCTCCTCGTGGGTGACGTCGGCGGTGTTGCAGTAGCGCCCCGCCTTCTGCGGGATGACCACGATGGTGATCCGCTCGGTGGTGCCCGAGGCCATCTCGCCGATCGTGCACACCACCGTGGGGCTGCCGGTGCAGGTGCCCTGGGTGGCCGTCGCGCTGACCAGCGTGAGGTCGGGGAAGAGGTAGTCCGAGACGGTCACGCCGTGGGCGCGGTCGGGGCCGTTGTTCTTCACGGTGATGTAGAACGTGAGCCGCTCGCCCACCTTGGCCGGATTCGGCGTGGCGGTCTTCTCCACCGAGACGTCGGCCGAGAGGACTTGCACGGTGTGGGTCGAGGTGTTGTTCGCCGTGTTCGGGTCCTTCTCCTTGCCGGTGACCCCCGCGGTGTTGGTGAGCGATCCGGGCTTCGTGGTCTTCACCGAGATGAAGGTCGCCTTCCTGCCGCCCTTCGGAATGTCGCCGAGGTTGCAGGTGATGGTGGACGTGCCGGTGCAGCCCGGCCCCGCCGAGACGAAGGTCACGTCGGGCGGCAGCGTGTCGGTCACGACGACCTGGGTGGCGTCGTTGGGACCGTTGTTGGTCACCTCGATGGTGTAGGTGAGCTCCTCGTCCACGGTGACCCGATCGCCGGTGTGTCCCTTGACGATCGCCAGGTCGGCCTTGATGTCGACGACCTCGGTCTTGGCGATCGCGTCGTTGTCCAGCGGCTTGTCGTCCACCGCCGCCGAGATCACCTTGGCCTTGTTGAAGTAGGTGCCGACCTTGGTCGCCGTCACGTCGATGGCGATGCCGACCGGCGGGCTCTTGCCGCCGATGCTGCCGAGGTCGCACTCGATCGTCGTCGTCCCGCGGCAGCTGCCCTGGCCGGGGCGCGCCGCGACGAACGTCATCTCCGGAGGGAGCGTGTCTCGGACGGTGACGCTGGTCGCGGTGTCCGGCCCGTAGTTCGTCACCGTGATCAGGTAGGTGAAGGTGTCGCCGACCTGCACCTGGGGCGGGGAGGTCTTGGCGATGCCGAGGTCGGCCTTGCTCTGCTTGTACTTGAAGGCGCCGCGGCCGTAGGTGAACGCCAGGATGGCGCCGGGCACGTTCGACTGGATGTCGCGCACCGGGACGTTCGGCATGCCGGTCTCGGGGCCCATGAACGTCCAGTGGTCGCCGTCGTCGGTGCTCTTCCAGATCGCCAGGTCGGTGCCGATGTAAACGGTCCCCCGGTTGGCCGGGTCGAGGAAGACCGTGTGGACGCCCATGTCGATCGGCCGGCCGGTGTCGGGGTCGACGGGCGTCTTGTTCACCCAGGCCGGCGTACCGCTGGTACCGAGCGCGTCGTCGGTGCGGAAGAGGTGTCCGGGGCGACCAGGGGTGCTGGAGTCCACCCCCAGGAACGCGACCCAGAGGACGTTGGGGTTGGTGCGGGAGAACTCCAGGTCGGAGACATATCGGTTCGGGAGGTTCGGGGCGACCCCGATGCGCCGCCAGGTGGTGCCGTTGTCCTCGGTCACCGAGATCGTCGGGTTGTCCTGAGCGGTGGACTCGGACGCGGCGGCGTACGTCGAGCAGTCGCCTGTCGAAGGTGCGAACGCCAGCGCCGTGATGGCGCTCGGGAAGGCGATGAAGTCCTCGACGTTCCGCGACCACCTCGGCGAGGGCTTGAAGAAGGCGTCGTTACGCATGACCAGCGCCGGCGCCGGGGTCTTCGCCACATCATCGAGCTGCGCGTCGGTGCCGGTGAGGAAGACGTCGTCGGAGTTCGGGCACTTGGCCAGCCGGATGTAGAACGGCAGCTTGCGGATGTCGAGGCCGTCGTCGATGTCCTCCTGCGTCGTGCCGTTGTCGAGGGTCCTCACGATCCTGTAATTGCCGTTGACCACCGCGCCCCAGCTGGCGTTCTGCCCGGTGGCGATGGCGACGTCTCCACCGTCGCCGCCGACGACGTGCCTCCACTCCTCGTTGCCGGTCCAGAGCTCCGTTCCGTTGTCCTGGCTGCCGCCGATGCCGCGCGTGGAGAAGACGGGGTTGGCGGCGCCGGCGTCGAACTGGGTGATGGAGAGCGTCTTGTTGTGGTCGGTCCAGCCGGTGAGGGTCTTGGGGTTCAGCGCGCTGAAGACGCCGCCGTCGTTGCCGATGATGAGCCTCGGGGGCGTGGGTGTCGGCGGCGCGATGTTGTAGACGGCGCTGGTGCGGACATCCAGGACCGCATCGTCAGAGTACGGGCTTTGGTAATAGAAGCCGTACCAGAGCCGGGAGGCAAAGGCCGAGGGATCGTCGTTCAGCTGATCGAGATGACTCACCGGGCAGGAGAGGCTGACGTGCAGGTTGAGCGTCTGACCCGCCTGATACCCGGTCCGGGTGTCCGCCTTCTCGCAGATAACCTGCGTGTCGAGCGTGTCGGTGATCTTGGCGAACAGCGTCGCCGGGAGGGTGCAGGTGATGCCGGGCCGGTTGCAACGGGACGCGACCTTCCAGCTCAGGTCGAGCTCCAGGTTGATCGTGATCGGCGGGTCGAGGTTGTACCGATAGGACGGATTGAGCGAACCGCTCGGCCCGGAGGCCGGAACGGTGAGCGTCCCCGATACCGAAGCCACGCCCCAGTCGAGCGCGCTGCAGGAGGACAGCTCCGGGACCGAAAGCGAGAGCGTGCTGCTGGTCGGCTCGGCGAATCGGAAGCCGCCGCCCTGATTCGTCCCGCCGCACCAGGTGACACCGTGCCGGTACTTCTTGAACGTCGGCTGTGGCGTGGTCGAGGTGCTGCCGCCGGTCATGAAGAGAGCGTGCTGGTCGACGTGGATGCTCTCCTTGAAGAGGCTCAGGTCGGTCCACCCCGGCGACGTCGACGTGCACCTGTCGCAGCGCCACAGCGAGATGCCGCCGGCATAGAGCGTGTCCTGGTCGGCGGTGTCCGCCAGGATGCGGTGGTCGTACCAGCACTGCGTGCGGCAGTAACCGCGGAGGAGGTTCCCGCCGATCGGCTTGTCGCGGCCGTCGGTCCTTGAGGTGTCGATCTTGACCCAGACGATCTTGGTCGGATCGAGGTCCCAGGCGTTGTCGGTGTACCAGAGCCCCAGGAGGTCGTTGACCCCCCCGGTGCGTTGGTCGTGCACCGAGACGTACACGCGCTCCAGCGTGCCCGGCGCGATGGCGACCATGATCCGGCCGGGGGAGTCGGTCGACGCCCAGGGATCCTTCACGCGGGCCCAGGCGTTGCTCCCCTCCCGCTTCCGGAAGATGCCCTGCCCGAAAATGCCTCCGTAGAGCCGCGAGAGATCGCCGTTGCGGAAGTCGGCGTCGAGGTCGGTGCCGAAGCCCGGTGTTTCGACGGTCCAGCTGGCTCCCCCGTCGTTGGAGCTCACCAGGCCGAACCGGCGGCAGGTCCCCACCGTGGAGGCGACGAGCTTCCTGGCGTCTTTGGGATGGACCCGCATCGCGCTGAAGCTGCAGCCGGCGAGGTCCGTCCTGCCCACGAGCTCCCAGGTCCTGCCGGTATCCGTCGAGCGGAGCACGCCGAGGCCACGGAAGACTCCACGAGGTCCGCCGAGGACCTCGGGATTGCCGGTGCCGCCGTAGATGGTGGTGCCGTCGGCCGAGAACGCCACCGCTCCTATCACCATCGTCTTGGAATCGTCGGGGCTCGACTCCCAGCTCACGCCCGCGTTCGTGGACTGCCAGATGCCTCCCCCGGAGGCGCCGATGACCCAGTGGCTCGGGTTCTTCGGGTTGACGGCGATCGCGTTCACCCGGCCGCTCACGTCGCGCGGGTCGCCCGAGGTGAACTGGCCATCGGCGATGGGCTGCGGGCCGAGCGGCTCCCAGTTGATCGGCGTCAGCGCCAGCGGCGAGCGGTGGCGCTGGAAACGCTCGAAACGGTCGACCTGCTCGACCATCTTGAGGAACGTGTCGGACGGGACGCTGTCGGCCGGGAAGACCACCTTGTGGCGCTCCCATTCCATGCGCCCCCGGACGTCCTCCTCGATCTCCTGGGCCAGGACCTCCTGGGCCATGACAGGGGTCGCGGCGAGCAGGACCAGCAGCGCGGCGGCCTTCATGGGAGGCTCCTCGTCGGCGCCGGGAAGATCGAGTTCCGGCAGATCCAGGTGAAGCCGGTGGCGGTGGGGATGGCATGGACGGTCCCGTCGGCGATCAGCCGGGCCAGCTCCTCCGAGCCGGTCTCGAGGAGGGAACGCGCCTCGAGGACCGTCACCACCGGGACGTCGCGCCGGCAGCCCGGGCAGGGGGCGACCCGCGGCAGCAGCAGGGTCCGCCGGACGCGGCGCATCCGCAGGGTCACGCGTGTCCCGCCACTGTCCATCAGCGGTGCCTTCCTACCTTCATTTCGTGGCCCGATCCTGTCTCGCTCAGTGTCTGAGGGCGGTGTTGTCGCCGCCCCCCACGTAGCTGCCGGCCGGCTTGGTGAACGTGGCCTTCTGGCCGGTGGCGAGGTTCGTGAACGTCACCGTGTACTCGAAGTCGGTGAGGCCACCGTAGAAGAGGAGATAGGGGCTGGCGGCGCCGAAGTCGAGCACCTTCACGAAGAGCTCCGGGTTGCCGGGGCTGGTGAAGTAGAAGTAGCCGAACTCGTCCTTCTGCGGCAGCGCCCTTCCCACGCCGGTCTGGCCGGTGTACTGGTTGCGGTAGGTGACCGAGACCGAGACGTGCTGGCTGGAGAGCCGCAGCCCGTCGCCGTCGGCGTAGGTGTCCACGCTGTCGGCCAGGATGCCGGCGCGCGCGTGGCGCAGCGTCACCGAGTCGCCGCCCCCCGCGTAGCTGCCCGCCGGCTTCAGGAACGAGACGCTCTGCCCGGTGGAGAGCACGGTGAACGTCACCGTGTACTCCAGGTCGGTGAGCCCGGCGTAGAAGATCGGGAACGGGCGGTCGGAGCCGAAGTCGAGCACCTTCACGAAGACCTCGGGATTGGTGGCCGACGTGAAGTAGAAGAAGCCGAACTGGTCGTCCTGCGGCAACGCGAGGGCGTGCCCCGACTGCCCCGAGTACTGGCTGCGCCAATCGACGGTCACCGCCACGCGCGCCTGCGAGAGGCGGAGGCACTGCCCGGCCGGACAGGGGTTCGAGGACGCGCAGGTGGCAACGAGCGACACGTCGTCCAGGTGGAACAGGGTCGCCCTGCCGACGTCCTCGACGCCGGTGAACTTGACGCGCACCGTCCGCCCCGCGAACTGGGAGACGTCGAGCGTGTGCAGCACGTACCCGTGGCCCGCGTCCGCGTTCGAGAAGGTCGCCAGCGCGGCCAGCAGGCGGTCGTTCGTGTCGAGGACGTCCACCTTCAGCGTGTCGTACGCCTGGAGCCCTTCCTCCTGAGTGTCCACGGCCAGGTAGAACGAGAGCGTGGCGTTCACGGCCGCCGGCAGCGCCACGTCCTGCGTCAGCGTGTCGGTCTCCGCCTCGCCGTACCCGTTCATCGCCGCGCACCAAGCCCCGGCGTGCGCCCCGCGGAAGCTCTGGGCCGCGGGGAGGATCGGGTTGAGCCCGGCGCTCGAGGTCCAGGTCCACGGCCCGGAGACACCCGACCGCCCGCTGTCGCCGGAGGGCGCCTGCCCGTCCTCGAAGCCGCCGTCCCTCATCAGCTCGCCGCCGCCGCTGCAGCCGCCGCCGCCGGAGCGGTTGAAGGTCGCGGTGACCTGGCGGTCGGCGCTCATCGTCACCGAGCAGGCGCCGGTGCCGCTGCAGGCGCTCCAGCCGGCGAACGTGGAGCCGGCGTCGGGTGTCGCCGTCAGCGAGACGCCGGTGCCGCTGGCGAAGCTGGCCGAGCAGGCCGCGCCGCAGGAGATGCCGGCCGGAGTGCTGGTCACGCTTCCGCCGCCGCCGCCGGCCCTGGCGACCGAAAGCGTGAACGTCGTGCCGCCGCCGCCCCCCACCGTGAACGTGACGGCGTTGCTGGGGATGCCGTTGACGCGCACCACCACCGCCACCGGCCCGCTCGGGAGGCCGGCGGGCACGTTGGTCTCCAGCGTTTCGAAGGTCGCGCTGCGAACGGTCGCCGCCACGCCGCCGAAGATGACCGCGTTGCTCGCGGCGCTGCGGCTGAAGCCCTTGCCGTTGATCGTCACCGCCGTACCGGTCGAGCCCGACGCCGGGCTCAGCGACGCGATGGCCACCGGCGACGCCGCGCTGCCAGCGCTCGTCACGGTGAAGCTCAGCGGTTCGCTGGTGCCCTGCGCGGTCGCCAGCGTCAGCGCGGTCGCCCCGGTCGCCAGGCCGGCCGGCACCGTGGCGCGCAGCGTGCCCCCCTCCAGGAAACTGATCGTCGCCGGCGTGCTCCCGAAGCGCAGCGTGCTGGCGGCGATGGTCGTGCCCAGCTCGGCGCCGCGGATCGTCACCACCGTGCCCGCCTCGCCTGCGTTGGGGACGACGCTGAAGAGGCGCGGCTTGCCCGCCAGCACCTGGAAGGTCACCGCGGCGCTGGCGATGCCGCGCGAGGTCACGGTGACCGCTGCCGGGCCGGGAAGGACGCCGGAGGGCACCGAGGTCACGATCTGGGTGGCGCTCGCCGAGACGACGGACGCCGCCACGGTCCCGAACCGGACCGTGTTGCCGCTGCCGCTCTCGAAGCCCTGACCGGAGATCGTCAGCGCGGTGCCCGGCGCGCCGCTGCCGGTCGAGAGCGTCTGAATCGACGGTACCGCGCCCGCGGCCCCCACGGTGACCGTGACCGTCGCCTGCCCCGGCGTCCCGTCGCGATCGCTGGCGAGGAGGGTGATCGTGTGCGTCCCCTGCGAGAGCGCGCGGACGACGGTGGAGCCGGTGCCGAGCGCCCCGTCGACGCTGGAGCGGAAGCTCAGCGCGCCATTGGCCAGCAGCCCGTCCTCGGGGTCGAGCGCGTTGCCGGCGAACGTGATCGGCACGCCCGCCGGGTAGACGGCGCCGTTCGCCGGCGAGGTGATCAGGACGTTCGGCGCCTTCTTGGCCACGCTGAACGTCCCCGAGCTCCCCTTCCCCTCCTGCACGCCGTCGCTGGCCACCACCACGATCTGCGCCGCGGACGCGCCGCCGTAGCGCGAGGGGTCCCAGCTGAAGCTCCTCTCGGTGAGGCCGCCGGCGATCGCCACCAGCGTCCCTCCCGAAGGCGCGTAGTAGACGGTGTAGGTCAGCGCGTCGCCGTCGGGGTCGGAGGCGTTCCAGGCCACGGTCACGGCTCCGCTCACCGACTGCCCCGCCGACGGCGCGGTCACCTGCACGGTCGGCGCGCTGGACGAGACCGCGCGTGTGAAGACCGTCGCGCTGCCCTTCCGGATCCGCGCCTGGCGGGCCGTCGTCGAGAACGGCAGCGTCACCGCGAACGGCGCGACGGTGGTGAAGCCGACCTCCGGCTGCATGAAGTCGACGCCGAAGCTCGCGCTCGAGAGGACATTGCCGGATCCGTCCAGGAGCTCGGCGGTGAAGTCGCCGGCGGCCGGGGCCGGCGGGGCGTCCGGCGCGGTGTAACGGACGACGCTGGCGTGGCCCACCCTGTCGAAGACGTCGATCAGGCCGCGCAGCGTGATCACGTCGGTCGCGGCGAGCGGCTGCCGCTCGCCCGCCTCCCCGCCCCCCGGCAGCCGGAACAGGCTGTACAGGTGGCGCCATTCCAGGCGATCGGGCCAGCGGTCGTTCTCGCCGCTCTGCACGCCCATCATGTCGGCGCGGTCGTAATTCAGGGCAAAGCCCGGGCCGCCCGCCGCCTGCACGCCGGCCGAGACGGCCGTCATCGGCCGGTTGAGCTTGTCCAGCATCGGCAGCAGGCGCACCGCCCCTTCCTCGACGCGGTTGCCGGAGTTGTTCGCGTCGACCGGGAACGCGTTCGGGCCGCGCGGGTTCACCGAGGTGACGTAGCAGCTGGTGCAGTACGTCTCGCCGAAGCCGAACGTGTGGCCGAGCTCGTGCGCGTACGTGGAGGGGGAGTCGGGCACGACGATGTTTGCGGTCGCCTTGTCGGACATGCCGGTGGTGCCGGTGCCGAGCATCTCCCCTGCCTCCGTCCCCGCCAGCAGCAGCGCGATGCGGTCGAACTGCTGGTCGGCGGGCAAGAGACGGTTCTGGCCGGCGAGGTACTGCGCGAGCTTCGCCAGGACGGAATTGGCCCAGACCGGGACGTCGAAGAACCACGCCAGGGCGGCCGTTTCGCCATGCACCCACGGCTTCAGCGCGTCGAGGTCCAGCACGGTCTTCGGCAGGTTGGTGACGACGCGCGAGGAGAGGAGGGTGTTGTCGACCGGGTAGGCGGCCTTCAGGTACTGGTCCAGCAGCCCCTGGCGCCCCGCCAGCGCGCGGATCGACGCCGCTGAGGTCGCGGGGTCCAGACGGTTGTCGACGACCATCAGCACGCGGAGCGGCTTTGTGCTGCGGAAGTACTGCGTCAGGAGCTGCTCGTAGGCGATCTGGTCGCGCTTGGCCTTGAGACCCTCCCTGGTGAGGTTGAGCCGCGCCGGGAGCGCCGCCGGATCGACCGGCGAGAGGACCAGGAAGGCGTCGTACTGCCCCACCGGGAGCGCCGGCGCCGAGCCCGGGACGTCCATACCGAAGTAGAAGTTCAGCGTGTCGCGGAGGAAGAACTTGTCCTCGACGGTGGCCGCTGGCGCGGTGCGATAGGAATCCAGCAGGACGTCCGGACCGTTGGGGTTCAGGCGTTTCGGCTCCGGCGCGCCCGGCACGAACGGCGAGCCGGGGACCTGCGCCCCGCCCGAGAAGACGTAGAGCAGACCCTTGAAGGTCGGCTGCCGGCCGCTTCCGCTGATCCTGGCGCGCACCACCGTCGGGTGGTTCGCGATGCGGTCGGCGTTGTCGGCGGTCTTGGCCCCCTGGCTCCACTCCAGCTCGACCGAGAGCACCTCCAGCGCCGCCGCCTTGCGGCCGAGGTCCTTCCCTCCAGCCGTGACCCTCAGGTCGCGCGAGCCCAGCGCCGCGCTGGCGCTGGCGAAGATCTCGGCCTCGAGGAGGGTGCCGTTGACGACCCGGGCGTTGCTGACCCTGATCTCGGGATCCACGCTGCCGTCGGCCTTCAGGAACTCGGGCGCGGCGTCGGACGGGAAGGACCCGCCGCTGACGTGGATCAGCATCGGGGTCTCCTTCACCGCGATCTTCTCGTCGAGGACGAGCTCGGACGAGAGCTTCCAGGCCGAGGTGATCACGAGCTCGATAGGAATCCGGTTGTTGCCGTTCTTGGCGGCGACATCGAGCCGGGAGATCGTGGAGAGGTAGGCGATGGGCGGCTGGGTGGGGCTCGAGGAGTAGGCCAGCTTCCGCCAGGTGCACCTCGCCTCGGTCGAAAAGCCGTTCGGGGCGCCGGCCGCCAGGTTGCTCTTCAGGTCGGGGGGCGAGACGCAGACCAGGCTCCGGTCGGCGTGGTTCCCGTTGGCGGTCTCGGCGATGAACTGGCCGGTGAAGGGGGCCGAGTCCGAGTCGCTGGTGGTCCAGGTGATGCTGCCGCTGACCACGCTCTCGATCGGCCCGGACAGCTCCAGGAACTGCCCGGTGGCGTCCACCGAGCCGGTGGGCATCTTGTCGTCGCTGGGCACCACCAGGCTCAGCTTTCCCGAGATCCGGCTGCCGTCGGGACAGGTGTAGGTGACGATGTCGATCCCCAGCCTCGCCGGCTCCGGGACCTCGATGGTGCGGCGGCCGGGCGTGCACGGCCCTGTTTCGTTCAGGTTGATGAAGTGGCCGCCGAACTTCAGCTGGACGGCGTCGGCCGCGGGGGCGGGCCGGCACAGGAGAATCGCCGGCGCCAACAGGAACGCACGTCCGCGGTGCCTCCATGCCATCATTTCGGCTTCAGAGATAGGCCGGCGGGGGATGGAATTCATGGCGGCCAGACGAAATCCGTCCGAAGGAGGCACGTTCCGGTTCGGGGACGTCACCCTGGACGCCGATCGCCTGGTCCTGACCCGTGACGGCCGCGAGGAGCCGCTGCGCCTCAAGTCGCTGGAGGTGCTGCTGGCGCTCCTGCGCCAACGCGGGCGGACCGTGCCCAAGGAGGAGCTCCTGGCGGCCGTCTGGATGGACGCGGTGGTGGGGGAGGACGCCCTGGCCCGCTGCGTGGTCGAGATCCGGAAGGCGATCGGCGACGACGCCAAGAACCCGCGCTTCCTGAAGACGGTGGCCAGGGTGGGCTACCGGTTCGTGGGCGACGTCGAGGAGGAGTCCCTGGCCGACGCCACCCTCCCGGTCCTGGTGGAGGAGGTCGACTCCCTCGAGGTCGAGATCGAGAGGTTGCCGGCACCGGTCGCCCCGCCGGCGCGGCCGGCGCTGGCGGGACGGGGCCGCCTCCTGATGGGCATCGGGTTGCCGCTCGCCGCGGCTGCCGCGGTGCTCTCGATCACGCTGCTTTCCCGGCGCGACTCGGCCACGCGGCTCCCGACCGTCGCCGGGCGGACGCCGGTCACGGTCCTCCTCTTCGAGAACGCGGCCCAGCGGCAGGACCTGGACTGGCTGCGTGAGGGGCTGACCGACATGCTGGTGGCCGACCTCTCCAGCTCGGGGCGGCTCAGCGTCCTCTCACGCCAGCAGCTGGCGATGCTGCTGGCCAGGGCGCGCGCGCCCGAAGGGAAGGCGCCCGGGTTGCCGCTGGCGATGGAGCTGGCACGCGAGAGCGGCGCTGACGTCTTCGTGACCGGCAGCTTCACCGGGCTGGGCGAGAGCCTGCGGATCCATGCCGAGCTGCACGACGCCCGAACCGGGGCCTTGCTGATCGCCGAGAGCGCCACCGCCCCGAAGGCCGAGGAGCTCTTCGGGCAGGTGGACCTCCTGGCGGGGAGGCTGCTGGCTCACCTCTCGGGGAGCGGCACTGCAGGGACGCCGGCACCGGGCCTGGCCGTCGCGATGACCGGCGACGTCGAGGCCTACCGCCTCTACTCGCTGGCCGAGGCGCAGATGCACGGCCTGCACACCCGCGAGGCGATCGAGCTGCTCGAGAAAGCGATCGCGCGGGACCCCGCCTTCGCGATGGCGCGGGCGCGGATCGGCTACGTTCACGCGGTCCTCTGGGCCGATCCCGACCGCGGCCGCCCGTACCTGGAGGAAGCGTTCCGGGCGTCCACGCGGCTCGGCGAGAGGGACCGCTCCCAGATCGCCGCCTGGTACTCCGTTGCCAAGCGCGACTACCCGGCGGCGATCCTGGCGTACCAGCAGATGGTCCGCATCTCCCCTCAGGACGCCGAGGCGGCCATCCGGCTCACCGGCCTCCTCCTCGGCGAGGAGCGCGCCGGCGAGGCGCTGGCGGTCGCACGGCGGATCCTGGTCGCCGACCCCGAGAACCCCGCCCTGCACAACCTGCTGGCCGGGGTCCTGACGGACCTCAGGCGGCCCGAGGAGGCGCTGGCCGCCGCGCGGCGCTACCTGGAGCTGGCGCCGCGGGAGTCGAACGCGCACGACACGCTGGGCGGCGTCCTCCTGCAGACCGGCCGTTACCAGGAGGCGATCGCCGCCTTCCAGGAGGCGCTGAGGATCAAGCCCGACTTCGAGATCGCGGTCGTCCATCTCGGCAACGCCTACCTCGCCACCGGCCAGGCCCGCCGCGCGATCGAGGAGTACCGGCGCTACCTGGCGATGGCCGACTCGGAGAACGAGAGGCGGCGCGCACGCAGCTACATCGCGCTCACCCAGCTCGAGCGCGGGCACCTGGCGGAGGCCGAGCGCGAGGTCGCCGGAGACGACGGTGATTTCGCGCAGGTCCTGCTGGCCATCGAGCGCGGCGACCTCCCGGCGGCTCGCGCGCTGCACCGCCTCTGGCAGGAGCGGTTCGTGGGGCGCGGAACGCGGTTGAGCAGCCGTCTCGGATTCTTCCTGGAGGGGAGCCTCGCGCTCCGGGCGGGAGAGCCGGCGACCGCCCTCGATCGCTTCCGGGACGCGCTGCGCCACCACGCACCGTTCTGGCACATCGACACCTTCGAGGACTGCCTGGCCAACGGCTACCTGGCGCTGGGGCGGCTCGACGAGGCGATCGCCGAGTACCAGCGGATCCTGATGGCGAACCCCAGCTACCCTCTGGCGCGCTACCGACTCGGGCTGGCGCTCGAGCGGAAGGGCCAGATGGCGCGGGCCCGCGAGGAGTGGACGCGTTTCCTCGAGAGCTGGAAGGACGCCGACGCGGACCTGCCGGAGGTGCGGGATGCCAGGCAGCGGCTGCGGGTCGCGGGCCGTCTCGGGGACGGCCCGCGATCGAGCCGGCCGATCTAGGTCAGGAGCCGCAGCGTGATCTCGGAGTCCTTGGTGGCCGCCTTGGCGACCACGCGGACGTGGTCGACCTTGCGGCCGTCCTTGAAGTCGAGCAGCTCGTACAGGCCGACCTTGGCCTCGTGGTCGTTGAAGTCCACCACCTGGGCGTCGCCGTTCTCGAAGACCACCTCGGCGAAGCTGACCTGCGCGGCGCCCTTCTCGACGTCCAGGAGCATCTTGCTGCCGCGCTTGTCGACGTTCATGGTGAACTCGGTCCAGCCGTCCTCGCGCTCGAGGTCCTCGTCGTCCTCCCACACCTGGCGGTCCGGGGCCGGCCGGGTGCTGACCACGACCGCGCCGAAGACGACCGGCGGCAGGAAGACGGCCGGGGCGACGCGGACCGCCACCAACGGCGGCCTCACCACCACCACCGGCAGCGTGCGCCGGAGCGGGAAGCCGCGGTGCACCACCACGGTGGTGCGTCGCCCGCGACGGGTCACCCTCACGCGGGCGGCGTCGGCGGTCTCCGGCAGGGAGAGCGCGACCAGGAGCGTGACGGCAATGGTTGCTACGGTAAGGGAGCGCTTCATGACTACCTCCGACCGCATCAGATGCGGGATTTCGTTGCCGGGATTACCGGGATCCTAGCAAGGAGGCCTCATTCGCGCCGGCGCGTGAGCCGCGTCAAGACAGGGTCAGTAGAGAGGCTCCCAGAGCCAGGAGAACGTCTCGGCCAGACGGTGACCCAGGCCGCGCTTCTTCCAGGCCTCGAAGGTCAGCTCGCGGCACTTGGTCAGGTCCTCGGCGAACATCTCCTCCACCTTGGCGGCGAAGGGGCGGTCGTAGAAGGCCAGGCTCTCCTCCTCGTTCTTGCCCATCGAGCGGGCGTCGAAGTTGATCGAGCCCACCGTCGAGAAGAGGCCGTCCACCACCAGCGTCTTGTTGTGCAGCATCGTCGGCAGGTACTCGTAGATCTTGACGCCCGCCTGGAGCATCTCGCCGTACTTGGCGCGGGAGGCGTAGCGCACCAGGGGGATGTCGATGTGAGGGCCCGGCACCATGATCTTCACCTCGACGCCGCGCTTGGCTGCCTGGACGAAGGCGTCGCGCACCTGGCTGTCGGGGAGGAAGTAGGCGTTCTGGAGGTGGATCGACTTGGCGGCCGACTTGATCGCGACGTAGTACAGCATCTTCGAGAGGGACGACGAGTCGCCGCGCGAGGCCTTGATGGCCTGCGCCGGCACGTCGCCGGCCGGCGGAATCGCCGGGTAGAACTTCTCGCCGGCCAGGATCTCGCCGGTCGTGAAGGTCCAGTTCTCGGCGAAGATCGCCTGCATCTGCGCGGCCACCGGTCCGGCGACCTCCACCTGGGTGTCGCGCCACTCCTTGGGGTTGCGGGCGTTGCCGAGCCAGCGGTCGTCGATGCCCAGGCCGCCCGTGTAGCAGAGCGTTCCGTCGACGACCAGGATCTTGCGGTGCGATCGCTTGCCGAACCGGTGGAGCTTGAGCAGCTTGATCGGGCGGAACGTGCGCACGTCCACGCCCGCCGCCTTCATGGCGTCGTGCAGCTTGCCGGCCTTGCCCCCGGTCGCGTCCAGCAGCACCCGCACCTCGACGCCGCGCCTGGCGGCCGTCATCAGGGCCTCGGCGAAGAGCGTCCCCGCCTTGTCGTCCTTGAAGAGATAGGACTCGAGGTTCACCGAGACCCTGGCGTCGCGGATGGCCTCGGTCATCGCCGCGAAGATCTCGTCGCCGTTCTTCAGCAGCCGGGCGCGGTTGCCCGGCACCATGTGGCTGCCGAAGGTGTCCATGGAGCGGCGGAACTGGTTGTCCTCGACGCTGAAGGTGTGCTCGAAATGGTAGACGGCGCGCTTATCGGAGGGAAAGATGTTCGACGTGATGACGCAGCCGGCCTGCGTCATCACGATCGCGATCAGGCAAAGCATTGCGGGGCGGCCGAGACCCCCCACCCGGTCATCAGACATTCGACCCTCCGCGGGGTCGTTAGCAAGGTCCGAGCCAGATCAGGAGCCGAGCGCCTTCCGGATCTTGTCCAGGTGGTGGTAGCTGTGGCGCACCGCGTGGTCCTCCAGCATGTGCTGGCAGGTGAGCGGCGCGTTGGCGTACATGGAGTTCGCTCCGGCGCGGTCGAGCTGCTCGTCGCTGAGGGCGCGGATCGCCGCGGCGGCCGCCGCGCTGTTCTTCCGCAGCAGCTCCAGCGCCTCGGCCTTGGTGACGTTGTCGAACTCCCGGGAGTGACCGGCGTTCATGGCGTGCACGTCGTCCCAGGTGACGCCGGCGACCGGCTTGCCCTCGGCCAGCGTCTGGGCCAGCTGGATCTCGATCGGGTAGACGCTGGCGACGTGGTGGACGACCACGCCGACCTTGCGGCCGTCGTGGGGCACAGGAGTGGCCCACTGCGCGTCGGAGAGGGAGGCCGCGTAGGAGAGGAGCGCCGCGGCGCCGGCTTCCAGGCGTTCGGCGAGGGCTTGCCCGCGTGAATGAGGATGCGTGCTGCTCATGATCGTGTCCTTTCGACTGCGCCGCGCTGGCCGCGGCCTGAGTCCAAGTTGGGGCATGAGAGTAGCGCGCGCCATGAGCCAGCGTCCGGACGGCATTGCCGCGCGTCGGAGAGCGACGACTCTGTGATTTTTGAACCGATGCAAGAAGAGAGGCGGGCCCTGGCGGGCCCGCCTGAAGGAGAGGCTGGACAAGGGAGACGTGAAGGCCGTCAGTTCCCGAAGAGGCCGACGGCGTCGAACGTGACGGTCCCGGCGGTCTTGGTGTCGGTCGGCGCGAACCCGGAGAGCTTCACCCGGACCTGGGTCACGCCGGCGGGGATCGTCACCGCCTGTTGCAGCGTGGTGAAGCCGGCGGTGGTGAGCGGGGCGGTCAGCACGTTGACGGTCTGCAGGATGTTGCCGGCGGCGCCGAGGTAGACCAGGCCGGCCGTCGCCGCGGAGGACGCGGCGATCGCGTTCACCGAGGCCCGGAACGTGAGCACCTCGCCGGCGGTGACGGCGATCGGGTCGCTGGTCCACGACGGAGAGCCCTTGGTCGCCGCGTTGCCGCCGTTGCCGGTGGTCGAGGCGCTCTTGCCGCCGTCGGAGCCGCCGTCGCTCCAGGCGGCCTGGCCGGCACCCGTCGACGAGCCGGACCAGCCGTCGGGCGCATTGCCTGCGGAATTGGGCTGCTCGAAGGAGCCGTTCTTGACCTTGTTGCCCTGGACGGTGACCGACAGCGACGAGGTGTTGTTCCCCTCGTTGGACTCGGCGATCGCGCCGCCGGAGTCGGCGGTGGCGGTGAGCGTGTGCGCGCCTTTCACCCCCCTGGTGTCCCAGGCCACGGTGACGTCGGCCGACTGGCCGGCGGCCAGGGCCGGGGTGGCCAGCGTGCCGAGCGTGCTGGTGCCGTCCAGCTTGATCTGGGTGGCCGAGGCGCCGGCGCCGGCGTTGCCGTCGTTCTTGACGGTGGCGGTGACGGTGACGCGATCGCCTTCGTTCGCCTTCGCCGTATTGGTGGTGATGTTCACGACCTTGAGGTCGGGCTTGGCGGGGGGCGGCAGCGGCGCGCAGGTGTTGGAGCCGGTGTCGGGCACCTGCAGCTCGAAGTTCGTGATCGTCACCTCGTCGAACTGCAGGCCCACGCCGGAGGCGGTCGGGTCGGTGCCGTAGCCGACGTCCACGCGCAGGCGCTTGCCGGCGCTGCCGGGGAGGCCGAGGGAGGCGGCATTCCAGCCGCTGACCGCGAACGGCAGCCCGCCGGGGTTGTTCTGGCTGGTGGCCCAGCCGGCCTGGTTCTCGACCACGCAGGTGCCGCCGGTGGTGCCGGGCTCGTAGCTGTAGAGCTGGCCGCTGGACGGGACGATCGTCGTGCGCGCCCCAGACTCCACCGCAAAGAGGCCGACGTTGGCGCGGTCATAGGTGCCGAGCGGGCTCTCCGGCTCGGTCACCCACTGGTTCTGCAGCGAGAGCGTGGAGGTCGGGGTGAGGCGGATCTCCGGCGAGCGGATGTTGTCGCAGATGCCGTCCTTGGCGGTCGACGAGTAGAGCGCGGTCAGCGTGCCGCTGGCGCCGGGCGACTGGCGGGTGAAGGTGCCGCTGACGACCTTCCAGCCCTCGTAGTCGCTCTCGAACGTGAACGTCTTGCTGGCGGTGAGCTGGAAGTTGCTCTCGGTGCCGGCGAGGAAGACCGACGCGGTGCGCGGCGCGGAGAGCTCGTCGGCCATGACCTTGACGCGCAGCTCCACCGTCTCGTCGAAGGTGAGGCCCTGCGGCCGGAAGGTGATGGTGGCCTGCGACGGCGAGGGGGCCGGGCAGCCGGGGGCCATCGAGCTCGCGACCGAGAGCGGCAGGGGCGTGAGGATGTCGGTGCCCGGCTTGCCGACCAGCTCGGCGGAAAGGATCCGGACGTTGGTCAGCTTGGTCTTGTCGGCGTTCTCCAGCAGGAACGTGACCGAGGCCTGCTCGCAGTTGTCGAGGAACGGGTCGCCGTCGTTCGGGCCGCTGTCGAGGATGCGGAAGCTGCCCGGCACCTCGCTGACCGCGATGTCGGCGGCGGCGGCCGGCTCGAGCGGCGTGACGCTCTGGCAGGCGGGCATGCGCCCCACGCAGGCGGCGTTGGCGCCGACCGGCAGCACCGTGTAGAGCACCGTGAACCCGCCGCGCAGGCCGGTCTCGGTGAAGCCCGTGCCGGTCGTCTCGCCGACCTTCACCTTGCCGAAGTCGCAGCCCTTGACGCCCTCGGTGCGGTAGATCTCGTACTTGGCGGCGCCGGCCACCGCGCTCCAGGAGAGCGTGGCCGAGTTCGCTCCGGCGGTGACGGTCAGCGTCGGGGCGCTGGAACCGGGCCCGCCGGCGCAGCCGGCGTTCACCGGCGCGGGCGTCGGGCAGCCGATGCCGTGGCGCGAGAAGGCCGCGGCGATGGCCGCCATGTGCGGCGTGCCGTTGGCGAGGTCGCCGTCGTCGTCGTCGGCGGCCAGGAACATGTTGTAGCCGGTGATGGTGGTGCAGCCGCCCAGCGACTGGGTGCAGGTGTACCAGTTGGCCAGGTTGTCGGCGGCGATGGCCACCAGGCGGGCGGTGATCTCCAGCGCGGTGTTGGCGCCGTAGTCGGTCAGGCCGCCGAAGCCGCGCAGGTCGCGGGCGATGAGGTCATAGACCGCCTGCGCCGGCACGGTGCCCTCGCAGTGCGTCTCCTGGCCGCAGGGCCCGACCTGCCCGCTGGCGAAGCCGAGGCAGCCGCCGGCGGCGGTGGCCGCGGTGCAGGGGGTCGCCACCGGGTAGCCGACCTGGGTGATCCAGGTGATGTCGTAGGGCTTCTGGCACTCGTGCTTCATGTAGTCCGCCTCGCGGACGCCGGTGCAGGTGGTGCACGGGTTGCCGTAGCCGCCGCAGGTGCCGTTCAGGAAGAAGCCGCGGCCGAAGCAGGAGTCGTTGAGGCGCAAGATGCCGTAGATGTCGGCGATGGCCTCGCCGGGCGAGGAGATGCTGGTGTCGGTGCCGTTGTTGTCGACGCCGTGCCCCCACTCGTGGTCGAAGACCGCGGCGATCTCGCCGGTGTTTCCGCAGCCGCCGCCTTCCCGGTAGAAGTTCACGCTGGAGCCGTTCCAGAAGGCGTTGCAGGTGTTGTTGATGTTCATGTTGGAGGTGACCTGGCTGTTCAGCCAGGCCTGGACGAGGGCGTCCTGCGGGAGGCGGTTCCTCCACCCCTCGATCTGCCGGTTCAGCTCGTAGAAGCCGGTGCGGCTGGCGTGGGTGTCGCCGGCCGAGTGGCCGTCGGGCACCACGCAGTTGTGGCCGCCGCTGCCGCCGAGGTCGAGGTCACCGCAGGAGGCGGCCTCGTCGACCGCGCCGCAGCCGTCGTTCATGCGCACGTAGGGGCCGGACAGGTTGATGCGCAGCTCCTCGCCGATGCCGGAGGCCAGGCCGGAGCTGTTGGTGGTCAGGTTCGTGCCCAGGATGTAGGCGAAGGGCATCGGGTAGCCGGGCTGCTCGGTGCCGTCCGCTCCGTTGCCGTCGTTGCTGACCGGGAAGATGCCTCCGGAGACCTTGCTGGCGTACTGGTTGATGTCCAGGAAGGCCAGCAACTCGCCGTTGGCGGCGTCGATCAGGCCCTGCCAGGTGCCGTCGTCCCCCTTCAGCGTCGCGGTCACCGACCAGACCAGCTTGTAGGTCAGGCCGTTGCCGATGGCGATCTGGCCGGGGTCGTCGCCCTTCTCGAAGGGCACGACCTCGAGCTTCGCCTCCTTCAGCGTCATGCCGTGGACGCCGGCGTAGGACTCCAGGTGCGCGAAGGCGTCGGTCGACGAGAGGACCGGCACCGTGGCCACCGGGGCGGTGGCCCAGTTCTGGGTGCCCATCAGGACGATCTTTCCGGAGTTCAACGTGGCCTTCAGCCAGGCGTCGCGCACCGGGACGCCGGCGATCACCCGCTGCGCGTGGAACTGCACGACGCGCCCGCCGTCGAACACGGTCACCCGCGGCTCGCCGACCTCGCCCGGCAGGATGCCGAGCTGCGCCTGGAACTGCGTGACGTAGTTGAGGAGGGCGCTGCGGGCGGCGGCGGTGGTCAGGCCGTTCACGTTCACCAGCGGCCGGCTCATCTGCAGCAGGCTGAAGCGGCCGGTGCGCAGGTCGACGTAGCCCGCCTGTCCCCCCAGCAGCGCCAGGTCGGCCGCGGCCTTGGTCGCCAGCGCCGCCGGGAGCTCGGCGATCGCCTTCCCCTGCTGCCTCACGTAGAGGTCCGGGTGGCGGTAGATCTTCTGGCGCAGCGCCGGGTCCCCCTTCGGGGCGACGACGGCGGCGGCCGGGCCGGCCGGGGCCAGGAGCAGCAGCGCCAGGGTGGCGGCCGCGGTCCGGGTGGCGACGTGGGCGAGTCGGTGCATGGAATCCCCCTCTGCGGCGAAAGGATGGTTTCGCCGAGGGGAACGCACCATGAGGGGAGCACCTCAGGCGCTCCCTGGGAATCACCTCAATTTCGCGACGAAGCGGGGATCGCCGAAGCCCAGGGCCAGGGCCTTCTCGTATCGGGCGATCGCCTCGCGCTTCTTGCCGGCCTGCCGCGCCACGTCGCCGTAGACCCACCAGGCCACGCCCATGTCGGGCATCAGCGCCACGGCCTCGGCGGCGTGGGCCTCGGCGGCGGGGAGCTCGCCGGCGGCGACCTCGATCTGCGCCAGCCGTGAGAGCACGTGAGCGCTGGAGGTGCCGGCCTTCACCGCGCGTTCCAGGATCCGGCGCTCCTCGGCCTCCTGCCCGCCGCGCTTGGCCAGCTCGCCCAGCGCCAGCGAGGCCTGCGACATCCGCGGGTTCAGCGCCAGCGCCGCCTCGTATTCGCCGCGCGCCTCGGCCAGGCGGCCCAGCTGCTTGTAGGTGCCGGCCAGGTGGAGGTGCAGGAAGTCGAGGCGCGGGTTGAGGGTGATGGCCTCCTTCACGGTGGCGATGGCTTCCTGGTGGAGGCCGGAGGCGGCCTGGGCGTCGGCGAGGCGGGAGAGGAACGGCACGTTGCCGGGGCTCTTCTTCACCAGCTCCTGCAGGATGGCCAGCGCCTCGCGCGGCTTCGACTGCATCATGAGGTTCGTGGAGCGGTCGAAGTCGAGGAGCAGCGGGACGCCGTCCTTCGGATCCAGGCCGTTGCCGCGCCGAGGGCTGGAGCCGCTGAGGTAGCCGAGGTTCCTCAGCGCGTTGGTGACGTCCGACGAGGGGACGGCGGTGGGCGCGGCGCGGCCGGCCGAGCGGCGCTCCGCGTCGGCCAGGACGGAGCGCAGCCGCTGCGCGTCGGCGGGGCGCTCGTCCACCAGGTTCCTGGTCTCGGCGGGATCCGCTACGAAGTCGTAGAGCTCGGGGCGCGGCGCCAGGACGTAGCGCAGGCGCTCGTCGGTGGCGGCGCGCAGCGGGCTCCAGCCGTAGGCCGACTCTGGCATGAAACTTTCGCTGTAGGCGACACCGGACGTTTCCAGCGCCGTGCCGAACGGCCGCGCGTCGGCGCCGCAGCGCAGCAGCGGCAGCAGCGTGGCCGCCAGGCCGCGGGTCGCGACCGTTTGAGCAACAACCTTTCCAGCGGCGACGTCGGGGCCGGCCAGGAGGAGCGGCACCTCCAGGCTGGCCTTGTAAAGGAGGAGCCCGTGGTCGCGCTCGCCGTGCTCGAAGAGCATCTCGCCGTGGTCGCCCACCGCGGCGATCACGGCTCGGTCGCGGCCGGGAAGAGCCGCGATCAGCTTCCCGATCTCGCGATCCATGAAGGCGACCTCGCCGGCGTAGCGCTCCTCGACCGTGGCACCCGGCCTGGCGTATGGCGAATGCGGGTCGTAGTAGTGGGCCCAGAGGAAGTAGGGGCGCCCCTTGGGCAGTCTGGCCAGCCAGGAGAGCGCCTCGGCCGTCACCGCGGCGGCGTCGCGCTCCGGGTAGCCGTGCTCCCCCTGCCTCTCGGCGGCCATGCGGTCCCCGTAGACGTCGAAGCCGCGGTCGAGGCCGAAGCGCCGGTCCAGGACGCGCGAGGCGACGAAGGCGCCGGTGGCGTAGCCGCGCGCCTGGAGGACCGTTGCCAGCGTCGGGAGCGAGGGCGGCAGCACGGCGGTGCCGTTGTCGCGCACGCCATGGAAGGGCGGGTCGAGGCCGGTCATCAGCGAGCAGTGCGCGGGAAAGGTCAGCGGTGCCGGAGCGACGGCTCGCGCGTAGCGGGTGCCGCGCGCGGCCAGCGCGTCGAGGTTCGGCGTGGCGGCGCGCGGCTTGCCGTAGCAGGCGAGGTAGTCGGACCTGGTGGTGTCGAGGGTCAGGAGGACGAGCGAGCGCTGAGAGGGCGTTGGCGCCGCGGCCAGCGCGAACACGACTGTCAGCCCGAGGGCGAGGGTGGTGCGCGAACCGGGGGCTATCACCTCCGGATTTCACCGCGCTCTGGCGGGAGGCTCAAGCATGATCGGAAGCGTGGCCACCGACTTCGATCAGATCGTCCGCGCGATTGGCGCCTTCTACCACTTCGCCGGCAAGGGTGTCCTCGAGGCGGGGCCGGCGGCGGCCGGCTGGTCGAGTACCTGCGCCCTGCGCGGCGTGTGCTCGCCGTGGACCACGACCCGGCCGCCGTCGAGCGGCTGAAGGAAGCCCTCCGGGCGCGCGGGCTAGAGGACAGGTTCACCGTCCAGACGTGCGACCTTCTGATGGTGGCCGAGCCCGCTGACGTCGTGGTCTTCGAGTTCTGCCTCCACCAGATGCCGGCACGCGCGGCAGCGCTGGAGCACGCGGCGCGCCTGGCGCGGAGGTCCTGGTGGTGGATCACGCGCCCGGCTCCCCCTGGTCCTGGTACGCGGCGGAAGACGGCTGGGTGGAAGGGTGCTGGCGCGCGGTGAGCGCCCTCCGCACGGCCCGGCAACGTGACGCGGATGCCGTGCAGACCTTCGCCGACTTCGCCGAGCTGGAAAGGCGGCTGGCAGCGCAGGGCCCGTTGAGCCGGGCGCGCCTCAAGAGGCTGCGCGGCCGCGCTCATCCCCCGATGCCGTACCGGCTGGCCCTGCTCGCGCGCTAGGTCGCTCGCGGAGGCGGCTTCGGGTGTGAGGGGCGAAAAACACCGCCCTCGATCGTCTTAGCGAACAGGAGGAGCTGCGATCGGAGCGCTCAGGTCAATCCATGGGCTCGACCCGAAGCCATGGCCCCGGTAAATGAAGAGAGATAACTAGGAATTATCTATGCAGACACCGTCGCCGTTACGTCTAACATGGCTCGCATTCTGGGGCTTCGGGATAAGCCTAGCCTACGCACTTTGTGCCGCCGGACTTATCTACACACT